>MDSW01130665.1_pt1 | contig 11679 bp, 13 predicted proteins | sample 811171 | NCBI WGS metagenome assembly MDSW01 (sample SAMN05326641, study PRJNA326480) | marine metagenome | isolation source: seawater | place: Atlantic Ocean: North West | collected 2012
CAAAACCTAAATGTATATCTGATAAAAAAACAGATTTGTATTGATTATTCTGATCCATGTATCATTATTTTAATCTATGTCCCTTAAACAGAAAGAAGAAATTACCATTTGGGCCTTTAAAGATGGAAAAAAAGGCCATGAAAAGCAAATAGAAGCCCTTATTTCTGAATTTGAGAAGCATAAAAGAATTAATTTACATAATTTCACTGAATATCAAAATCACGATTCAATGCCCGATATTATCTTAGGAGCTGGTAATAGCTCACACAAACATATGTTAAAAGCTAAAAAAAATTGTCAAGGTGCAAAAACCATTGTACTGATGAAACCTTCTTTAAGGCTTACACAATGTTTTGATATAGCAATAGTGCCAGATATGGACAAGTATTACTTAGGAAAGCCTAAAAATGTCATGTCGACTAAAGGCGTATTATCAAAATATTCAGATCAAAAAATAAATAAAAAGACAGGCTTAATGGTGATAGGTGGGAAAAGTAGACATTTTCATTTTCGAAAAAAAGTTGTCCAGCAACAAATAGAATGGTTACTAAATGATAAGTTTGATGATTATCAGTGGAAAATAACAACATCGCCCAGATCACCAAATATGCCTACTCCAAAACATAAAGGTAATGCAGAATTCTTTAATTGGAAGGAAACGTCATCGGATTGGCTATCCAATGAAATCCAAACAAATGAAATAACATTTATTACTCCTGAAAGTGTCTCGGTGCTTTACGAAGCGCTTTCAACAAAAACAAAAGTTTATGTATTTCATAATGAAAAACACGCTAGTGAACATGGAGAAAGTTCTACGAAGGTTAGCAAAAACATTGATAGATTAAAAAGGAATGGCTCTTTGGGCTACATAAATACAAAACGTTTTCTATTGTCGCGATCAATTAAAGATATAGATTTGATTCATCCCCAAAAAAATATACATCTTAAAGAAGTAAAAAGAGTAGTTGAAGAATTATTAGAAAGGTTATGAAAATCTTGCACCTATTTTCTAGCAAAGTATTTGCTGGACTAGAGAGACACTTGGAAGAGCTTGCCTATGAACAATCAAAAAGTCATGAAGTCATAGTTGTGGGCCCTGAAAGCTTGAAAGAAAATTTTCGTTGTGAATATAAAGTTTTAGATACCAATCAATGGAGGCATTCGCCCATTCTGTATAGCCAAACTAAAACAATAATTAATTCCATAGCTCCTGATATATTGCATACTCACGCAAGCAAGATGACTAGTATTGTTAACAAATTCAATCATCTAGATCTTCATGTTTCTACTATTCATGGAACTAAGAAAAATATTTCACTTTTTCAAAAAACAGATTTCATATTTGGAGCTAGTCAAAAGTCACTAGAAGGAATATCGTCATCAAATTCCATGGTTTTAGAAAATTGGGTCGATGAAAGCAGATTTAACAATTACTCAAGAGCTCAAGGCGAATATTTTCTTTATTTGGGTAGGTTTGAACCCGTCAAGAATCCTAAAAGACTAATTAATGCTTGGAAAGGCATAGATGAAAAATTAATTATGGTTGGTGAAGGTGCATTAAAGAGTGAAATGCAAAATTTAATTGAAGATCTCAATTTGTCTGATCAAATATCATTAGAGCCTGAAACAAATGATGTTGCTGCGCTATTCTCAAAGGCGAAAGCACTAGTAATACCTTCTGATAGAGAAGGTTCACCAAAAGTTTTATTTGAATCTCTTTTCTGCAATGTGCCTGTACTTTCAACTAAATGTGGCATTATGAGTAACTTACTTCCTGCCTCATCTCTTGCTGAGGTTAATGATGAGAGTTTTAAAGATTTACTGTGTCAATGGGTCGATAATATTAATGGATTAGAAACGCTACAAGAAGATTGCTTTAAAAAGGTTAAAGAAGAAAACCTGCTTTCAATTCAAGCTAAAAAAGTCATTAAAATTTATCAAGATTTATTTTCTAGAGTATCGAGATAAAACGAAACAGTTTTTGAATGCATCAGCTCTGAGGTAAGGAATACATTTGATGGCCTTTCATCTGAAATAGATAGATTCTCAACAGTTTCTGCTAAAGATTTAAAATTACCGAATTCAACTTTTCCTTGTGGATAGAACATATCTAAAACTTCACCAACACCACCTCGATCCCAACCAATGATTTTTTTATTCATCATTGCTGCTTCGAGAATAGTTCGTCCAAATGGTTCAGGTGTAGTAGAAAGATTCATTACTAGATCAGACAGATAATAAATTTCTCTAATATCATCCTTTGCATCATAGAAAAAAACTCTACTTTTAATGTTGTAACTCTCTATAAGCTTATTTAAGCGCTTAAAATATTTTTTCTTAGCATTGTTATAAGGTCCAACAATTAGTCCAGAAAAATCATCAGGCAATTCAGAAATTAATTTAATAAAAGATTCTTGTCCTTTCCACGATGAAAGCCTTCCAGGAAAAGCAACAATTTTTTTATTTAATAAATTAGGCAATTTTCTATAGAAATCATCAATATACCCGGGTTTTGGTTCAAAATTAGGTGAAAAATAAGATTCGTCTGATCCCCTATAAATAAGCATTGGTGGTTTTTTTAAATGTCTCTCATAGTTTTCATAGATGTATGTTTCAACTGTTTTAGATATAGCAATAACCCTATCGAAACTAGCCATTATTCTGCTATAAAAGGGTGTGCTATATAGTCCGTGAAAAGTCGAAAATATTAAAGGTCTTGGATTCTTGATAAAAAGTTTGGAAAGCTGTAAAACCCAGGCTGGAACTCTTGATCTGATATGTATTACATCTGGAGATATTTCATTAATTACATCAGCAAGTTTTTTTGCCTGAAAAAGAGTAAATAAACTTTTCTCTGCTATCTGCAAATGTATATGCTTACCCCCATCATCAATTAAATTTTTTACCTGTCTGCCGCCATTAGATATTACGTATGATTCATGGCCTTTTCCTATTAAATATTTATTGAAATCTAAGACCCCTCTTTCAACACCTCCTGTATTCAATGTTGGGAGAACCTGGATTATTTTAAGTTTACGCATCTAATGAATTCACTCTTATTCTACCGTATCTTGTTTCTTCAAAATTTACACTGATATCTTTTAAAGCCTGACTTACTAGTTCAATCATCTTTGATGAATTACCACAAATTATTATTAAGGGTAATTGCTCTTGATTATTTAGTATGAAATCTTCGACCATAACTTTTACTTCATGATGTCTTACGCCATGAAGATCCAGATTTAATAGATTCTGTTCAAGAAAGGTTTTCAATCTTTATATATTTTTACTAGCTGTTCGCCCTTAGAATTCTTATAGGCTCTTGCCATAGCTGGAGTATTAAATGTCATTGCTGCATTTCCTTCAGAGTCTAATACTATGACCCCTCCATCTGCTCCAATAGATTTTAGTTTTTCAATAACTATCTCAGCTGCTTCATTAACATTTTTAGATTGATACTTAATTAAGTCGCATATTTCATTTGCCACATTAAATCTAATGAAGTACTCGCCATGTCCTGTTGCAGATACACCGCAAACATTATTTTCAGCCCATGTGCCTGCTCCAATGATAGGAGAATCTCCGATTCGACCAGGCATCTTATTGGTCATTCCTCCTGTAGAGGTTCCGGCAGTAATATTTCCTTCCATATCGATTGCTACTACTCCGACTGTTCCCATTTTATTTTTTTCTTTTTTTATTCTTTTGGCATCTTCTAATCTATCTTTTTGGTAGAAATAACTTGGGTAAACAATATCTAACCCTGCATCTTTAGCAACCCTCTCAGCTCCTCTTGATGAGAACATTACATGATCAGTATTCTCCATAACATAACGTGCTAAAGAAATAGGGTTTTTAACATTTGTTACTGATGCTACAGCTCCGGCATCATTATTAAGTCCATGCATAATAGAAGCATCAAGTTCTTGTCTAAGTTCAGATGTATAAACTGCTCCCTTGCCTGCATTAAAGAGTGGATCGTTTTCTAGATGAATTATCGCTTGTTCGACTGCATCTAAACTTGAGCCGCCATTAACAAGGATCTCATATCCAATATTCATTGAGTCTTCTAAGCCTTTCATAATGCCTTCAACTTGTCCTTCTGGCATATTTTCAAACCACCCAGCCCCACCATGCACAACTATTGCCACTGGCTTAGAATTAGAAAATAAAAATGATGAAAAGAATAAAATTAAGGTGATAAAAAATTTTTGCATTTCATTTGTCATAATGAATTATTTGGTTGCTGATGTAAAATACTATTGTGATGTTTTCAACTCCTGATTTATCTGACCAAAACGACGATGCAAAAGTCATTGAACTTTCTTTTAATCATTATGGAAGTATTAAATCTTTCCATGGGCAAATAGAGACAGCAATTTGTCCTGATGACAATTCATATGTAAAAGAAATATTAGAGGAGAATGGCAATAATAGATTGCTTTTTGTTGATGGCTCTAAGTCGATGAAGTGTGCTCTTCTCGGTGATATGTTAGCTGCCAAAGCAATAGATAATAATTGGTCTGGAATAGTCATAAACGGTTGTGTAAGAGATGTTGAAATACTATCGAGTCTATCTATAGGTATTATGGCTATAGCAAGTTCACCAAAAAGAAGTGAGAAAAAAGGTCAAGGAAGTAGATCAGAGACATTAAACTTTGGTAACACTTCAATAAACAGAAATGACTGGGCTTATTGTGACCAGAATGGCATCTTGATTTCAACAAAAGAGCTTAATTTTAAAAGTAAGTAGTATAGATAAATACCAGCATTACAATAATAAATATTGACCCTGCATTGAAAAGTTTCGAAGTTCTAAAATCTTCGTTTGAAAATTGAAAAACTTTTTGATTGGTCTTTGAATCAGAAAATAAATAACTAAACATAAAGGCTACTCCAAATGAAACTAGCATTTGATGGAAAAAAGGTTCTATTAGAGCTTCTTCAACATTGAGGACATACAATTTCATAGCCACACCTGAAATAAGACCGGCAATTGAACCAATTAAAACAGATCTTGAGTTAGAGGTTCTAACAAAAATTGCTGATAAAAATACAAACAAAATTACAGGACTAAAAAGCCCCATATATTCCTGAACATATTGAAAAGCTGAAGGTAAACTTCCAAGAAATACTGGAGCCACAATAATAGAGACCACTAGGCCTGCTAAGCCTGCTGCTCTCCCAATATTTACTAAGCTTGGATCATTAATATCTTGATCTTTTCTATAAATGTCCATAGTAAAGATTGTGCTAACACTATTTGACAATGATGCTAAAGAAGAAACAATTGCAGCAATTAGTGCAGCAAATGCAAGACCTAACATTCCATTCGGTAACAATGACAACATAGAAGGATAAGCATTCGTTCTATCAACCTCGTTATTCTCAGGGTTGATCAACGAAGGGAAATTAGGGCTTCCTTCAAGCGCTACAGCAATTAGGCCTGGCAAAACAACAACTATTGGCATGAAAATTTTAAGTACTCCTGCGAACATCAATCCGTTCTGAGCTTCATTTAAGCTTTTTGCACCAAGCGCTCTTTGAGTAATGTATTGGTTAGTGCCCCAATAATAAAAATGTCCAATCCAAAGACCACCTATTAATACCCAAATGCCAGGGAGCTTTACATAATTTGCATATGCTTCTGGGTCATCTGCCTTTGGTGCATAAGATAAAATGGCATCAAACTTTTCTGGAAATTCGCTTTGAAGCATCATGAAGCCTTCTATAACTCCATTTCCATCAGAAATGGCATTTAAGCCAAGGTAAGAAACATATAGACCAGAAAAAACTAATAAGGCAACCTGAATAATATCTGTCATAGCCACAGATTTAAGACCTCCATATAAGGAATAAGCAAGGGATAAAGCGCCTAAGAGAATCATAGACAGTATAAGATCTAGACCTGTAAGATTATTTATAGCTTTGGCCCCCATCCAAAGTACGACTGGCAAAATAACCATCACATACATAATGAGCATCAAGATAGCCAGCATAGTGCTGACTCTTTTATCAAAACGTTGTAGTAATAATTGCGGCATAGTAAAAACTTGCTGCTTTAAATACACCGGTAATAAAAATTTACCTATGACAATTAATGCTACTGCTGCTGTCCATTCATATGTGGCAATTGCTATGCCAAATGCATAAGCATCTCCATTCATACCTATAAGTTGATCTGATGATATGTTTGCAGCTATGAGAGAAGCACCTATAGCCCACCAAGGCAGTGATCTTCCTGCTAAAAAATAGTCCTCTGCTGTTTTCTTTTCGCCTTTTTTTGACATGGAAACATAAGTGGCTATGGCAATTAAACTTACAGCATATAAACCTACAATTAAGTAATCCAAACTATTCATATAATTAATGTATACCTATAATTGATAAAGGCAATACTCAATAAAATTAATTATGGACGATTGGAAAAATAAAGTTATCTATCAAATATATCCAAGAAGTTTTTTAGACACCTCTGGTAATGGGGTTGGTGATTTAAATGGAATTGCCAATAGAATTGACTACATCTCTGATCTAGGAGTCGACTATGTATGGATATCTCCTTTTTTTAAGTCGCCGCAAAAAGACTTTGGCTATGATGTCTCTGATTACAGAAAAGTAGATACTCTCTTTGGCTCAAATGACGATTTCAAAAAGCTATTAGACATATTTCATAATAAAAATTTAAAAGTTATTACTGACCTCGTGTTAAGTCATACTTCTGATCAACATGAATGGTTCAAAAAAAGCAAAGAATCCAAGAAAAACAAATTTTCAGATTGGTATGTCTGGCAAGATGGAAGGTCCGATGTCGCTCCTAATAATTGGTTATCAGTATTTGGTGGTAGCTCATGGGAGTGGGATGAAAATCGTGAAAAATACTATTTACATAATTTTCTTACATCGCAACCCGATCTAAATTTTCACAATGAAGAAGTTCAAAATCAAATGCTTGAAGAGATTGAATATTGGCTTAAGTTTGGTGTAGATGGTTTCAGGTTTGATGTCATCAACTTTTTATTTCACGATAAAGAGCTGCGAAATAATTCCTCTAAGGATCCTAAATTAGTGCGTCCTCTTGGATTCAATAAAGACAATCCTTATGGCTTGCAAATTCATGAATATGATAATACCAGACCGGAAGTTATTCCTTACTTGGAAAAAATTAGAGGCCTGCTAGATAAATATGATGCTATTTCTATAGGGGAGATTGTTTCTGAGGACCCTCTTGAGACTATTGGTGATTACACTAATGAAAAAAGACTTCATATGGCATACTGCTTCGAATTTCTATCAGAAGATATTAATTTTGAAACCATAGATGGTGTAGTAGAAAATTTCTTTGAAAATCATCCTCAATCATGGCCATGTTGGGCATTTAGTAATCATGATTCAAAACGTATTGCTAGCAGAGTAAATAAAGACCCACAAATAATTATGGAAAAACTGCTTGGACTGAAAGGCAATATCTGTATTTATCAAGGCGAGGAACTAGGATTACTAGAGTCTGATGTTGGATATGATTATATACAAGACCCCTTTGGGAAAAATTTCTGGCCAGAATTTAAAGGTAGAGATGGTTGTAGAGTTCCTATCCCTTGGGACTCTAAATTAGAAAATTTTGGGTTCAGTAAACATGATCCTTGGCTTCCAATAGACAAAAGGTATCAAGGTTTATGTGTTGATATTCAACAAAATAATCCAGATTCGACGTTAAATTTTACAAGAGATCTAATAGCCCTAAGAAAAAAAATCGCTACCTAGTTGTATTGCAGAATGGAAGTTGGGCCAGACATTCTGATCTAGGCAGCGATAATTAACTTAAATATATTTTATGCCTTTTTTAGTTAATAGTCATATTTTTTTTGCAAAAACGTCACAATTGTAAGTTTTTTTAGCTATTTATATAAAAAATTATCTTTTTTTATTAGCTATTTAGATAATTTTGATAATAATGTTTATATTTTCTATTTAGATATAATGCCTCTATGAGCATATGGTTTAAAAACTACAACATTGAAGATTTTCGCACCTCAATAAATATAGACAAGCTATTAGAAATTGAATTTGTTGAAATAGGAAATGATTTTTTAAAAGCAAAAATGCCTGTAAATGAAAAAACCCGTCAGCCTTTAGGTCTCCTTCATGGTGGTGCTTCCTGCGTCATTGCCGAAAGTACAGCTAGTTGTGCTGCATATTTAACTGTAGATCCAAGCAAGAAAACAGTTGTTGGCTTAAGTCTGACAGCAAACCATATTAAGAGTATTACCGAAGGTTTTGTATATGCAACAGCTTCGCCAAATCATTTGGGAAAGACCACATCTATATGGGATGTGAAGATAGAAGATGAAATGGGAAATTTAATATCTAAAATAGTATTTACTGCAATGCATAAGGACATAAAAGCATGAAATATTTAAAAATATTTTTAGTAATTCTATTGTCTAATCAATTGTTGGCTGAATATCCAAAAAGAATTCTTTTTGTGGGTAACAGCTATCTCTATTACAACGATAGTGTTCATAATCATGTAGAGAGAATGCTTATCGAGCATTATGATGATGAAGATATCATCACAAAATCAGCAACAATTGGAGGCTCTAGATTAAACAATCATAACATTGAGCATCTTCTGGATTACACAAACCTTCAACTAGACAGACAAATAGATTTACTGATCATGCAAGGTGGAAGCAAAGAGGTTACTACCTCAGAATTAAGGTCTATTTTTACAGATACAGCTGTAAATTACAGTAAAAAAGCTCAAAAAATCGGAATAGAAACAGCCTTATATATGACTCATGCCTATCTTGATAACGATCCTAGATATGAGCCAAATTTAATTGAAAAAATAAAACTGGCCTATTATGACGCAGGTAAGAAAAGCAATTCTAAAGTTGCTCCTGTAGGAATAGCTTATGAAATGGCCTATAAAGAAAGGCCCAAAATAATGTTGCATCATCCAGACGGAACTCATCCTGGATTACTTGGCACTTACCTAGGCTCTTGTGTGGTATTTTCTATGATCACTAATTCCTCTCCTGAGGGCCTTAAATATAATTATTTAGATCAAATTTCTGATGATGATTTATTATTTTTACAAAAAGTTGCTTGGAATGCTTACTTGGAACATAAAAAACAATACAATTAAACTTCTACATGACTGAATTAATACTATCTGTAAAAAAAGAGGTAAATACTAGAATAAGTGAGATTGGTAGCTTAGGCTTAGCAGTAGTTTATACAGTAGGCCACATCATCATTGCTTGGGCCTGTGCAACTTTAATTTTTAATGCATCTTTTTCTTTAGCGGCCGCAGATGCCATTATCGAACCGATAATCAATGGTTTTTGGTTCTATTTACTTCATAGAATTGCAAAGAATACCTTAGGTACACTAACTCTTACCTCTATTTACACTTTAGGGCACTTTTGTATTGCGACATTATGGGCATCCTTTATATTTAATGTTTCTTTTAGCGAGGCTGCTCTAGATGCGATTATTGAACCACTTCTCAATGGTTTTTGGTTCTATTTCTTGCACTCAATGTGGAAAAAACATAACTAAGCTTTTTTCTTCCAGATATAGAACCATTGGATCAAGATTGTGACTCCACAAACTACAGTAAAAATCAGATAATAACGGATATTAATAGGGTCATCTACTGACAGGCCCATAGGGTTGTCCAAGGGCAATCTCTTATTTACCTCCGCAATGCCAGGTATCAAATGAAATAACACACTTCCAGTGTATGACATTGCTTGAAGATACTTTGAGAAACCAAAAATATCATATTTCTCAGATGCCAGTCCTAATACAATCGCAATTAAAGTAAAGACTGCTAAAAGGTGGGCAAGATTAAAACCACCATTTTTATAAAGCATTAGTGCAGTAACAGCAGTTATTATGGTTGCAATTAAATAAAACTTTCCTAATGAATTTTTCACACTAATAAAGCCTTGTTTTGCAATTATAAAAACTGCTACAAAAATGGCTAGAGTGCCTAAAATAGTATGAATCCAGCCAATAAATGATATTTCCATATACTAAATGGTGGAGCCAAGGGGGATCGAACCCCTGACCTCAACACTGCCAGCGTTGCGCTCTCCCAGCTGAGCTATGGCCCCTTTGTTTATTAAATTAACTAATTTCCGTATGTAGCTAAGTTTGTTACAAGAATATCTACTGGACCATCTGCCCCTGCGGTATTTATAGACGAATCATTAAACATGACGAAATCTAAGAAATCTACTGGAGTAAGCAAATCATATTCCCATAAATTAATTTCCCCTACTTTAGGACTTGAAGCCCCTAAATATGTGATCTCAAAGGTATCATCAAGATTAACTTGGAATTGAACTACATAAGTTATTCCATCTTTTAATGCTTGCACATATCTTTGTACCGAGAAATTACACTCTATGCCCTGCAATAGATTAGTTAAACAAACTATATTGTAGACTTCATCTGCATCTACATTAGATATAAATTCAATCATACCGCCATATCCCGTACGCTCTACTACACAATTGTATTCAACAATATTTCTTCCATTGTCTGTTTCAAACTCATCCCAAGAAGTACTAGAACAAATGTCCCAATTATCAAATGCATCTCCTACAGTCGTACCCTGATAGTCATTAAATGTACCAGTTTTAACCATGTTGACGTTTCCTCCACCACATGCTGTAAGCGTAAGTAAAACAACAACGAGCCCTATTATTTTCAATATAAAATTTTTCATAATTTTCTCCTCAAGCTTCTGAGTATAACTTAATGGATAAAAAAAAGTCATAAACCAAAATTTAAGATAGCTAAAGACCTTTGTTTTAAATTAATTCAATGTGTTTTAAAACTTGAAAAATACAATGTTTTCTAGTTAAATAAACTAATAATGAGGGGGGTCTCAATATGACCAAGATTAAATATTTAATTTTATTAATGTGTGCTGTCGTTTTTTCAGTGAATGCACAGGAAACAGACGATGGTAATGATGTAGAAGAAGTGGTTGTTACTGGTACGCAAATTAAAGGCGCCAGAATTAATGAAGCTTTGCCGGTTACGGTTATTACTAAGGATGATATCGATGATAGAGGTGTCAACTCTGGTGATGAGCTTTTAGCAACTATAACAGAACAAGGTGTTAACCAATTCAATGATGTCGGTTCAAACGGCGGAGGTGTTAATGCTTCTAGAGGTGATGTAGGTGCTTTTGATATCAGATCTTTAGGTACAGGTAATACACTTGTGCTTCTGAATGGTAGAAGAATGATCTCAACACCTTCTTATCAAACTGAAGAAGTAGGTGGAAGTTATGTTCCAGTTGCTACAGTTAATTCAAACAATATACCAGTATCTCTTGTAGATAGAGTTGAAATATTGAGAGATGGAGCAGGTGCTGTTTATGGTGCTGATGCTGTTGCAGGTGTTGTAAACAATGTTCTCGAAACAGATTTTGTCGGTTTTGAGATGAGAGGAAGATTCCAGAACTGGCAACACTTTAATCGTGATGACCACAAATTTTCAATGAAATGGGGTCAGGATTTTAATGGAGGCACTACAAACCTTTCATTCTTTTTCAGTTTTTACGATAGAGATAGAGTTGCTGCTTCTGAAGATGAGATAATGGGTAGATGTGATTATGGTGATCTAGTTCCTGAGCAATTTGATAGTGCTTTC
>MDSW01001541.1_pt1 | contig 11678 bp, 11 predicted proteins | sample 811171 | NCBI WGS metagenome assembly MDSW01 (sample SAMN05326641, study PRJNA326480) | marine metagenome | isolation source: seawater | place: Atlantic Ocean: North West | collected 2012
CATATCTACCAAGCAGATCTGAAGTATCAACCTCTTTTAATTCGGATACTAATATTTTACCTTGAGCTAACTCTGCAAGACCCGGTAAAATTCTAACCTTCAAGGAAAAATTCTCTATCTCCCTCAATAAATTTCTTAAAGCTGATTTAGAGGCAGATGGCATAGCAATTAATACCTCGTCTACTTTGCCTCTTAAAGCTAATCGTTCAAGTTTCTTAGGATGTAAAACTTTTATACCCCCCAAATAAGTTCCATGCAAAGATGAGTTACTGTCTAGGAAAGCTATTGGCTGCATTTCTTTACTAACCCTCAACGCACTTGCTAATTGTATTCCTGCCGAACCAGCACCATAAATTACTACTCTTTTTTCAGATTCTCTTTCTGATAAATAATAATTTGCTACTAATCTAGATATGATAATTAAAAAAGAAGCAGTGACTATACCAACCAACCAACCTTCAATACTAATTAAAGGTTGTAATTGAAGTGAATTAGTAAAGGCTAAAATAAGATTATATAAAGATTTTAAAACCCAGTTAATAATAAATACAACTAAAAGAGCCTTAGTAATTATGATTACTACAGAAAATTCTATATATCTAATTACAGAACTGTAGACACCTAATACCCAAAAAGCGGTAACACATAAAAAAGGAACCCAAAGAAATCTTAATATTTGTAATAAATTTAATGAGAAAAAATCCACATCACTAATTAACATTGCAAAAAGAGTTGCTAAGAAGATACAAAAAAAGTCTGTAAACAGAACTATCAGCTTCTTATTGAACCTAGAAGCGGATAGTAAAATTTGTTTTAGTCTCATTTTTATATTGAGTGTCTGGCTGATTAGTGAGAAACGCCTTCCTTTTTTAGGACTTTTACTAACGTTAACCAGATTATGAAAATATCAAAACCCAAAGAGGCCCTGGCTAAATACTCCTCATCATACCTAACTTTTTCTTGTATAGACAATTCATCTCTGCCATTCACTTGAGCCCACCCAGTTATTCCAGGTTTAAGATGATTAATGTGCTTATTCTCTCGCAAGGCAATTAAATCATGTTGATTATATAAAGCCGGTCTCGGTCCAACAAACACCATATCTCCAAGTAGTACTGAAATTATCTGGGGTAATTCATCTAGACTATATTTTCTTAAAAAAAGACCTGTAGAGAGTAAATACTGCTCAGGATCTTCTAACAAGTGAGTAGCTTCCTGAGGTGTTGTTGACTTCATTGTCCTAAATTTTGGCATCAGAAAAGATTTATTGTCTTTACCTATTCTTCTAGAAAAATATAAAGGATATTCTCCATCTACAACAAAGATTAAACCTGAGATTAAAACCATTAAAGGAGTTAAAATAAAAAAAACGAATAAAGCTAATATCAAATTAAAAAATCTATTCATTATTAGTAAAATCCTGGACACAAAGTTTTATTCCCTCATTAATTGAAATTATAGGTTTCCAATCCAAAGTTTTTTTTGTGTGCTCTATGTCTATTTGCAAGTCATCACATAAACGATCAATAACATCTCTTTTATTTATAACTCTAGCAATAACCTTCAAAATGCTTAAGTTAACTTTCATCAGTCTGGGCTTCTTTCCAAAAGCCTCGGTGATTTTTATAACAAGCTCCGCAGTGGAAAGATCATAGTCATCACTAACCAAGAAAACTTGATTGGCTGCTTTAGGATGATTTATACAGGTTAAAATTAAGTCAACCAAATTCTTAATTGAAACAAAGCTCCTTTTATTTTCTATATTACCCAAGGGTAGAGGTAAGTTTTTTTTAGCTAATACCATTAGGGATTTAAAATTTGCTTGTACCCCTGGCCCATATACCAATGGAGGTCTTATAATCGTAACTTCGAGTTTTGATTCTTTAGAAATTCTTATCAATCCCTGTTCGGCCTTCGATTTAGATAGGCTATAAGAATCTGAACCATTTCTAGGGTCATCGAATCTAAATGGTGATCCCTTTGTTGTCTTTTCTCCATTTACTTTAATTGTACTTATAAAAATAAACCTTTTTACGCCTGACTTCACTGCTTGCCTTGCAAGGTTAAGAGTGCCTGAACAATTAGTCTCAATGTAGTCAAACATAGAGTCTGATGATTGATCATTCATTTGATGAACTCTTGCGGCTGTATGAATAACTACATCAACATCTTCTAGACAGTCTGTAAAATCTTCAGAGCTGGATATAGTTTTAATGTAGAAATTATCCGAAAATTCTATTGGGGCATTTCGCGATATTAAGTTAACTGTATATTCTTTAAGATTTTCATTCACCGCCTTACCAACAAACCCAGTTGCACCTGTAAGTAAAATTTTCAACTCTTTATCCTATCCTTGCATTGCCGACAAAATTTCAGCTGCTGCTTTTTCTACAGAGAATTCTCTTAACAGCAACTCCCTTGCATTTCTTCCTAATCGACTTCGAAGCTCTTTATCATTTATCAACTCAGTGGCAGCATTTTGCAAAATGCTATCTTGACCATTAATGAAAACAAAACCTGCCTGAGACTCATTAATGACGTCTAGCAAATCATTTCCCGGATTTATGCTACCTAGTATAGGTTTAGATGCATTCATATAGCCCAGTAATTTGCCTGGAAAATTATGCGCTGTGTGATTATAAGATAGAGAGAATAAACCAATATCGATCTCTGAAAGAAGATGGCTAAATTCTTTTTGTCCTATTGAAGGAAGAATGGTTAAATTCTTAAGTTCCCACTTTGACTGCAAATCTTGAATCAATTCAAATTCGTTTCCCTGTCCAACAATTAAAAAATGCGCTTCTGGAGTATCTTTAAAATTTCTGACCAACCTCATAATATTTTCCATATCTTGAGCATGACCGATATTTCCTCCATAAAAAAAGATTATTTTATCTTTCAAATCTAATTTAGTTCTAAATACTGTTCCTTTATTACCATTATGGAAATCGGAAGTAGCCGACCAATTTCTCAGTATCCTGACATTATTATAAGTCGGAAATTTTTTAACGAAAAGTTCGAGATTAGCTTGAGACTGCACACCTATGCAGTCCGAAGTATCATAGTTCAGTGATTCGAAATACTTAAAAAAATAAGCTGCAATAGATTTTTCTTTTATTAAACCTTCATCAATGATCCATTGAGGGAACATGTCGCGCAATACAAGGTAAACATATGTTCCTTGTCTTCTGAATCTCCTAGCCAGCGGTCCAAAAAATATTGTAGGAGCATAATTTATGCAAAGATCAAACTTTTCTTGTTTCAGCTTTCCTTTAATTGCATACCAGGCCCTGAAAGGAAGAAGAAACTCATTGAAAGCTCTCTGAATCAGGCCTACTCCTCTTGTTAATCCTGACTTAAAACGCCAAACCTCAACACCTTCGTAATAATCTACAATTAATCTAGAATCCTGAGACGGGCTGCCTGGTGTTATAACAACTGGTTTGTGACCACTAACCTTTAATTCTAAAGCTAATTCATGGAACATCTTTGAGTGTACTCTTGTTCCAAATGGTAAATATTCATCCGGTAGTAAAGCTATACGCATTGAAATTACCTTTCAAATAAATAATATTAACTTTAATATTTTTTCCAAACTACTCTGTTAATGTAATCTGTATAACTTTGAATTATTCTAACAACTTTCTTCGATACATTTGGCATAGAGTAATCGGCCACCAATCTCATCTTATGACTTGGGTCAGAAGATTGGACCTCTAAAATAGAAAGACCCTGTAAAACTCTATTTGTATCCAAGCCAACCATCATAACTACAGCCTCTTCCATGCCCTCTGGTCTTTCGTGTGATTCCCTTATATTCAATGCAGGGAAACTAAGAATTGAGGCTTCTTCATTTATTGTGCCACTATCTGACAAAACAGCTTTTGCATTGACTTGAAGATTATTATAGTCAGTGAAGCTTAAAGGACTTAAAGACTTTAACAATGGATGAAATTTAATTTGCTTTTCCTCAATACGCTTTTGAGTCCTAGGATGAGTTGATAAAATCACTGGAAGATTGTGCTTTTCAGCTACAGAATTTAGTACTTCTACGAGTTTCAAAAAATTCTTATCTGTATCTATGTTCTCTTCTCTGTGTGCACTTACTAAATAGAAGTTTCTCTTCTCTAAATGAAGTGAACTTAAAATCTCTGAGGCCTCTATTTTTTGTTTGTAAAATGATAAGACCTCGTAGATTGGACTGCCAGTTTTGATTATTTGGTCTTTAGGCAAACCCTCGCTGATTAAATACTCTCTAGCAATTGAGCTATATGTAAGATTTATATCAGCTGTATGATCAACAATACGACGATTTATTTCTTCTGGAACTCTCATGTCAAAACATCTATTACCTGCTTCCATGTGAAATGTTGGTATTTTTCTTCTCTTTGCAGGCAAGACTGACAAACAACTGTTTGTATCTCCAAGAACCAGAACTGCATCAGGATTTACATCTTCCAAAACTTTATCAATTGCTATTATGACTTTACCAATTGTCTCAGCTGCATTTCTTCCCGCAGCTTCTAAAAAATAATCTGGTTTACGTATATTAAGGTCATCAAAGAAAATCTGATTTAATTCATAATCATAATTTTGACCTGTGTGCACCAAGATGTGTTCAAAATGATTATCAAGCTGGGGGATAACACATGCGAGTCTAATAATCTCTGGCCTTGTACCCACAACTGTGACAACTTTTAATTTATTCATTATTGATCTCGTAAGCTATTGTATCTGGATTGTCTTGGTCAAAACATTCATTTGCCCAAAGCATAACAAACATCTCATCTTTACCTATATTTTGTATGTCATGACTCCAACCAGGTGAAGTATCAACAATCTCTGGTAAATCACCTGAAACTAAAATTTCTTTATATTCTTTAGTCAATATATTTTCAAATCTGAATTTTGCATTTCCTTTTATAACCAAAAATTTTTCTGTTTTCGTATGATGGTAATGCCCTCCTCTTATTACTCCCGGCTTGGCGGAAAAAAAAGAAATTTGCCCAGAATCATTCGTTTTGAGCATTTCAGCAAATGAACCTCTTGCATCATTATGATTTGTTATCTCATATTTAAAATCATCAGGCTCTAAATAACTTAGATAAGTAGAATACATAGCTCTCGTAAAACCTACTCCAACATCCTCCGTAGATAAATTAGCTCTACTGTCTTTAAATTTATTTAACAACTTAACTATCTCACCTACAGTTGTATGGTGTATATTTTGAACTTCTCTAAATCCTCCTTTCGGCATCGTTTCGTTAGAGACTAAACTTATAAAGTCATCACATACATCATCAATGTGTACTAGTTCAAGCGATGCGTTTTCATCGTTAATATCAATTGGCAGATCATGCACAATATTATGACAAAAAGTGGCAACGACAGAATTATAATTAGGCTTACACCATTTTCCGAAAACGTTTGGCAGCCTGTAAATGTAAGAAACTACCTTATTAGATTGCATATAATCTAGAACAGCTTGTTCAGCAGCTGCTTTACTTACGCCGTATGGGTTATCATGCTTTGCTTGAATAGATGAGGTTAAAATGATTGGTACTTTATTTCCTGTAGAGACGAGACTTTCAACTAATAATTTTGTTAAGTCAAGATTGTCCTTTAAGAATTCATTGTCATCTTCTGGCCTATTGACACCTGCAAGGTGAAAAACCCAATCTGCTTTTGAAGCCATCATTGCTAAGTCATCTTCATCGCAGTTTCGATCGAAGCATAGAACCTCATAATTCTTTAGCTCGTTAAGCCTAGTTACTAAATTTTTTCCAACAAAGCCATTTGACCCTGTAACTAGAATTCTCATATTAAGCCTCGTCTTGACTCGAATCTCTAGACATAAAATCACGAACGATATTGAGTTTTAGCAACAATCCTTTCATTCTTTCAACATCTAAAAGCTCACTGTTATGTGAGTTATAGTCTTCTAACTGATTGATTTTTTCATTCCCTTCGACAAAAAACTTGCCGTAATTCAGATCACGGTTATCTGGTGGAATTATAAAATAATGACCTTTATCAAGAGCTCGTCCCATTTCTTCTCTGCTAAGCAATGCTTCATACAGCTTTTCACCATGTCGGGTGCCAATTATATTTATTTCATGACCTTTTACTTCAAGTAAATCTAATAATGCTTTTGTTAAAACATCTATTGTTGCACCAGGAGCTTTTTGTACTAAAATAGAACCATTGCTGCCTTTTTCAAAAGCATAAAGCACTAAATCAACTGCATCTTCTAGTGTCATCATAAACCTTGTCATGTTTGGGTCTGTGATAGTTATGGGTTCACCAGCAAGAATCTGCTGAATAAACAATGGAATAACGGATCCTCTAGAGGCCATTACATTTCCATAGCGCGTAATATTTATTACTGTATCGCCACTTAAACGAGACTTTGCAACCGCTACTTTCTCCATCATGGCTTTACTGGTTCCCATGGCATTAATTGGGTACACAGCTTTGTCGGTACTGAGACAAACCACCCTTTCAACCTTACTAACCACAGCTGCTTCTATAACATTTTCAGTCCCCAGAACATTTGTCTTTACTGCTTCAAGTGGATAAAACTCGCACGAGGGTACCTGCTTTAAAGCTGCTGCATGAAATATATAATCTACATCACGTACAGCACTTATGACGGACTGGTAATCTCTTACATCTCCAATATGAAACTTAAGTTTTGAATTATTGTACTTCTTACGCATGTCGTCCTGCTTTTTTTCATCACGACTAAAAATCCTGATTTCATTAATTTCTGAATTTAAAAACCGATTGAGGACGGCATTCCCGAATGAACCTGTTCCACCTGTAATTAGGAGTATTTTATCTTTTAACATTTTTTGTTAATTTATTTGAAGATATTTTTAATACTTTAGTTTAGCACATCTATATTTTCTGTTAGGGAGTCAAATAGAGGATTTATAATGTTTTCTATTGTTATTAAAAAATTAAACTATAAGTAATAAATAAAACTTAAGAGATCAATCAACACATAGCTGTATTGATGTAAACATTAAAAGATTTTTAATTTGGGAACAGCTGAGACAAATTTTGTTCCTTTATTTCTTAAATAATCTAGCTCTTGTGAAATTTCATCTGATAAATTCCAGGGTAAGATCAAAACATAGTCGACATCTAGATTCTCTAAATAAGATGGATCTAAAATAGGAATATGGCTACCAGGTAAGTATTTATTTTGCTTAGATGGCGCAGCATCGCAAACCAATTCTAATAGATCTGGTTTTATTCCAGCATAATTAAGTAACGTGTTGCCCTTTGCAGCAGCTCCATAGGCAATCACCTTCTTGCCCTGACGTTTCTTTTCTACCAAAAAAGAAAGTAAATCATCCTTTACTTTATCTGCGTTTGATTGAAAATCTGTGTAGGTTTTTAAAGATCTCAATCCTGCATTCGATTCCATTTCAAGTATAGTTTCAACATTATGAGAATTAGGTCTGTCATCATCAGCATGGCATCCGAAGACTCTTAAGCTGCCTCCATGAGTAGATAGCTCTTCAACATCAAAAATACGCAATCCTGCCCTTTTGAAAACTTCCACAACAGTTTGTAATGACAAATACGAATAATGTTCATGATACACCGTATCGAATTGATTCATCTGAATTAAACTTAACAAGTGCGGGAATTCAAGGGTGATGGTGCCTTGTACTTTTAAAGTTAGTTTCAATCCATCTACAAAATCATTTATATCAGGAACATGAGCAAAGACATTATTGCCTAAGATAAGATCAGCTTTTTTCTTATCGAAGTTTTCTTGAGCAAAGGTTTTTCCAAAAAATTCTCGAATTACTGGAATCCCGAGTGCCTCAGCTGCCTCCGCTGTACTATCTGTTGGCTCTATTCCTAAACAAGGAATCCTTGCCTCGATAAAATTTCTCAGCAGATAACCATCATTTGAAGCTACTTCAATTACAAAACTCTTTTCATTTAAGTTAAGACGTTGAATAATCATTTTACAATAGTTGCTAGCATGTTCCAAAAAGCTACTAGAAATGGAAGAAAAATAAGCATAATCTTTTGTAAAAAGTTCCTCAGAACATGAATAATCTTCTGTTTGCACTAACCAACAGTTATCGCATACAAAAACTTTCAAAGGCAAATATATCTCCGAGGTATGCAGTTCTTTTCTGCTCAGATAAGCATTAGATGGTGGGGCAAAACCTAGATCAAGAAATACATGTTCTAAGCTAGAGCTACAATGACGACATTTCATAATTAATCTAAATAAGGGTGCTTTAAGTCTTTAGGTGAAATATTTGTTATCTCAAGAGGCCATTTTATATCTATTTTTTTATCAAAAGGGTTAAGACCGCCTTCGTATTCTTTAGAGTAAGGTTCAGAATGGAGATATATTAATTCAGTATTATCTCTTAAAGTTTGGAATCCGTGAGCAAAACCCTTCGGTATCAATAGCAATTTCCTATTATCTTCATTAAGAACTTCTCCATGCCATTGCAAAAATGTTTTTGAGTTTTTCCTAAAATCTACTACTACATCAAAAACTTCTCCATGCAGACAGGTAACAACTTTAACCTCTTCAAAAGGATTTGATTGAAAATGCATTCCTCTTACAGTTCCTGTCTTTTCTGTAAAAGAGTGATTAATTTGCCTAATAGGACCTTTTAAGCCGAATGAAGAAAACTCTTTGTCGCAGAATATTCTTGAGAATTGGCCTCTTTCATCAATAAACTCGTCTCTGGTGACGACAATTAATTTATCTAATTTTGTTTCTTGAAATAAGAAATTCATTATTTAGGATTAATATAGTTATTTATATCTTTTAAACAAAGTTCGACTGGGTTGTGATTATCATAAAAATCCTTATACCAATTTAAAGTGGCTAAAATGGAATCTTGAACACTCCACTTATTTTCAAAATATAATTTTCTTTTGGCCTTTGCAGTATCTAGACTTAAAGCTTGAGCTTCATAAGGTTGCATGAGACTCTCCGTGGTAATGAATTCATTAGTTCCGGTTAAAGAGACGATTTCTTCAACTGACAATGATTGATTGAGTGAGGGTCCAAAATTATATGAACCGTTCAAGTCGTAATTTTCATATTGTTTTTCAGCCAATGTAAGATAACCGAAAAGAGGGTCAAGAACATGTTGCCAAGGTCTTGTAGATTTTGGGTTTCGAATAACTAATTTCTCTTTAGCGTATATTGATCTAATTAAATCAGGGATTAATCTATCTTCAGACCAGTCTCCTCCTCCGATGACATTTCCTGCCCTAGCTGAAGAAATAGGAACTCTCTTTTCTAAGAAGAAAGATTTCCTATATGAATCAATTATCATTTCAGAAGCTGCCTTACTTGCACTGTAGGGATCGTGACCACCTAAAGAAGAATTTTCCTTGAAAGATACATTTTGATTTTCGTTATCATAAACTTTATCAGTGGTAATAAATACACCCGACCTAAAGCCTTTTATTTCTCTAAGTACTTCAAGTATATTCGCAGTGCCAATTACATTAGTATTAAAAGTCCTTAAAGGTTCTCTATAGCTTCTTCTGACTAAAGCCTCTGCTGCCATATGAATCACAAACTCGGGCTGAATTTCTTTTATAGCTTTTTCTACCTTTTTTTTGTCAACGATGTCTAAAAAATAGTTGTTACACAAACTATGTAAATTTGCAGATTCAAAGAGGTTAACAGATTCTTGATTCTCTAGAGAGAGTCCATAAATATCAGCTTTTAAATAATTTAATAAAACTACTAGCCAAGAACCTTTAAAGCCTGTATGACCTGTAATTAAAACTTTTCTTCCTTTCCAAAATTTTCTATGAAAGGTCCAATTATTATTTAATCCCATACTTTCCAGGGAGCTTGGTCAGAGCTCCAAAGTTTTTCAAGGTAGTTTTTCTCTCTCAAAGTGTCCATGGGTTGCCAAAATCCAGTATGTTTGTAGGCATAGAGATTTCCGCTTCGTGATAGTTCTTCTAAGGGTTCATTCTCCCATGTTGTGTTATCACCTTCTATAAGGTCTAAGACCTGCGAGTTTAATATGAAAAATCCTCCGTTTATTAAGGCACCATCTCCTTGAGGTTTTTCCTTAAACTCAATAACCTTATTATCTTCTAACTCCAAGGCGCCAAACCTGCCAGGCGGAATAACAGCAGCTACAGTTGCAAATTTAGAATGGGACTTATGGAATTCTAGTTCCTTAGAAAAATTAATATCAGATAATCCATCTCCATAAGTAAAGAAAAAGTCTTCATTCAAACCTAAGTATGGTTTCAATCTTTTTAATCGTCCTCCAGTCATAGAATTTTCACCAGTGTCAACAAATGTAATTTTCCAGTCTTCCGATCTATTATTATGAATATTTACTGTGTTCTTTTTCATGTCAATCGTTAAATCAGACATATGCAGTGAATAGTTAGAAAAATATTCTTTTATCAAATAACCTTTATATCCTAAGCAAATTATGAATTCTTGAAAACCAAAATGAGAGTAGCTCTTCATAATATGCCAAAGTATGGGCATTCCACCAATTTCAACCATGGGCTTTGGTTTCAGAACCGTCTCTTCACTTAGTCTTGTACCTAGACCACCAGCAAGTATGACTACTTTCAAAATTTTACCTCTTTAAATTCTTTAAAATATTTTCTGCTTCTTTCTCTAGTAACTCATGAGGAACGAAATATTGATTTCCTTCAAAAATCTTTTGAATCTCTAAGTTGTTTCTTCCGTCTTCTAAAAAGTATTTATCTACCGAAGATAGAATAACAGGAATCATTTCCTTTTCTAAAGCTTTTATAATTTCATCCTTAGTTTGCATATCAAAAATATTAATTCTATGTCTTTTAATTATGGGCCCAGTATCTATACCCTGATCCATTATATGAGTAGTTAAACCAATATTTTTTGGATCTTTTTTAAGCAAAGCCCAAATCCAAGAGTTCATACCTCTATATTCCGGAAGGATACCCATATGGCAGTTTAAGACATCTACCTGCTCTAAAAAGGATATCGGGACTATGCCACCACCTGCAAAAATTGCTAAATCAGGTTTGTTTGTCTTCATAAAGTTATTGATACTCTTGTCATTAAGCTTATTGAAATTAAGAAAATCTATTGATTTCTCAGAACAAAGTTTCTGAATTGAAGAAAATTTTATATTTTTTTGATAGAAATAATCTTGGAAACCAGATTTAGATTCTATGAATGGTATAAACTGTGTAATAAATTTTTTATATATCTTATTTAAGAATTTTTTTCTTTCAAACTTTATTTCTCTTCGAATACTAGCAAAAGTAAAATTATTTCTAACTAAAACTCCTAAAATTTTATAGTTAGGATTTAGTTCCTGTATGATTCCTGAACCTAACTCACTCTGATTTGTAGAACATATAATTATTATTTTCTTCATTTTTGATTTAAGTTGGCACTTAAATTACCTAAAACTGTTCTGTTTTTATTTCCATATTTCATTATCAAATTTATAATTCTTAAATCTAAATTTCCATTAGTAACCTGAGATCTGAGGATATCATTTAGAAGGGTTAGAGCTTCATCATAATCAGCTTTAAATACCGACTTTATTGCTGATTCAACTGAAATTCCATGATATTCAAAGAATCTTAAAAGTATTAATGCTGTTTCCTCATTCCATTTTTTACCCTTAAGATCAGCATTAAGA
>MDSW01025413.1_pt1 | contig 11678 bp, 10 predicted proteins | sample 811171 | NCBI WGS metagenome assembly MDSW01 (sample SAMN05326641, study PRJNA326480) | marine metagenome | isolation source: seawater | place: Atlantic Ocean: North West | collected 2012
GCACTAGAACTGCTTCGCAGCGCTGTTTCAAACCTTGGCCTCTCTGCCCGCGCGCATGACAAAGTACTTCGAGTTGCGCGGACAATTGCAGACCTGGCTGAAGTTGAAGCAATTCTTGCAGACCATATCAGTGAGGCAATACAATACCGTCTGCTTGACCGGAAACTATGGACCTAGCGGTCAAAGGCAACTCACCGAATATATTCGCCTCGACAGAGTTTGCAGTGGCATGGCACACTTCCTGAAATTCAAAAGGGCATACTTTTCAAGAGAATCTTTGACTTGTATTGATTTTCGACTCCTACTCCTTAGATGAACTCTTCGTACCAACAAAACTCTCCTTCCCCAAACAACACCGCCTTCAAGGTGCGACTGGTTGTTGCTGGACTACTCGTCGCCCTCGGAATTCTTATCTTTCCCACTGACGTTTCCGTGGCCTTATGGGTTCAGAGGACATCTCTACCAAAGGAATTAATGCGGTACTTGGACCTCGCCGAGGTCTTCGGACATGGCATTGGCGTTGCCATGATCATGATTGGTGCGTTTTGCCTCGATCGGTCTATTCAGTTTCCGTCAATTCAATGGCCTGCGATCCGATGGCCAACATTTCAACCCACAACAGAAAAACGATATGGGGCTCGAATGCTTGGTGGACTGCTCTTGGGACCACTTGGAGTTCTTTGTCTGAAAGTGTTGATTGATCGATCACGTCCTCGTGCAACAGACTTCTCGGTTGTGACATCTGCTCTGGACACATTTGGCACTGCCTCAGTAGTTGCCGGACCTCTTCGTAGCAATGACCTTCACAGTTTTCCGTCCGGGCATTCAGCGACGGCAGCAGCTTTAGCAACGGTTTTAATTTGGAAATACCCTCAAGGCCGTATTTTCTTTGTCGTGGTGGCGACTAGCGCTTGCCTCCAGAGAATTTTCAGCATGGCTCATTACCCAAGTGACGTGTGCATTGGGGCGGCCTGTGGCGTTCTTGGAGCTGCCATTGTTGTCGGCCGAGAAACCGCTCGTCGGTCGGCATGAAGAATTTCCGTTGGTTTTCAACCACTACAAAGCCTACACCAACCGTGCGGTCTCATTTTGTCCTACCCGAACCGCATCAAACCCAAACCAATCTGCTAGAATCAGTGTAGCCAATTAAGAACACGTAGATTTCACGACAACCCTCCTGTAGTAACAGTACTTTCAATGCCAGCAGCAAAACGCGCCAAAAAAGCAACCCGTGCCAAGAAGTCAACCAAGGCAGCAACTCCTGCTGCGGTGAAAAAAATTCTACTTGTTGACGATGATGCAGAAATCATTGAGTCCATGCGTACGATTCTCGAGGCGAAGGGCCACTCGGTCCTCGTCGCGCGAGATGGCAGTCAAGGAATCGCAGTCGCCGAACGAGAAAATCCTGATCTTGTGGTTTTGGACATGATGATGCCGAAACGAAGCGGATTTCTTGTTCTTGAAAAACTACGCCGTGAATATAATCATCCAATTCGCATCATCATGGTGACAGCAAACGAGGGCAATCGACATCGAGCCTATGCTGAGATGCTCGGGGTGGATGACTATATCCGCAAACCGTTTGCAATGGACCGCTTGCTCGAAAGCGTCCAAAAGCTCCTCACCTGAGAATAACCCGGAAATCGACATTTCTTCGCAAAAAGCAGTCACCCAACTTGCGTATTTTCACATTTCATCCCGAAATGTGAAAATACGCATTGGTAAAAAAACTTCTGTTTGTCACCTGATCGCGGCGGGTTAGAACGATAGGGTATGCCGTCCCATGATGCAGAACAAGAAAATCTAATTACCACATCGTTTCCAATCACTCGATACCGTCGAAAAGTCGTTCACCGATGCACCCTGCCATCAACAATCTGAACCCACACACCGGCCATGATGCGGGTGGTGCAGCGCAGGGTGATGATGTTAAAGAACGCGTACGAGAAGCGATCGATATTGTTGATCTTGCCGGCAGTTATATTTCGCTTCGACGCAGTGGAAAAAACTTTGTTGGTCTCTGTCCTTGGCATGAAGATTCACGGCCCAGCCTTCAGATCAATCCAGAACGTCAGACATTTCGTTGTTGGGTGTGTAATGTCGGTGGTGATGCATTTAGTTTTCTGATGCGGATGGATCGACTGGACTTTCGTGAGGCACTTGAACAACTTGCCGATCGTGCGGGAATAGAGCTGTCTCGAGGGCATGGGCCGGGAAGTGATGTAAAGCGTTCTCTCTATGAGGCCTGTGCATGGGCATCAGATCGTTTTGTTGACTGTTTCAGAAACAGCTCACTTGCAAAAGAAGCACGTGAATACCTCCGCGAGCGAGGTCTGACAGATGACACGCTGCAAGCTCACTCTGTTGGCTTTGCACCCAACGAATGGGACTGGCTCCTTGGGCAGTCACAGGCGTCAGGTATTTCGACGGGCCATCTCGAACAAGCCGGACTAGTCGTGACTCGCCAAGATCGGTCAGGACATTACGATCGATTTCGTGGACGGATCATGTTTCCCATCTGCGACCCACAGGGTCGATGCGTTGCATTTGGTGGACGAGTACTACCAAACGCTCCACCTGACAGTGCAAAATACATCAACTCTCCGGAAACTCCTGTTTTTTCTAAGCAATCGATGCTATATGGCCTCGACTCATCTCGAGAGGCCATCAGTCATTCCAAACGAGCCCTCGTCGTGGAAGGCTATACAGATTGTCTTGCTGCACGACAGGCTGGCATCCACGACGTTGTTGCGGTTCTCGGTACGGCACTTGGTCAGCGACATGCACGTCTTTTGCGTCGCTATGCAGATCGCATTGTTGTGGTGCTTGATGGTGACGATGCGGGCCGCCGACGCGCAGACGAGGTGCTCGAGGTTTTGCTTGCCGAACCCGTTGACATACGGATCGCACGACTGCCCACCGGTGTTGATCCGTGTGATCAATGCCTCACAGCTGGCCCTGAAGCGTTCGAGGCCATTATCGATGAGGCCGTCGATCCGCTTGATTACAGAATGAGGGAAACATTCGAGCGGTTACCCCAAGATGCCTCAGATGAGGTTGCCTTGAAGGCTGTGGAGAGTGTTTTAAAAATTCTTTCTGCAGTATCTCCGCGATCTCCACTGCCTCCTTCACAAAGACAATTACGGCAGGACCAGATTCTTGGAAAGCTTGCTCGCAGATTTGGACTGTCGCGAGACGCTCTCCACGCACGACTTCAGGAACTCACTCGCTCCAGACGCGCAAATGACGGCTCCCCTACCCCGGAGGGTCTCCGTGTCGACGCAGCCGAGCTCGCCCCATGGGACCGAGAAGTTCTATCAGCGATTCTTGCTGCCCCTGACGAGGTCTCTGGGCTGCTTGAACGTATTTCTGAGAATGAACTCTCGGCAGAACCGGCAAAAATAATCCTCAGAGCCGCAAAGAGCCTGATTGCCGCTGAAAAGCCACCAAGTCTGGCAGCCTTACTGCTGGAATTACCGGCAACTGAGCTTCACGGACTACTTGTACAACTCGATGAGTCAATTCGTGAACAGACTCATCTTGATCAAATTGGCCGCTTGCATCACCTTAGTGAAGCATTGGAAAGACGTCAGGCTGACAAAACTGCCTGGCAAACCGTCCGAACATTGAAAACCTCGCCGCTCCAGCCGGACGACGAGGCAGCGATGATCGAGCAACTCGTCTCAGCAAGACGTGCTGCTCAGGGCATGACCGATCCCAAGGAGGGGTGAGGATGTCCATCTCGTCACTACATTCGAATCGTTTCTTTTGGCATACCGTCAAATGCGATTTGGGAGGTGGTGGACGAGTTGATTGAAGAGTGCGTATCACTTGGGTGATACGCCGGTGAAGGAGAACCAGTAGATGACAATGAATAACGCTTCGTCCACAAGTCGGCAGGACTCCGCAACGCCTCCCGAAGGTGCGGTGCAACCGATGCAAACAGAGTCCGATAGCATTCAAGGTGCTGACCTGAATGGCTTAATTGCCGAAGGTCGTCGAACTGGCTACCTGACTTTTGATCAGGTGAATGAGTATCTTCCTGACGAAGCTATGGATCCCGAAAAGATTGATGCGCTCCTTGTTGCTCTTGATGGCAAAGGCATCGAACTTGTCGAGGAACTACCTGAACACCTCGAGCCAGCCATCACTGCAAAGACAACAGCCAAACCAGTCACAACAAAGCCGGGTCGCCCACGGCGGGATGAAGCAATTACGACGCCTCCATCAAATGCCGCGAATGACCCAATCCGCATGTATCTCGCTCAGATGGCAGAAATCCCTCTGCTTACTCGAGAAGAAGAGATTTCACTCGCAAAGAGGATTGAGGTCACTCGAAAACGATTCCGTCGTGCCATTCTTGGCTGTGGCTTCGCAATGCAGTCAACCGTTGAAACACTCCGCCGAGTGTATGAAGGCAAATTGCCATTCGACCGGACAATCAAGGTGTCACTGACTGAACGTCTTACAAAAGAACAGATTCTCGCTCGCATGCCACATAACCTGCCAACGCTTGACCGTCTAATGGAGCAGAACAACGCTGATTTCAAACTGCTCATCAGCACGCGCACTGGACGTACTGAAGCACGGCAGGCACGACTCAGATTCCGCCGAACTCGCGGCAAAACGCTTACGCTTGTTGAAGAACTCAGCCTGAGAACACGACGAGTTCAACCCATGATGAAGCTCCTGAAGGGCATGTCGGCACGAATGGACCGATTACAGGAAGATCTTCGACGGATCAAATCCGGTACCCTTTCGTGTGATGATCGCGCAGATATGCGGAAAGAACTTCGCGACCTGATGATTTCAACACAGGAAAGTCCCAAATCTCTTCGCAATAGAGTTTCGTCTCTCGACAAACTAAAAGCTGAATACGAGGCTGCGAAGCGAAATCTTTCTGCCGCAAACCTCCGCCTTGTGGTCTCGATTGCGAAGAAATATCGAAACAGGGGGCTTTCCTTCCTTGACCTTATTCAAGAAGGTAACACTGGCCTGATGCGGGCTGTCGACAAGTACGAGTATCGTCGGGGCTTCAAGTTTTCTACGTACGCAACCTGGTGGATACGACAGGCAATTACACGTGCAATCGCTGATCAAGCTCGCACAATTCGTATCCCTGTGCATATGATCGACCTACTGACAAAACTCCGTGCAACCGCAAAAAAACTCTTGCACGAACTTGGTCGAGAGCCAACACCCGAAGAGATCGCTGACTCAGCAGAAGTTCCGCTCGACGACGCTCGCCGTGTGCTCGATATGGGCCGACAGCCAATGAGCCTTGATCGACCAATCGGCGAAAGCGAAGATGCAAGTTTCAGTGAACTTGTCGAGGACTTTGGTTCATCGAGTCCAACTGAATCAACCACTCACGGTCTTCTTCGGGACAAACTTGATTCATTGCTGAAAACACTTACATATCGGGAACGAGAAATAATTCGGCTGCGATATGGCCTGACAGACGGATACACATACACCCTTGAAGAGGTCGGCCGTATCTTCCGAGTAACTCGGGAACGAGTCCGACAGATTGAGGCGAAAGCAGTTAAGAAACTCCAGCATCCCGTACGGGCAAAACAGTTGGAGAATTTTCTTAGCAACGCGGTGAACTAACACATCCCCGGGCCGTGGCGACGAGCCACGGCCCGGTGCGATTTTCTGCCGCCTCTATTTTCCGCCGCCTCTATCGGCCACCGTTTTTGAGGATACCGCTCATGTGGTACCTTGTATGCTCCTTTGGAGTCCCATCATGGCCGTTGTCACTGCCGCTACCGTTATTCGAACGCTTCACCGTATTCAACGGCAACTTACTGATTTGCGTAGTCAGTTGGCTGCCGGCCCAAAACAAATTGCTGTCCAAGTAAAGCGGGTCGAGCACGCCGAACATGAGCGGGAGCAAGTTGCCGAAAACTTGAAAAAAGCACGAAAACATGCGGACGAGAAACAGCTTTTACTCCGATCTTCTGAAGCAAAAATCCAAGATCTTGAAGCAAAGAGAAACACGGCAAAAGCAAATCGTGAATACCAGTTGCTTGGCGAACAAATCGATGCAGACAAAATGGCAATCACAGTGCTTGAGGACGAGATTCTCGAATCTCTCGAACGCGTTGATGAAGTAAACAACCAACAGCCTGTTGCTGCGAATAATCTCAAACAGGTGTCGGAGACACTCGAGAGCCTGAAGAAACAGGTTCAAAAAGAGACTGCACGACTCGAAGAAGAAGTTGCCCGGGTGATGGATCAACTCGAAGAGGCCGAGCGTGACCTTGCCGACGAGACGAAAGAAATCTATCGGCGTGTCGTCAAGCATAAGGGTGAAGACGGCATGGCTGTATCAGAGGGTGGGTGCTGTGGCGGGTGCCACCAACAATTTACTGGCAAGATGCTGTCACTGCTTCTGACAGGAAACGTTGCAATGTGCAGAAGTTGCGGTCGTCTACTCTATGACCCTGAAGTTAATTCATAGGCCACGGTCACAGAATATTTTTCGTCGCATAATAAATTTGATGGAGACCAACGAGGAGATTTTACATGTCTGATCGTATTCCAATGACAAAGGTCGGTTACGAAAAACTCAAGACAGAAGTCGACCAACTTGAACTAGAAGAAATGCCTGAGATCACGAAACGCATTGCGGCAGCAAGAAGCGAAGGAGATCTTAGTGAAAATGCTGAATACCACGGAGCAAGAGAAAGCCAGGGCATGCTCCAGGCGAAGATTAATCTTTTACGTGACAAGCTTGCACGAGCTGTCATTGTCGAGCGATCAAAGGAAGCAAGTGATGAAGTTGTCTTCGGTGCTACCGTTATCGTAAAAGACCTCGACTTTGGTGACAACGAAACGTTCGTTCTTGTTGGGGCCGGGGAAGAAGATTACGACGCAGGAAAAATCAATGTTGCAAGCCCACTGGCGCAGGGCCTCATGGGTAGCAAGGTGGGCCAAAAGATAAGTGTTGATGTGCCAGCAGGGAAAATGAACTTTGAAATTCTTGAAGTACGCTTTGACGACTAGTTCGCCCATATCATAGAAGTGGCATATCGCCCAAATACCTCTCGACACCCCTGCCCATGTCCTGATTCTCACCTCAATCCGTGAAACAATGCGGATCCGATACGGACTATCGTACTGCCCTCGCATATTGCGTCCTGAAAGTCACCACTCATTCCCATAGATAGTTCCGGTAGCCCACCAGCGTCAGGAAATCTGTCATTCAAGCCATCACGTAATTCACGAAGCCATGCAAATTCCTGTCGTGGCTTTCGGCCAGCTTCTGGATGACTTGCCATTCCCATGAGGCCACGAATACGCACCCCAGGGAGTTCAAGAATCTGTGACGCACTATCCAGCAGACGGTCTGGCAACACACCACTTCGTCCACCGTCTTGTGACAGATTCACTTCTATCAACCCTTCGCACACCATAGACAACTCCATGGCCGAGCGACTGATTGCCTCGGCAAGCCGTACGCTATCGACGGTATGTAGAATGGGATTGCACGGCATTGTCTTTGCCACTTTGTTCCGCTGCAAGTGGCCAATCATATGCCATTGGACACTCACATCGTCAGTAGCAAACGCCGCAGCTTTTTCCCAAAGAGCCTGCGGCCGGCTTTCACCGAGATCTCGGCACCCTGCATTGTAAAGTGCTCTCGTCCGTGCCGTATCAACATATTTTGTCACACCAACGACTCGTACAGAAGCTGTTTCTCGGCCGGCTTTTGTACACGCGTCAGCCACCCGACCAAGAACATGTTTCCAATTTTCTGTGCAAAGCGACTGCACTTCGGCTGTCGGCCTCTGACTGCTCTGTCTATCCATGGGAGTTAATACAATACGCGGTCTTCGACGACTTCCAACAAACGCTTCACAACACCATTTCCAGCCACGCGGCCAACAAGAAATTCTGATGACATATTACACCCCAAGGCTGTGCGATTACGTGCCTCATCCAGTGACCGATATACAAACCACTGGTCCAGACATGATTGCACCCTGAAACCGACTGCCTGATCAGCACGGAGCGTTTCCCGAGTATCTGCTACTGTCAACTGCCGCCATGTTCGCTGGTTAGATTCAGGCTGCTCGTGCAATCGCTTCAGTCGCCCCGCATTGCAGTCAATCCAGAGCGGCGCATAGAGCCTTCCGGCCTCCGCCCTCTGCTTCAATTCAAGTCGCTGACCTGACATGCCAAGACTTCCATGACCTCGACATGATTCTCGCCATTCCTCCAAGGCGAGTGGAATGGCAAGGAATCGGGGTTTCCCATCACTCCCAAACACTTCACATGTTTCTTCGGATGGATCAATTGCAATCGAAGGTGACACAGAAAGAGAACTCCGTAATTGGATTTCTGCTGCGAGAAGGTCTGATTGGTCACCGTGTTTTAGTTCAGGGACAACAACCGCATCGGCCAGGAGCACGACTTTATCTTTTGGCAAAAGTAACACGGATCGTTCCAATCGTCTCCCGCCTTCCACATCGACAGACATTTCGAAATAGACCGCGCTATCGTTCGCGTCCCACCATGTTCGCCGCCAAGGTCCAACACGTTGAAGTTCTTTGCCCTCACAACGAAGCGCGATATCCCACCTTCCTGCAACAACCAGCCGACCCCCAGCTACAATTTCAAGATAGGGAGACTCATCACGATACGACACGAGCACCCGTACTGCCCCACGTTTCCAGCCACTACGAAAGACCGCAATCTTTTGCTCTTCATCAAACAAAGAACGCTCGCTGAGCCCTTTTTCCGTCCATCGCACGTCCCCTGCTGAATTCTTCCCTTCTGTGAGTGCAAGCACAGTCGCCGCGACTTTTTTCCGTCCGCATGAAGCCACCTGAAGTATTGGAGCTGCGGATTGCTCCGCATCGCATCCACATTCTGTTACCGGCTGACCACTATTGCCCAAAAGAAGAACAGCAAATACAACCGCCTGGTCAATTTTGCTATTTGTTTCCTTATCTAACTTTTTACCGCTCGTTGCACGAATAACTTCTCGACAACGAGCCCACCTGTTAACTGCAGTAAGAATTTCAGGCGATGACGCCATCCCAACACCGCCGTCATCGCCCACACGTTCTTGAACCTCAAGATGCAGATTCTCTCGCGCCGCATCCACAAAAGACTGACAACCATCGACGTCTTTTAAGAGACCTCCACAGGCCAGAAGGAAGGGGGTCGCAGAAAATTCACCATTGAATAGATTTTTAAGGCCGACTTCTCCAATCTGAACAAGATCCTCCAGTATTCGCCCGGCCGAACTATTAACTCTGCCACTTCGAGCAAACCACACGAAACCCCAGATGACAGCTTCGCCCACTAGCCATTGGTCGGCTTTGCAAGCCAACTGTGACCTCGCTGACAGACACTCCTTTAAAACAGCGCATCCGGAGGAGGACTCTTTATCGTTCGTGATATTTTTTGCTACGAGTTGTGTCAGCTTTTCAAGACACTGCCTTGCATCTCTGCCACCACAAAGAGCTGCCAGACTCTCAATACGGCCGATAATCTTCCGACGTTTCAGCTTCCCATGAACGAATCGACCTGCCTTATGATATTGCTTTGTACAGGTGATTTCGTCTTCTATTTCACTGGGGAGCGATGGCCTTTGTTGTGGAGTACTCTTTGAGTCAACTAAAATGCCGTTCACTTGATCTCCATGTTTTCCTTGTAGTTCCGGCATTAAACTTCTCCAGTGGTGGACGCTGGTGCCCACCCCTCCAGCACGTTCAGCTCATACGCCACGCTAGAGTACGATTGAAAAAACGTCCGTCAGTCAAACTATACTCAACCAACTCAGGCTCTGCAGCAAAACCTTTACCAGAAAATAATATCTGAGATGGCAACGACTCCATATCCACTCCCCCGATCATTTCCAGTTAGATTGTCGAGCATCTGTTTTCCTGGAATCGTGGCTGCACTTGTCTCACTCGTGGTCGGAGCAGCAGAACCCGTTGACTCGCACCCAGAACTTACTCGCCTTTCACCCAAACAAGCCGTTTGGGTCGATGCTCAGTCACGGCAGCTTATAGTCGGTGGTGCAGTCGCGCTTGCCGATGGGCCTATTGAGTTTTTTGCCTGCCCTCGAAAAACCAAAGAACATGAATCTGTTGTCGCAGTCGACGCCACCGCCAAGCTCGTTCACACTGGCCTTCTCGCGATCGGTCTTCGTGCAGGCAACCCAGCCTCGTTTTACCCTGAATTCAAACCAGCGACTGGAGATTCAGTAGCGATCGCAGTGCGCTGGCAAGATGAAACCGGAGACCACGAAGCACCTGCTCAACAATGGGTGAAGAACAGCCAGACCGGGCAGGAGTTAGACTACAACTGGATTTTTGCTGGAAGTAGTTTTTGGAAAAACCCTAAAACAAATATTGAATACTATCAGGCGGATGGCGGTGATCTCGTATGTGTCTCGAACTTTCCAGCTGCGACACTCGATCTGCCCATTACCAGTTCCCAGGCAAATGACTCGCTACTGTTTGAAGTTTTTACCGGACGCGTACCCAAACGGGGCACACCCGTCGAACTTGTGTTTTCACATGCAGAGCAGGAAAATCCTGCGGCAACAAATTAACGAAGGTTTTGCCTACAACCCAATTCGGCAGTGGTCAATAATTTGGTCAGCAGTCGCAACATAGCCAGTATAAAATGGCCCAAATTCTGCGTAGCGAGCGCTCGCCTCATCGAATCTCATCGTATAGACAATTTCCTTGAGAAACTCTGGACGACGCGCCCAAAGAGTAACTCCCCACTCCCAATCATCAAGACCGACCGAGACTGTAATGAGTTGAGACACTCGACCACCAAATTTCATTCCACTTGCACCATGTTCGGCCATGAGTCGACTACGCTCCGAGAACGGAAGGGCGAACCAGTTCTCACCGACTTTCCTCTTCTTATTCATTGGGTAAAAGCACGCACATGGCCAAGGAGGGAAATCTGGCTCCAGTCTTGCTTTTTGCATTGCAGGTTCCCTCGCTGCGTACCCCTTTACTCGTGCTTTGTAGCTAGCGCTCTCAGGATCTTCTCCTTGCTTCACAAGTTTTGCTGCAAACTGCTCAGCAGTCGGCAGATACTCACTAACCTCTGTAAGCCCCACAAACGAATAGGTCGACTCAAGTGCCGACCCCATCGGACCTGCCAAAAGGCGTTGGTGAGTGCTATCCACAGTATGAGGCGACGGATCCAGAGCCATAACTGCGAAGTCCGCTTTATGACCAGGGACAATCCACTTCTGAAGCCGTGTCGGACTCGAAGCGGACTCTTCATTCAATGCTTCCCTAAAGGCCACCAGACCCTCCGTGCGCTCGGCGTCCGTGAGCTGAGCGAGTCTCGTTCGATCGAACCGATAGAACGAATGGGTGCAATGCCAACCAACTGTCGGCTCCACTGAAACCGACTCGTCCAGGGCTGGCTCGCCCCCAGGATGGCTGACGGCGGGCGGCTGATGTCCTTTTTTCGATGCTGTTTGGTCGCTCATAGCTGGTTCTCTGGAGAATGTCATGACTCGATCCCGTGACGTTTTAGCCGCCGGACTGGTGGTGAAATCCTGCATGTTCACGCACCTGCCGTCTACCCGTTAAGATATCAATGCGGAAAAACGTTGTTCCGCGTATTCCGCTCGCTTTCAAACCTTAGCCGAACAACGCTACTCAAGGAGTATTTCCCATGGGACA
>MDSW01058477.1_pt1 | contig 11677 bp, 9 predicted proteins | sample 811171 | NCBI WGS metagenome assembly MDSW01 (sample SAMN05326641, study PRJNA326480) | marine metagenome | isolation source: seawater | place: Atlantic Ocean: North West | collected 2012
GCTTGGACCCGGCGGCGGCGGCGGCTTCGATGCGCGCGGCGTTCGCCGCCGCGCGCGCCGCCTTCGCCGCCGCCGCCGCCGCCGCGCGCGCCGCCGCCCTCGCGATCGCGCCCGCCTCCGCGGCGACGTCCCGCGCCGCGTCTTCCGCGGCGACGCGGTCGGCGTGCGCCTGAAGCAGGCGCGTCGCTTTCGAAGGGAGCGACGCCGCGACCGCGGCGGCGGCGGCGTCCGAGGCGTACCGCGCCGCAGCCTCGGTCACGCCGAAAACGCCCTCACTTTGAGCGTTTTTACACCCACGACCACCAACCGTCCGTCGTTCGCCCGAGATGAACTGCGCCGCGTGCAGCGCGCGTCGAACGTCCCCCGAGGCGAACGACGCCTTCGCGCCGTGCGTCGACGCCGCCGAATCGCCGCCGCCCCGCGCCGCCGCCGCCACCGCGCGCGGCTCCACGAACCGCCCCTCCGCGGCCGAGACGAGCGACGCGTACGCCGCCGCGCTCGCGGCCGAGCTAGGTCGGAACCGCACGCGCGCGAGGGGCAGCGGGCCGGCCGCGGCGCCGCCCGCGGACGCGTGAGGCGCGTCCGTCAAGCTCGGAATCGACGGCGCGTTGGACGTGAGGACGACGGGACGCTTCGCCGCGTGAAGCAGCGTCGCGATCGCGGCGATGAAGCCGCGGTCCTCGCCGCGTAAGACGTCCACCTCCTCGAAGAGGATGAGCGTGTTCTTCGTCGCCGAGGCGGCGGGCGGGACGCTCGCTTTCGGCTCCGAGTCCTCGTTGACCGCCGCCGCCGCCGCCGCCGTGCGTTTTTTTCCACCTTTTTTCCCCGCGTCCGACACCTTGTCTTCTTTTTTCTCCGACACCTTCGCAGCCTGCTTTCCAAACAGCCCGGCTATTCCCCCACCCCCAACCCCACCCCCACCGCCGCCGCCGCCTTCAATCCCGGCGCCGGTCGCGTTCTCCGCCCCGACGAGCCGCCGGCTCTGCGTCGCCTCTTCGAACCGCGAGAGAATCTCCGCGCCGTTCCGCCTTTGGCTCGCGTTCACCTCCAAGACCGTGAACCCGAGCTCGGCCGCGGCGGCGTACACCGCCGAGGTCTTCCCCGAACCGACCGGCCCGGTGAGGAGCACGCCCGTGGACGGGACGCCGCGCGAGTCGAGCGCGGGTCGGTACCGCCGCGCCGCGACGGTCGCGTCGTCGTCGGACGCGTCCGACGCGTCTGAGGACGAATCATCGGTCGACACGTCAGACGCGTCCCGCCGCCGCCGCTTCGCCGCCGCCGCGGTCGCGGTCGCCTTCGACGTCGACTTCTTCGCGCGCTTCGCGCGATCGCGCGCGGTCGAAGTCGCGGGCGCGACGCCGCCGATGAACTCGGTCGAGATGTGCGACCGCCACCCCCGAAGCCACGCGTGCACGGCTTTCGCCGCGGCGGGGTCGCCGACGACGTCCGCGGCGCGCGTCGGACGGTACGCCTCCGCCCACAGGAGCCCGTGCGTTGACGCCGAGCCCGCGGCGGCGTCGGCGGCCGCGGGCGCGATGGGTTCCGCGGCGTTCGGGACGGCCGCCGCCGCCGCCGACGCCGCCGCCGCCGACGCCGCGCCTCTGCGTTTGATCTCTCCCAACCTGTTCCTCAGCTTCCCGCGCTCGGACGCGAGCGCGCCGGACACGATCGACGAGACGTTCCACCGTCCCTGCGACGCGAGGACGAACCGCGCGACGTCCGTCAGCCGCGCGTCCTCTTCCTCCTCCGCGGTCGCTTTCTCGTCGTCGCCGTCGTCGTCGTCGCGCACGTCGTCGTCGTCGTCGTCGCGCGCGTCCGCCGCGGCGTCCGCGACCGTCGGCGCCAGCAGAGGCGCGGGGCCGAACTCGGAGTCGCCTCTCCCGCGCCCCGTCCGCACCACCCTCGGCGGCGCGAGCATCTCATGTAACGCATCGATATGTGCCGTTTCGTCCGCCGTCGCGTCGCGATCGCGCCCGACGTGCACGGGCGGCAGCGCGCGTTCGATCGGCGCCGGCTTCGGCTCCAGGTACCCGAGCGGTATCCCCATCGCCGCCGCCGCGAGCGCGCCGCCGGCGTCTCGCACCGCGATCGCCTTCTCCTTCGCCATCGCGAAGAAGTGGTGCGTTTTCCTCCCCGCGCTGAGCGCCGCGTCCGCGGCTTTGACGGTTTCGATCTCGTGCTTCAGGGCTTCGGACGCGGCGAGGGACGCGGCGGCGGCGGCGGCGGCGGCGGTCTCCGCCGCCGCGCGCTTCCGCTCGTCCGGTTTCATGAAGAACGGGTTCGTGGACTTCGCGACGGAGACCGCCGGCGCGACCGCGACCGCCTTTGTCGGCTCCGTCGCCGCCGCCGCCGCCGTCTCCGCGGTCGGTTCCTCCGGCGTTTCTTCCTTCGGCGCTTCTTCTTCCGGCGGCGGCGGCGGCGGCGGCGGCGGCGGCTTCGCCTTCTTCTTCGCCGCCGCGAGCAGCAGCGGATGCACGCGCTTCGCGGAGTTGGGGGACATCGTGTTCGCCGCGGGCTCGGGCGCCGGCGCGGGCTCGGGCTCGGGCGCGGGCTCGGACGGCGGCTCGGTCGCGGCGACGGGAGGCTCTTCCGTCGTCCCGACAGCCTCCTCCTCGGACGCTGCGAGCGCGGCCGCGATCGCCGCGGCTTCCTCCTGTTCCCGCGCGAGTTGTGCCTTCGAGATCCTCGCGCCGCGCTTGCGTTTCGCCGCCGCGGGAGGCGGAGGCGGCTGTTCGGCGAAGGGCGTTTCCACCGCCGCCGCCGCCGCCGCCGCCGCCGCCGCCGCCGCGCCGCCGCCTCCGAAGAACGACGCGATCCCAACCGTCGCCGCGGCGGCGCTGCCCTTCCTGGACGACGGGTGCTTAGGCGTTTTCGCCTTCGCCGCCGCGGCGCCTTTCTGCGGCTTCCCGAGGACGTCCACCAACGACGGCGTCGTCGTCGCCGTCGTCGTCGTCGTCGCGGCGGGATCCCCGCCGTCGTCCTCTTCTCCCCGCGTCTCTCCCCCCACCCCACCCCCACACACCGCGGCGTCCATCGTTTCCTCCTCCGCGTCCTCCTGCGTCTGCGACCGAGGCTCCGGCAGCGGCAGGTCCGGCGTCCCCGCGTCGTCCGTCTCCTTCCCCGAGCGAGGAGGATCGCCGACGCTTCTCGCGTCCTCCTCCGCGGGCGCGGGCGTCGGGGACGTCGTCCCCGGCGCGACGCCGCCCTTCGGCGTCGACTCCTCCGCGCCGCCCGCCGCCGTCGCCTGCGAATCAGAGTCAGAGTGAATGGATGCGCGGATGGATGACGCGCGTCAGGCGACGTGCGCGGGACGACGACGAGGCCGCGTCGTCGTCGTCGATGTCGACGGACGCTCGTTCAGTTCGTTTTCAAAGCGCCGCGACGACGACGACGACGACGAGAGCGCGCGAGAGAGAGATCGCGCGTCGACGCGCGATGAGGGAGGACGAGGGAGGACGCGTCGAGGCGCGCACCGCTACTGCCGGCGTCTCCTCCGCGGCGCGCATCGCCCCGCGCGCGATCGAACCGGCGCCGCCTCCGCGCCTCGCCTTCTGGACGCGGCGCGGGCGTCGACCGAGAGTTCAAATCGCTGGCGCGCACGGCGAAAAGACGGCGGAAAAGTACGCGCCCGTGTCGTACTCGTACTCTCTATGCGTTTTTAGTCACCGGGCGTTTTCAGTCCGAAAAAGGGAACAACAGGGCGCCCGCCGAGGGGATTCGCGGCATTGCGCCCCGCACGATGGGTCTTCAACCGAACCATTACGCGCCGATGACGCACCACCCGGGGTTCCCGAAGCCCGGGACCCTGGACAAGCCCCCGAGGGGTTCCTTGGAGGACCTCGCGGATCATCTCCAGGACATCATCAAGCAGCGCATAGAGGTGATGACTGGCTTCGGCAATCCGAAACGATTGCGCGACACCGCGCGGACGACGTTCGAGCGATTCGACAAGAACAAGTCCGGCGCCCTGTCGTACGCCGAGTTCGACCTCGCGCTGAACAGCATCCGATGCGGGGAGGGGCCGATCGCGCCGAAACGCGCGCTCTTCGACCGTTACGATACGAACCTCGACGGGCATCTCAGCGTGGACGAGCTCGTCGACGGCGTGTACGATCTGAAACCGCATCCGCTCGCGCACAAGGAGTTTCGACGGATGCTCGACCGCGTCCGCACGGAGATCGTCGAGAAAGGCGGCATCCACGGCGTGCACACGCTGCGGAGGATCTTCCGGATCATGGACGACGGCGGTAACAACCGGATCGAGCCCGCGGAGTTCAAGTTCGCGCTCAAGGACATGGTGCGTCGCGCGGCGTCGCCCTCTCGCGTCTTCGAACGCGATTCGATCCGAGGAAGTTTCCGCGCGGTGTTTTCGTGTCTCGATTAGGAACCCCCGATCGTCGATCCCCCGCGACGCCGCCGCCTTCCTCTGCGACGTCTTTTTACTAATAACGCCTCATCCTCATGCGTTATTATTACTCACCCACTCCTCACTTCCAGGGCATCTCCATCACGAAAGACGAGCTCGAGAAGGCGATGACGCTGTTCGATAAGAACAAAGACGGCGGCCTCGACGTGAACGAATTCACGAATGCGATTCGCGGAAAGATGAACCCTCGGCGCATCGACCTCGTTCGCGCGGCGTTCCAAGTCTTAGACCGCGAAGGCCGCGGCGTCGTGACGATGGACGACCTCATGCAAATCTTCGACCCGAGCCTGCACCCGGACGTCAAGGAAGGCAAGATCACCCCGGAGCAGTGCGTGCGCGACTTCGGCAAACAGTGGGACACCCTCGAGCGAGACGGCGTGATCACGTTCGACGAGTTCCTGGAATACTACCGCGACATCAGCGCGGCGATCCCGATGGACGACTACTTCGAGCTCATGATCTGCAACGCGTGGAGGATGGCGCCGCCCGGGGCGGACTCGAGCGCGCACGCGACCAGGGTGTTGGTGACCTTTGAAAACGGAAGGAGCGAGATGGTCGAGATCGAGGACGACGCCGGGTTGGACACACACTGGTTCCCATACGACCGCGTTCGCGTGGTGAACGCCGATCCTTAAGGACTTTATCTCCCGGCGCATCTCTCCGCCCACCCCTCGGTTTCAATCCCGACACACCTCGACGCCTTTCGACTCCATCTGACGCCTTTCGACTCCACCCCGACGTTCGCTCGTATGGAACGACCCCAAGGTTGGACGTCCACAACGTCGCGGCGGTGCGGAAACGGCTGTACATGCAGGGCGTGAAGAACGTCGCGAGCATTCAGACGAACTGAGGTGAGATGAAGCGTTATTAATTAACTCAACTGAATTGAGAGGGGGGGCGTTATGAGGTTGGCGGCGGTGATCTCGAGGAGGCTGGCGCGCGCGTTTACCGACCCGCGCTGTGAATACAAACACTCGCTCGTCATTGCTGTCGTCAAACTCTCTTGCTGCTGCTCATCTCGCCGAAACCGCGACGCCAATCGCTCGCGTCGTCGTCGCACTTCACCCGCGCGCGTCGTCGACCCGCCCGGCGCGGCGTCTTCGCGTTCCGCTCGCGCGTCGCTCGTCGATGTCGCTCGCGTCTTCCGCGTCTCGTCCTTCCGTCGTCGCTCTCGCGCCGCGCCGGCGCCGCGCGCTTCTTCCGTCGTCGTCGAGGGTCGCGCTTCCGCTTCCTCTTCCGACGCGCCGCGCGTCGTCGACGCCGATGCCTCCCGAGCGCGCGAAGCGCGACGCGTCCGCCGCCGCCGCCGCGTCGGACGCGACGTACGTCCCCGGCGAGGAGATCAAGAACGCGGTCGTCGTCGTCACCGGCGCGAACCGCGGCATCGGCCTCGAGTTCGTCTCGCAGATCCTCGCGAAGCATCCGTCCAACGCCGTGATCGCGACGTCCCGCGACGCGACGTCCTGCGTCGACCTCCTCGCGCTGCGGGAAAGCTTCGGCGACGCGCGGCTCGCGGTGACGACGCTCGACGTCGCGGACGAGGCGTCCATCGCCTCCTGGGCGGCCGCGGTGCGGGACCTGCCGTTAGGTGCGTTCTATACAAAAGTTTTTCACCCATAGCTCGGTTTCAACAATTGATCGCGTCTCCTTTCAACTGACCGATGGACTATTTTGTATGGAACGACCCTCTTCTTAGTGCGCGCCAACGGCGGCGCCGTCGACGTCGTGATCAACAACGCGGGGACCACGGGCACGTGCGGATACGATAAGTGGGAGCTGGAAGACATGACCTCTGATGAGATGATGCACGTGTTTAAGATCAACACGATCGGACCGCTGCTCGTGACGCAGCGGTTGTTGAAGGCGGGCGTGTTGGGAACCGCCGGCGTCGGCGAGAGACCCCGGGGCGCGCTGGTCGGAAACGTCACGAGTAAAGTCGGGAGCGTCGACGACAACGGCTCAGGCTCGGGCTACGCGTACCGCGCGTCGAAAGCCGCGCTGAACATCGTGAACAAGTCCATGAGCATCGACCTCGCGGACCGCGGCGTCTTGTGCGAACTGCTGCACCCCGGGTGGGTGCGGACGAGGATGACGCAGGCGCGTTCTATAGTCTACAAACGTCTCACACCCTTCGCTCGGTTTCAACACTTGATCACGTCTCCTTCCAACTGACCGATGATCTGAACATTTTTTGTACGTATGGAACGACCATCAGGGGCGAGGGCTCATCGACGCGGAGGAGAGCGCGCGGGGGCTGATCGCGGCGATGGAGGGGAAGTACGGGGAGGTGAACGGTCGCTGGTACGACTACAAGGGCGACGAGATCCCGTGGTGAGGGGTACGGGTGGAGCCGCGCGGTGGGATGCTCGCCCTGCGCGTACAGTATGTACCCTTCTGACGAGACGCGTCGGCGTTTTCTGGATCCGTTCTCTTTTACAACGCGCGCGCAGCCTCCTCGCTCACTTTTTGGGGTCCGCTCGCTTGGCCGAGAGACGACCGAGCCACTGGAAAAACTTGTACCGCTTAGACATCTTCCACGGGCGACCTTCCGGAAAGGGCAGCGGCGACCCGATGGCGTTGAACAAACCGAAGACGCCGCCCAACCCGCCCGTGTTCCCGATCGTGCGATCCATCACGACGCCGACGGTGATCTTCGTGATCTTCCCGCTCTCGTTGAAGGTCATCGAGAGCGCCTGCGGCGGGCACTCGACCTTCGTCCCCGTGGCTTCGAACCGACCGGCGAGCTTTCCCGCGTGCGTCCCGGTCGTCCTGTTCTGGAACCACACCCTGTTCGTCTCGAACGGATCCACCCTGAAGTGGTGGTAGTTGGACTTCATGTCCGGGAACCCGGTGGTGAGATCGAAACCGCCGACCGCGTTCACGAACGCGTCCCGCGGCAGCGGTCCGACGACGGGCCCGATGAACTGAGCGAACGTCGGAGTGGTGGAGTTCAAAGGCGTCAGGCAGGTGGAGTTCAAAGGCATCGAGGTGTGTCAGGATTGAAAGCGAGGTGTGGGCGGAGAGAGACGCCGGGAGAGAAAGTCCTTAAGGATCGGCGTTCACCACGCGAACGCGGTCGTATGGGAACCAGTGTGATGAGAACGCACCTCGAAGTCTTCCGCGAGCTCGGCGCCGATGTTGGCGAAGCCGGCGCGGAGCGCCGACTTGCACTTCGCGACGAGCTCGTCGGGCTTGATCGGGAAGGTGTTCGACGCGCCGTAGAGCATCTCGTCCTCGTCCACGACGTCGTAGATGGCGCTAGGGTTGGGCGCGTCGAGATCGAGATCCTCCGCGACGAGAACCGCGTCGTTTCCGGCGGTCGTCGACGTCGACGTCATCTCGGTCGCGCACGTTCGAGCGCTCTTCCTGTCGGACGATCTCGTGGACGGCGCGGACGCGCGACGCGGGCCCGGCTTGGAGACGACGCGGCGAGCGACGTTGAGAGGAGCGGCGTGGACGCGCGCGGGCGCGGCGGTGATGGTTCGCATCTCGACGCGACGCGAGGGAGGAGGTCGCGACGCGTGTCGGAGAAGAGTAACGACGGATTCTTTCTTCTCTTCAGTTTTTTCTCGTGCGCGTGCGTTCCGAAATAACGTGCGGTGAGGTCGGCGCCCAGAGCGAGCACATACCAAAAGCCCATACGAGTACGTGTACGAGTACACAATATGCTATCATCCTACAGCGCTAACGCCGCGACGCCGGCGGCGACGTCGTCGCCGTCCTCCTCCTCCGCCCGCCGCGCGGTTGGACACACACTGGTCCCCATACGACCGCGTTCGCGTGGTGAACGCCGATCCTTAAGGACTTTTCCCGGCGTCTCTCTCCTCCCACCACCTCCTCCCCCTCCTTCTCTCCTCGGACACGCGCTCTTGACGTGCCCGCCGTCGCCGCACGCCCAGCAGTACGCGCGTCCGCTCGCGCCGTCGTCGAACCCCGCGGCGGCGCCCCACCCCTCTCGCGTCGCCGTCGCCCACGCCGACGCCGCCGACGCCGACGCCGCCGCCGCCGCGACTGTTGACGTTCCGTCTTCCCCCGCGCCCGCGACGACCGCGCGCATCGCGCACGGCACGAACGCCGCGGTCCCGCGCGCGCACGCGCCGGCGAGCGCGACGAGCTCTCTGAGCAACGTCTCGGGGCCGAGAGAAGGGAGGATCACTGCGAAGACGCGCGGCGTCGCGCGCAACGCGAGGATCAACCCTCGAGGAAGACGAAACGTCAACCGTCGCGACGACGACGAATGAGGAAGGATCACGACCAGCGGGACGTCGTCGCCGCCGCCGAGCACGTGCTTCTCGAGCGCGTCGCGGGCGTTCGCGACGGTCTTCGCCGCGTCGGCGTCGGCAGCCGACGCCGACGCAAACGCGGCGACGAACGCTTCGACGCGCGCCGCGGAGACGGCGACGACGCGTCGCGGTCCCCACCGGTCCGGCCCGACGCCCGCGGCGGCGTCCGCGACGTCGGCCGCGATCGCGGAGAGCCCGCCGTCGATCTCGGGCGGCGCGAGGAGCGTCGCGGCGACGGGGCAGACGACGGAGCCGCGGGAGACGCCGGCGAGCCACGCGGGGAGCTTCGGCGCGGGGGAAGACGAAACGTCAACCGTCGCGGCCGCCGCGATCTTCGCGCAGTTCTCGCGCAAGATCCTCGCGCACCGCCTCGCGACCGCCGCGATCGCGCGTCGCTCCGCCTCCGCGCGCGCGTCCCACGGCGCGATCCTCGCGCGCGCCGCCGCGGCTTCCGCCGGCGTCGGCGGCGTCTTCCCCGCTTTCTCCGCCGCCGCCGCGCGCATTCGCGCTCTCGCCTTGACGCTCGCGGCGTCGCGCGCGTCGCGCGCGCCGGGGCACGCGAACCGCGTCGGTTCGCATCCCGGCCCGGTGACGTGAATCGCCTCGCCCGTGGCGGCGTCGACGTCGAACCACACGCCCTCGCCGGGGGTGAGCAGCGGCGGCGCGTTTTTCGTCGCCGCCGCCGCCGCCGCCGCCGCCGCCCCGAAATCGACCACGGCTTCCGCGCGGACGACGACGCCGCCGCCGTCGCCGCCGCGGACGCCGCGACGGCCGTCCGGGACGATCGCGCCGATCCCTTTCGACGGCTTCCACCACGCGACGCGGCCGCTTCCGCGCGGTCTCGGCATGCCGCGCCAACCGCCGGCGCCGCCGCCGTCGCCGCCGCGTCTGTTGACCTCCACGTCGAACGCGCCCACGTACGCCATCCCGACGCGGTAGTCCGCGTACCCTTCCTCGACGTCGCGGTCACACGACACCGCCCACGCGTTGTCCTTCGGCGGGTTCGCCTGCCCTCGCACCGACTTCAGCTGATCGTAGAGCTTCGCGCCGCCGCCGGACGACGACGACGCGTCGACGTCGTCGTCGTCGCCGTCGCCGTCGTCGTCGTCGTCGTCGTCGTCGCCGACGACGACGCGCCACTCGTCGTAGAACCTCGCCTCCCCCGCGGGCACCTTCCGCATGTGTTCCCACCGCACGGACGCGCGCGAGAGCTCGAGGTACGGACCGTGGTCGCCGAGGAGGACGCGCGCGTACCCCACGGCGATCGCGCGCTTCGTCGTCGCGCATCGAATCTCCGTCGCGGGATCGGCGTCCGCGGACGTCACGCCGAGCCATCGCTTCACCGCGCGTAAATCCCGCGCGCGGTTCCACGACAACGGCGGCGGGTCGTCCGTCGTCGCCGCGCCGCCGCCGGGGTCGCCGCCGCCGCCGCCGGCGGCGGCGGCGGCGCCGCCCGCCGCCGCCATCGCGCGAGGAGGAGTCATCTCGAGAGGCAGCATTTTTGCAACAGGCAACCGGTTGGAAATAAAATACGGCCTTTCGGTCAAGCTATGAACAACTCGCTGGCTCGATCGTCCCTCACTTGTCCTCGAACACGCCCTGGTGCGTCGTCGTGCTGCACATGAACAGCGGGTTCTCCACCGTCATCACCCGCGTCTCGTCCCTGCACGCCTCGCGCACGGTGCGATTCAGCGAAAACATCCGCCGGTGCGTGATCTCGTCGTAATACGACAAATCTCCGAGCCCGCGCTCCCGCAGACGCGCGTCGAGCTTCCCGCCGCTCAAGCCATCCTCCACGGACAACGCGTCCGCTTCCTTCCTCACGACGTTGAACCCCCACTCGCTGCAGAACGACGGCACGCACACGGTGTACCCCCAACACTGCGGGAACACCGTCTTGAGCGTCTTATGAATCGGCGTGAAGACGTGATGGCAGTCTCTCACGGCGGCGCAGCCGCTCTGCGTCACGAGAATGCCCCCAGGCGCGAGCTTGGTCTTGCACATCTCGTAGAACGTCGTCGTGTAGAGCTGATAGCACGGGCCGCCGTCGAGCGGGTCGGACAAGTCGCAGATGATGACGTCGATGGAGCCGTCGGCGCGACGCTCCAAGGCGGCTTTCGCGTCGCCGATCTCGAGCTTAGGGTCGTTCCATACAAGCGATTGTCGGGGTGGAGTTCAAAGGCGTCAGGTGGAGTTGAAAGGCGCCGAGGGCGGGGATTAAAACCGAGGGGTGGGCGTAGAGACACGCCGGCAAAAGTCCTTAAGGATCGGCGTTCACCACGCGAACGCGGTCGTATGGGGACCAGTGTATAGAACGCGCCTTAGCGCGTTTGTCGTCGTACGCGCCGGCGTGGTAGAACGGCGTGTGCTCGCGGCACATCTCCACGACCTCGCCGTCTGGTGGGTGGCGTTAGTTGGGTGACGTGGCGTGACGTGGCGGTCAGCGATTCGTCCGGAATGCGTGCGAAGAAGACGCGAAGGAAGGATCCGAGAGACGAGAGAGAAAAGAAAAGAAAAACCCCCGCCGCCGCGTTCGAGAGAAGATCGGTCAGTCGGAACAAAGACCTCATGGGCTGCGTAATAGCCAGAGGCCCCGACGGCGACGCCGAGACCCCCGGTGCCTCCCCGTGAGCGCCTACTAGGGCTGCGGCTGCCTCACGGGCCTTTTAGCATCTCATCATTCCGCTCTTCTCTCTCGCGTCGGGCGGGCGGGAGCGGCGGCGCGGGCTCGCGAGCGGAAAAAAAAAAAAAAAAGCGAAAAGAAAAAGAGGCCTCGGGGGTCGCCGCCCGCGCACCGATGTCGACCATCTCGCACTCCTCCACGCACTTGTGCTTCAAGACCTCGCGAAGCGTCGCGCCCTGCGCGTGAGAAGAATACGAACCGTCACTATAACGTCGCAGACGCGAGCGTTTGCGTTCGTTTCTATGGACGAACGAGAGAGAGACGAGACTCCGGAGAAAGCGAGGA
>MDSW01028656.1_pt1 | contig 11676 bp, 7 predicted proteins | sample 811171 | NCBI WGS metagenome assembly MDSW01 (sample SAMN05326641, study PRJNA326480) | marine metagenome | isolation source: seawater | place: Atlantic Ocean: North West | collected 2012
CCAGGCCTGGTATCAGGAATCGTTGCAGCAGCCAGAGCAGTTCTGGTCCGCCCGCGCGGAACAGTTTCTGAGCTGGTCCAAACCCTGGACCCAGGTCAACGAATACGATTTCACCAAGGGCGAGGCCACCTGGTTCAAGGGCGGTAAGCTGAACGCCAGCTATAACTGCATCGATCGCCATCTGGACAGTCGGGGCGATCAGGTGGCCATTATCTGGGAAGGGGACGACCCCAAGGACGATACCGAGATCACCTACCGGGAACTGTATGAGCAGGTGTGCCGGCTGAGCAATGCTCTGAAAGACCGTGGCGTGGAAAAGGGCGACCGGGTCTGTATTTATATGCCCATGATCCCGGAAGCGGCTTACGCCATGCTGGCCTGCGCCCGGGTGGGGGCGGTGCATTCGGTGGTGTTTGGCGGCTTTTCCCCGGAATCCCTGAAAGACCGCATTCTGGATTCCGATTGCCGGGTGGTGATCACCGCCGATGAAGGGGTGCGCGGCGGCCGCCATATCCCCCTGAAGGACAACACGGACAAAGCCCTGGAGAGCTGCCCCGAAGTGCACACCTGCCTGGTGGTTAAGCGCACCGGTGGTGATATCCAGTGGCACAAAGACCGGGATGTCTGGTACCACGAGCTCACCGCCAGCATGGGCACCGATTGCCCGCCGGAAGAGATGGATTCCGAAGATCCCATGTTCATTCTTTATACCTCCGGCTCCACCGGCAAGCCCAAGGGGGTGCTGCACACCACCGCCGGCTACATGTTGGGCTCGGCCATGACCCACAAGTACGTGCTGGACTACCGGGAGGGGGATATCTTCTGGTGCACCGCCGATGTGGGCTGGATCACCGGCCACTCGTATATTGTGTACGGCCCCCTGGCCAACGGCGCCACCACCCTGATGTTCGAGGGAGTACCCACCTATCCGGACGCCGGCCGCTGTTGGGACGTGGTGGACAAGCACAAGGTGAATATCTTTTACACCGCCCCCACCGCCATCCGCGCGCTGATGAGCAAGGGCGAGGAGCCGGTGAAAAAGTACAACCGCGGCACTCTGCGGCTGTTGGGCACCGTAGGTGAACCCATTAATCCGGAGGCCTGGGAATGGTACTTCAAGGTGGTGGGCGACAGCCGCTGCCCCATCGTGGATACCTGGTGGCAGACGGAAACCGGCTCCATCATGATCGCCCCCCTCCCCGGGGCTTTCCCCCTGAAACCGGGCTCCGCCACCCTGCCCTTCTTTGGCGTGGAACCGGCCCTGGTGGATAACGAGGGCAACGAGCTGCAGGGCGCCACCGAGGGCAACCTGATCATCAAGCGCAGCTGGCCCAGCCAGATCCGCAGTGTGTACGGGGATCACCAGCGCTGTGTGGACACCTATTTTTCCACTTACCCGGGCAATTACTTCACCGGCGACGGTGCGCGCCGGGACGAGGACGGCTATTACTGGATCACTGGCCGGGTGGACGATGTGCTGAACGTGTCCGGCCACCGCATGGGCACCGCCGAGATCGAAAGCGCCCTGGTGCTGCACGAGGCGGTGGCGGAAGCTGCGGTGGTGGGTTACCCCCACGACATCAAGGGCCAGGGGGTCTATGCCTATGTGACCCTGATGTCCGGGGTGCAGCCCAGTGAGGACTTACGCAAGGAGCTGCTGGCGGTGGTGTCCAAGGAAATCGGCGCCATTGCCAAACCGGATCTGATCCAGTGGGCGCCAGGGCTGCCGAAGACCCGTTCCGGCAAGATCATGCGCCGGATTCTGCGCAAGATCGCCGCCAATGAGCTGGAAAACCTGGGTGACACCTCCACCCTGGCGGACCCTTCCGTGGTTAACGATCTGATCGACAACCGGGCCAATCACTAACGGCTAACATCAACGGCCAGCCCGGCCGGGTCAGCGCCGCCGCTGGTGGCGCTCCCGGTTTTCCTGTTTCTTCTCGGCACTTTTCTTCAGCAGCACGTAGACCGCCCCGGCGCCGCCGTGATGGCGCTGGGCGCTGTGGAAGGCCATCACCTGATTGAGGTGGGGCAGCCATTTGTTAACGTAGCTTTTCAGCAGCGCCGGAGTCTGGCTGCGATCCCCCTTGCCGTGCAGAATCAGCACCGTACGCAGGCCATAGCGGCTGCTTTCCTGGATAAACTCAAACACTTCGTGGCGGGCCTGTTCCACGGTCTTGCGATGCAAATCCAGCACCGCATCGGCGCTGTATTTGCCCAGCCGCAGCTTGCGGTAAACCCCTTCCTGCACCCCGGGGCGCTTGAATTCGATGATGTCGTGGGGGTCCACCATCTCCACGTACTCGGTGGTGAGCAGGTTTTCATCCTGGCGCAGATCCCGCATTGCCGCCTGGCGCCGGGCCAGTTGCGCCGGGGTGGGGCCGGACTGGCCAGCCTGGCGGCGGGACACCCGGTCCTGAGTCAGCGGCCGCACTCCCGCCAGGGCTTCCTTCAGCAACTCGTCATCATCTGGATCGGACATCTTGCACCTCGCCTTCCTGCTGGATCTCTGCCCCCATCATACTGGAGCGGAGGCCTGTGAGTAATGGGTCACACCCTGGGTATACAGATTGCCGGGCTTTGGGTGTCGGCAGACTTTACACAGCCTGCTCATAAAACAATCAGATAACACAATAAACCACTGATATATATAAATAAATTAATATTGGCCCGGTTCTGGCATATACCCTAGTGCAGAATTTGCCATCCGGCTTTCGCCACGGGACTGACCCGGACCAGAGCCGGCAAACATGACAATAACGGAGTACCACGATGAACAAACTGATTAGCGCTGTAGCCCTGAGTTCAGCTCTGCTGTCCGCCGGCGCTTTCGCCTTGCCGCAATACACCGGTGACACCGCCGCCGACCTGAAAGGCAGTGATTTCACCGCCGCCGGCTACTATATCTGGAGCGACGAAGGTGACAGCTCTTCCTGGCACGTGCGCTGGACCGGTATTGGCGCCGACCACGATCCGGTGTCCTGGTTCGGATCCATCGTGTTCACCAACAGCGATCTGGCCGACGCCGTAGAGTACAAGTTCGAGAGCGGCGGCATCCACGGTGACACCCTGAATGAATACTACGATTACCCGCTGATTGGTGATGCCGTGACCTTCAAGGCCGCCACCAACAACACCGGCGGTGTGGACGGTATTGACCTGTATCTGAGCGATGAGTTCGACCTGATGAGCTTCAGCCTGGGCTCCAGCGCCTTCGATCTGGACTTTGGTGACATCAATTATCTGGATGATTACGCCGAAGCCGCCGGTGGTGTGTTCATCGGCGCGGACCTGGAAAACCCGGATGCCCTGGTAACATTCAACTCCCAGACCGGCAAGCTGGAATACGAATTCCAGGTGGTGGCTGTGCCGGAACCCGGTTCCCTGGCGCTGCTGGGTCTGGGCCTGCTGGGCCTGGGTGCTGCCCGCCGCCGCGCCCGTCGCAGTTAAGCTCCACCTCGCCAAGTACGCAAGCTACACGACACAGTAAGCGTAAAACGAAAAAGCCGACCCAGCGTCGGCTTTTTTTACGCCTGTATTATTTAGTCTGAACAGGCCTTAGGCAAATTGCAGGCGCTTGAGCAGTTTCTGGTGGATACCGCCAAAGCCGCCGTTGCTCATCATCACAATATGATCACCAGGGCGGGCCTCCCGGGCCAGCAGCTCGATCAGGTCCTCCAGATCGGTCATCACCTGCGATGGTACCGGGCTGGCGGCCACCACCGGCGCCAGGTTCCAGTCCAGGCCCGGGGGCTGATACCAGAACACCTCACTGGCTTCAGCGGTCGCCGGGGCCAGTTGTGCCTTATGCACTCCCAGCCGCATGGTGTTGGAGCGGGGCTCGATCACCGCCAGAATCCGCTGCTCACCCACCCGGGCCCGCAGCCCCGCCAGGGTGCTCTGGATGGCGGTGGGGTGATGGGCGAAGTCGTCATAGAGGGTGATATCGTTCACCCGGCCCACCACTTCCATACGCCGCTTGACGCCCTTGAACTGACACAGGGCCGCCACCCCCTGCTCCGCCGGCACTCCGGCGTGGCGGGCGGCGGCAATGGCCGCCAGGGCGTTGTCCACGTTGTGCTGACCGGTAAGGGTCCAGCGCACGGTGCCGAACGCCTGATCCTGATAAGCCACTTCGAAGGCGGAACCGTCCGCCGCCAGCAGGCGGGCGTGCCAGCCCCGCTCGCCGATCAGTTGCACCGGGGTCCAGCAGCCGCTGGCCAGCACTTCCGCCAGGTATACATCCGCCTGGGGATGAATGATCAGGCCATTGGCGGGCACGGTGCGCACCACATGATGAAACTGCTTCTGGATGGCTTTGATGTCCTCGAAAATATCAGCGTGATCGAATTCCAGATTGTTGAGCACCAGGGTGCGGGGCAGATAGTGTACGAACTTGGAACGCTTGTCGAAGAAGGCGCAGTCGTACTCGTCCGCCTCAATCACAAAAAATGGTTCCTTACCCAGGTGAGCGGATACCGGAAAATTATTGGGGATACCGCCGATCAGGTAGCCCGGCGCCAGGCCGGCATGCTCCAGAATCCAGGCGGCCATGGAGGCGGTGGTGGTTTTGCCGTGAGTGCCGGCAATGGCAATCACCCAGCGGCCCTGTAACACATGATCCCGCAACCACTGGGGCCCGGAGGTATAAGGCAGGCCCCGCTCCAGCACGTATTCCACCGCTGGGTTACCCCGGGACAGGGCATTACCGATGATCACCAGATCCGGCGCCGGCTCCAATTGCCCGGGGTCATAACCCTCGATGAGTTCGATACCCTGCTGTTCCAGTTGCGTGCTCATGGGGGGATAGACGTTGGCGTCCGAGCCGGTGACCCGGTGGCCCTGGCCCTTGGCCAGCAGCGCCAGGCTACCCATGAACGTGCCGCAGATGCCGAGAAAATGTAGATGCATAGTGGGTCCTATTGCTGCGCGGCCTGCTGTTGTTGCTGCAGGGCCTCAAACGCCTCCGGCGGCAGAAACGAGTTGCTGATCAGGATGACGATCAGCCAGATGCTGATGGACAGCAGATTGCCCTGCAGCCGGCCCATGTTCATGGCCACGCTGTAAATCCGGGCCTTGATCAGTATATCCCACACCAGCACGGTCATAATGGCCACTTTCAGCAGGGTCCCCAACCAGTTGTCCTGGGCATTGGCCAGGGCGGCCCCCTGCAGGGGCAACAGAATACAGCTCATCAGCAGGTCTGTGCCCAGGCAGGCGGTCATGGTCTGCACGAACCGGGGCCCCAGCCCCTTGAAGCCCAGCACCCCCCACACCAGCAACATCCAGGTCCCCAGGGCCGCCACCATGCCCAGCAGCTTGGGGGCCATATACTGCTGCTCCATGGCGAAGATCGTCGCCACCCCCAGGCCCGCCACCGCCAACAACAACAGCACCATCAGCGGCGGCGAATAGGGCACATTCTGCGGGCCCCGGCGAAAGCGGCACAACTGCCAGAACAGCTCAATTAAGGATTTCAAGCGCACTCCTGATGGCGGCGGGAAAAATCAGGGGGCCATTGTGCCAAAAGCCCAGTTGGCTCAGCAACACAACATGAAAACCGGGCCGGTTTGCTATATCATCCGGGCCCAGTTGGCTCACCGGTTTCGGGGGCCGGGGAAGCGGGGATTCCGGGAGCATTCATGGCCAAAAATGCATTATACGCGCAGTCCGGCGGGGTCACGGCGGTCATCAACGCCAGCGCCTGCGGGGTGATCGAAACCGCGCGCCGCCATCCACAGCAGATCGCCAGGGTGTATGCCGGCAATAACGGCATCATTGGCGCCCTCACCGAAGATTTGATAGACACCGGCCAGGAATCCGACGCCAGTATTGCCGCGCTGCGGCACACCCCCGGCAGCGCCTTTGGCTCCTGCCGCTACAAGCTGCGCAGCTTTGAGGAAAACCGCCGCGAGTACGAACGCCTGGTGGAGGTGTTCCAGGCCCACGATATCGGCTATTTCTTTTATAACGGCGGCGGCGACTCCCAGGACACCGCCCACAAGGTCTCCCAGATCTCCGAGAAGATGGGCTACCCCATCACCTGCATCGGCATCCCCAAAACCGTGGACAACGACCTGCCGTTTACCGACTGCTCCCCGGGCTTCGGCTCGGTGGCCAAGTACGTGGCGGTATCCATCCGCGAAGGGGCTCTGGACGTGGCCTCCATGTGCGAGACTTCCACCAAGATTTTTATTCTGGAGGTGATGGGCCGTCACGCCGGCTGGATCTCCGCCGCCGGCGCCCTGGCCCGGGCCGATGGCTTTCCGGCGCCGCAGGTGATTGTGTTCCCGGAGCTCCCGTTTGAGCAGGAGGCGTTTTTGGAGAAGGTACGCCGGTCGGTAAAGCAGGACGGTTACTGCGCCATTGTGGTGTCCGAAGGGGCCCAACGGCGGGACGGCACCTTTCTGGCGGATGCCGGCGGCAAGGATGCCTTTGGTCATACTCAATTGGGCGGGGTGGCCCCCTATCTGGCGCAACTGATCAAGCGCGAACTGGGCTACAAATATCACTGGGCCCTGGCGGACTATCTGCAGCGCTCCGCCCGCCATATCGCCTCGGCCACCGATGTGGAACATGCCTATGCCATGGGTCAGGCGGCGGTGGAGTTCGCCCTGGCGGGAAAAAACGCGGTGATGCCCACCATTGTGCGCCAGCCGGGGCCGGCATACGCCTGGACCGTGGGCGAGGCGCCCCTGGCGGAGGTAGCCAATGTGGAGCAGCGCATGCCGCGGGACTATATCAGCGACTGCGGGTTTGACGTGACCGACGCCTGCCTGGACTACCTGCGGCCGCTGATCCAGGGGGAGGCCTACCCCCCCTACGAAAACGGAATTCCGGTCATCGCGCGCCTGCACAAAACCAGGGTGAAGAAAATCCTGAATTCCCACTTCAGCCTGTAGCCGCTGGCGGGCGCCGCCGCTAGTCGAAAATCACCGTCTTTCGGCCGTGAATCACAATCCTGTCTTCCAGGTGATAACGCAGGCCCCGGGCCAGCACAATCTTCTCCACATCCTTACCCAACCGCACCAGATCGGCTTTGTTGTGGCGGTGGCTGATGCGCTCCACGTCCTGCTCGATAATGGGCCCCTGATCCAGATCCTCGGTGACGTAATGGCAAGTGGCGCCAATCAGTTTCACCCCCCGGTCGTAGGCCTGGAAATAGGGGTTGGCGCCAATAAAGGAAGGCAGAAAACTGTGGTGGATATTGATCAGCTGGCCTTCATACTGCTGGCAGATGGCGGCCGGCAGGATCTGCATGTAACGGGCCAGCACCACGGTTTCCGCCTGATACTGCTGTAGCAACTGGTCCACCGCCTGGAAGTGGGGGGCTTTGTCCGCCTTGTCCACCGGCACGTGATGAAAGGGAATGCCATGCCACTCCACCATGCCCCGCAGATTATCGTGATTGGCGATCACCGCCGCTATCTCGCAGTACAGCTCGCCGCTGTGCCAGCGATAGAGAATATCCGCCAGACAATGGGAGGCATGACTGGCCAGAATCACCAGCCGCTTGCGGCGGCTGGAATCGGTAAGAAACCAGTCCATGCTGAAGTCCTTCGCCAGAACCGCGAAATCCTGGCGGAATGTATTAATATCCACGCTCAGCGAATCGGCGCGAATCTCATTGCGCATAAAGAACCAGCCACCCTGACCGTCTTCCGCCGGCGGCTCGGAGTGGTAGCTGGCCTCCGTAAGCCAGCCCTGGTGGGCGCTGATGAACTCACTGACCCGGGCCACAATGCCCACCCGGTCAGGGCAGCGGATCACAAGACGATAGGTGTGCTCCATGAATTTCCAGAATCCAATGACTGATAACAATGGGGGCGGCAGTATAACCCGTTTGCGGCGCCAGCCCCAGAGTCCCGTGCGGCGGGCCCCGGGGTTGCAATGCACCCGATTCGTGCACCACCGACCGCATCAGGCACCATTAGTTTCCATTTGTAATCGCCAGAGTGCGGCAGAAAGCACCCATTTAACGCACTTTCGGGGGGAATTTCCTCCAATCATAGTGCAGAGGCCCGGCTGCAGCGCGGATGACCGGCTCCCCGGCCGCTGGCATAAGGCTTGCTATCTCTCTTCCCATTCACGGCGATGAACTCTGAAGCTCGGTTGGTGGAAGCGATGACATACAGCGACAAACCCAGATTGGTATTCGTGGGCAACGGCATGGCGGGCACCCGCACCCTGGAAGAACTCTTGGCCCTGGCGCCCGACCGCTACGACATCAGTGTGATCGGCGAAGAGTCCTGCGGCAACTACAACCGCATTCTGCTGTCTCCGGTATTGGCCGGTGAGAAGACCATCGAGCACATTATGCTGAACGACGATGACTGGTATCAGCAGCATCGGATTCACTTCTATAAAGGCGAGCGGGCGGTGCAGATTGACCGGGTGCGCCGTCAGGTGATTACCGCCAGTGGCCGGCAGATCCGCTACGACCGCCTGGTGCTGGCCACCGGCTCAAGACCGTCCCGGATTCCGGTGCCCGGTCGTGATCTGAAAAACGTACTCACCTTTCGCGATATCAACGATGTCAATACCATGCTGGCACTGAGTCGCAGCAAACGCCACGCCACGGTGATCGGCGGCGGCCTGCTGGGACTGGAAGCCGCCAACGGGCTGCGCAAACAGGGGATGGCGGTAACTGTGGTGCATACCGCGGACTTTCTGTTGAACCGGCAATTGGACGCCACCGCGGCCAGGCTGCTGCAGCACACCCTGGAACAAAGCGGAATTCAGTTTATGCTGAACGCCGCCACCGCCCGCATTGAAGGCACTGCCGAAGGTGAAGTACGGCAACTGGTGTGCAGTGATGGCCGCACCCTGAAAACCGATATGGTGGTGATGGCCACCGGGGTGAGCCCCAATATTGAGCTGGCTGACAGCGCGGGATTGCGCTGCGATCGCGGCATTCTGGTGAACGATGTATTGCAAACCTTCGACCCGGCTATTTATGCGGTCGGTGAATGCATCCAACACCGGGGCCAGGTATTCGGCCTGGTGGCGCCCACCTATCAGCAGGCCCGGGTCTGTGCCAACCAGCTGGCGGAACGTGGCTTTGCCCGCTATATTCAGACCCCCGCCGCCACTCAATTGAAAATCACCGGCATTCACGCCTTCTCCGCCGGCCAGTTCCAGGAAGCCGGGTCCCACCAGGTGATCCGGTTTGTTGATCAGCAGGAAGGGCTGTACAAAAAACTGGTGCTGGATGGCAATCAACTGGTGGGCGCCGTGCTCTATGGTGATACCCAGGACGGTGCCTGGTTTTTCGATCTGATTCAACAGCGCACCAACATCGCCCCGGTAAGGGATCAATTGATTTTCGGCAAGGACTTTTGCCACTGGCCACAGCCGGCTTCATCGGCACTGCCAGTGGCGGCATAACCGGCAGACAGGCAGGCGTCAGCATGACCAAGCGAAGTACCTGCGCCTACTGCGGAGTGGGCTGCGGCATAGAGATCCAGGTGGGTCCCGAGGGCGTTACCGGGGTTCAGGGGGATACCGGCCACCCCGCCAATTATGGTCGCCTGTGCTCCAAGGGTTCGTCGCTGGATCACACCCTGACCCTGGAAGGCCGCCTGCTGCACCCGCAAATCAACGGCCTGCGAGCGGACTGGCCCCAGGCCATCGACCACGTGGCGAGGGAACTGCAACGGATCATCCAACAGCACGGCCCGGATGCGGTGGCATTTTATGTCTCCGGACAGCTGCTCACCGAGGACTATTACGTTGCCAACAAGCTGATGAAAGGCTTTATCGGCAGCGCCAATATCGACACCAATTCCCGGCTTTGCATGTCCTCGGCGGTGGCCGCCTACAAGCGCGCCTTTGGTGAGGATTGCGTACCCGCCGCCTATGAAGATCTTGAGCTGGCGGATCTGATTGTGCTCACCGGCTCTAATACCGCCTGGTGCCATCCCATCCTGTTTCAGCGGATCAAGGCCGCCAAACAACAACGGCCCGGGATGAAAGTGGTGGTGATCGACCCCCGCCGAACCGCCACTTGCGAGATTGCCGACCTGCATCTGGCCATTCGGCCCGGGGCGGACATCGCCCTGTTCAACGGGCTGCTGCAATTTCTCGCGCAGCATGATGCGGTCGACAAAGATTACCTCCAGCAGCATTGCGAGGGCTTCAACGCCGCCTTGCACCAGGCGCGGGAGGAGACGCCGGATGTGGCCGCCGCCGCCACCCGCTGCGATCTGGTGCCGGCGGATGTGGCACAATTCTATCAGTGGTTTGCCGAAACGCCCCGCACTGTGACCTGTTTTTCCCAGGGGATTAATCAATCTTCCCAGGGCACCGACAAGGGCAACGCCATTATCAATTGCCACCTGGCCACAGGGCGGGTGGGCAAACCCGGCGCCTCCCCCTTTTCACTCACCGGTCAGCCCAATGCCATGGGCGGACGGGAGGTGGGCGGGCTGGCCAACCAGCTGGCCGCGCACAGGGACTTCAATGCCGAGGATCTGACGCAGGTAGGGACATTCTGGAACGCTCCCAACCTGGCCCGGAAGCCGGGATTAAAGGCAGTGGATTTATTTGCCGCCGTAGGCAGCGGGCAGGTGAAAGCCGTATGGATCATGGGTACCAACCCGGTGGTGAGCCTGCCCAACGCCGGCGAAGTCGCTCATGCCCTGCGCCAGGCGGAGCTGGTGGTGGTATCCGATTGTATAGCCACCACCGACACCAGCCAGTACGCCCATGTGTTGTTGCCCGCTGCCGGCTGGGGTGAAAAAGATGGCACCGTCACCAATTCCGAGCGTTGCATATCCCGCCAGCGGGCCGCGCTCAAGCCCAGTGGCGAGGCCCGCCAGGACTGGCAGATTCTCACCGACGTCGCCCGGGCCATGGGCTACGCAGATGATTTTTCCTATCACTGTGCCGCCGATGTGTTTCGGGAACATGCCGCGCTGACCGCTTTAAACCGTGCCGGTCCGCGCCAGTTGGATCTGGGCGACCTGGCCCATATCAGTGACCGCGAGTACGATGACCTGCCACCACGCCAGTGGCCGCTGATAAATGGCAGCAGCCAGACCCGCCTGTATGCCGACGGCCGGTTCAGCTTTCCGGACCGGCGCGCCCGCCTGCTACCGGTGCAATGCCAGGGGGTGAAAAACGCCGTTAACGTGGACTGGCCCCTGTCACTGAACACCGGACGGATCCGGGATCAATGGCACACCATGACCCGCACCGCCCTGGCGCCCCCCCTGAACGCCCACAAACCAGAACCCTTTGTGGAAGTGCACCCGGTCACCGCGGCCCGGTTCGGGCTCAGCGACCAACGTCTGGCACGCATCCGCTCCCCCTGGGGCCAGGCCATCATGAAAGTCAACGTGACCGACGCCATGCGCCGGGGCGAATTGTTCGTTCCCATGCACTGGAACGATCAGTGGGCCCGCGGCGCCCGTATCGGCGAATTGGTGAATCCGGTGGTGGATCCGGTTTCCGGCCAGCCGGAATCCAAACACACGCCCTGCCGGATTGAGCCCTGGCTGCCCCAGTGGACCGCGATCATACTGTCGCGTCACAACCTGCCACTGCCAGCCTGTGATTACGCCGCCAAAATCCGCGGAGCGCGCTTTTACCGCTATGAACTGGCCAGCGGGGAAACCCTGCCCGCCTTTACCGGCTCCCATGACCTGCCGGCGTTTCTGCAGCAACTGGCCGGGG
>MDSW01030117.1_pt1 | contig 11676 bp, 14 predicted proteins | sample 811171 | NCBI WGS metagenome assembly MDSW01 (sample SAMN05326641, study PRJNA326480) | marine metagenome | isolation source: seawater | place: Atlantic Ocean: North West | collected 2012
ATAAAGATTAAAGTGAAAAAAGCTAAAGGACAAAAATGTGAAAGATGTTGGAAAATTTTAGAGAAAAAATGTCAAAGAGAAACTTGTCCAATAAAATAGAAAGTCAATATTGATTGATCTTAAAGAAATAAAAAATAATGTCATAAAAAAAGAAAATTTCTATTTTCTCATTATTATTTTATTTATTTTCAGTGCAGACAGATATTCAAAAGTTGAAATTTTAAAAAATTTAAGTGAACAACCTTTTTATTTAAATGATTATTTAAATTTTGATCTAATTTGGAATACTGGAATAGGATTTGGATTAATGAAGTTTGACTCAGCTTTAGTTTACAATTTGATCACAACTTTAATAGCGTTAGTAATCATTATTTTAATTTATTTTGCACTAAAAGGTGAAAAATTAGATAAATTAATTTTATCAATTATAATTGGAGGTGCTTTAGGTAATTTTTATGACAGAATTTTTTATAATGCAGTCCCTGATTTTATTGATTTACATTATCAGAACTTTCACTGGTTTACTTTCAACTTAGCAGATATATTTATTACAATAGGTATAATAGCCTATATAGTTAAGGATATTAACTTTAAAAAAAAATATGAATAAAATATTTTTATTATTATTGGCTTTATTTATTTTTTCCTGCCAAAGTGTAGATGAAGCAAAAAAAGTTTTAACAAACCAAAAAATAAAAACCACAGATGAATTTTTGGTAAAAAAAAAAGAACCATTAGAATTACCGCCCAATTATGATAAAATTCCTGCACCAGGTAGCCTTAAAGATCGATCTGAAAAAAAAATCCCAGAAGATGAGAAAATAAAAAAAATTTTAAAAGCGACAGATTTGAATAAAAGTCAAAAAGTAAATGTTACTGGTTCGACAGAAAAATCAATTTTAGAAAGAATTAAAAAGTGAATTTAGACAATTTTCCTTTAAGTAGTAAGATCAAGATAAAAAATTTTAACAAAAATTATTATAAAAAATACAATCAAAAATTTGATGAGATATATTTTGATTTAATAAAGAAAAGAAATGACTCTAGAAATATTATAAGTTTATTTAATAAAAATTATAAATTAAATTTCAAGACAAATCAGTTAAAAAAATTTCATAAATTTAAAACTTTCGCTCTTATAGGAATGGGTGGTTCAGTATTAGGGTCAAAGGCTATTTACAATTTTTTAGAGAAAAAGATAAAAAAAAAATTTTACTTTTTTGACGATATTAACGAAAAAAAATTAAAAGATTTTAAAAAAAAGGAAGACTTAAAAAAAACACTATTCCTAATAATTTCTAAATCTGGAAATACAATCGAGACATTGTCTAATACTTTTTCATTAAAAATTTTGAATAAACGTGCCAAAAATATAATTATTATTTCAGAAAGAAGTAACAATTATTTGTTTAATATAGCAAAAAAGTTAAAAATTTTTTATATCGAGCATAAAAAATTTGTTGGTGGTAGATTTTCAGTTCTTTCAGAGGTAGGAATTTTACCAGCTTTTTTTATGGGAATAGATACAATCAAATTAAGATCTAAAATTTTAAATATCCTAAAAGGTAAAAATAAAGCTCTTTTAAAGGATTGCGCTATTAAGCTTTCGTATTTATTTAATTCAAAAAAAAAGAATAATTTAATTTTTCTTAATTACTCTCCCCAGCTAGAGCAATTTCTTTTTTGGTGCCAACAACTTATTGCTGAAAGTTTAGGAAAAAAACAAAAAGGTTTTTTACCAGTAATTTCAAACGCACCTAAAGACCATCATAGTTTACTTCAATTATATTTAGATGGACCAAAAGATAAGTTATTTTATATTTTTAGCTGTGATGAAAATTCAAAAGAGAAAATTAATGTTAAAAAAGTATCTAATACAAAAAATTATTTGCATAATAAAAGTTTAAGTCTAATCAAAAATGCTCAAAAAGATGCTTTAATTAAATCATTAAATAAAAAAGAAATTCCTTATAGAGAATTTAATATCAAAAAAATTAACGAACAAATTTTAGGTAAATTATTTGCATACTTTATGTTAGAAACTATAATTTTGGGTAAGTTATCCAAGATAAATCCTTTCAATCAACCAGCCGTTGAAGAAGTTAAAGTGTATACAAAAAACTTTCTTAATTAAATAGACCAAATATAATTTTTGATCTTCCGTATTTTTTGACTAAAAGTACATTTAAAATATTATCAAAATTATCTAAATTTTTTTTTTCTCTATGAATTATTACAACATGTTTTTTTTTATTCATTTGTTTTTTCTTAATTAGACTAAGATTTTTCGTAAAGTCTTTATCGCTAAAAGGAGGATCTAAAAAAAAAATATTAAATTTTTCGTTTTTGAGTTCACCAAAAGTATCTTCAACTTTTCTATTAAATAACTTAGCTTTATTAGCAATAGAGTGTTTAATTAAATTTTTTTTTAAAATATTTGCAGCATTAATATCATATTCTACGAATATAATTTTTTTTGCCCCCCTCGAGATACACTCTATGCCGAAAGATCCTATGCCAGAGTATAAATCTAAAATATTTGCATCTTTAATTTTAATGTCAATTAATTTTGAATGATGAAGAATATTGAAAATATTCTCTTTTACAGAGTCTTTTAGCGGTCTGGTATTTAAATTTTTTAAGTAATCTATTGTTTTTCCTTTTAAAGAGCCACCTATTATTCGCATGTTATTTAATCACTTTCCAACCAATATCTTTTCGATAAAAACCATGCTTCCAATTTATTTTTTTTATAATTGAAATAATTTTTTTTCTAATCTTTAAAAAATTTTTACCTGTTGATGTTATATTTAAAACCCTTCCACCACTATTTACTAAATTATTATCATTGAATTTGGTGCCTGCGTGAAAAAGATAATCATTTTTTGACAATTTAATATGCTTAATGCTTATATTTTTATTTTTTATATATTTACCAGGATAACCTTTTGAGCACAAAACAATAGTCATACTTTTTAACTTTTTCCATTTTATTTGAGTTTGACCTAATTTATTCATCACGGCTTTGTTAATTATTTTTAAAAAATCTGTCTTTAATCTAGGTAATATTACCTGACATTCTGGATCACCCATTCTAACATTATACTCAATTAAATAGGGTTCATTATTTTTAATCATCAATCCGACATACAAAAAACCACTGTATGGTTTTTTCTTAATTTTGAGTGCTTGTAGCGTTGGCAATACAATTTTTGATATTACTTTTTTTTCCATTTTTTTATCTATAATTGGAGCTGGCGAATAAGCTCCCATACCACCTGTGTTTGGCCCTTTATCATTCTCATAAACCCTTTTATGATCTTGAGCTGATCCAAAAAATTTAAAATTATTATTATCAACAATCAAAAAGTAGCTGGCTTCCTCACCATCTAAAAATTCCTCTAAAATTAATTTTTTAGATGATTTAAATTTACCTTTAAGTATTTCAGAAGCTACATCAATAACTTCATCTTTCGATTTACAAATTGTTACCCCTTTTCCCGCGGCTAGGCCATCTGCTTTAACCACAAGCGGAAAATTACATCTTTTTAAAAAGTGAGTTACTTGTTTTTTATCATTACAAATTTTAAACTTTGCAGTAGGGATTTTATTTTGAGCGCATAGCTTTTTCATGAATGCTTTAGAGCCCTCTAGTTTAGATGCAAATTTATTTGGTCCAAAAACTTTAATTTTATTTTTTCTTAGAAAATCGACTATTCCTTTTACTAATGGTTCCTCTGGGCCAACTATAACCAAATCAATTTTGTAAAAATTAATAAGTTTAAGTACTTTTTTGAAATTAAGAACATTTACATTAATGTTTGTTGCAATTTTAGCAGTACCAGCATTTCCAGGAAAACAAATTATTCTTTTTGCTAATCTTGAATTGCTTATACTTTTACACAAAGCGTGTTCTCTTCCACCGCTGCCAATTAAACCAATATTCATATAAGTTGATATATTGTATAATTTATTAATGATAAAAAAAAAGGCTAAACTTATTTTTAAACACAACTATTTTGAGATTGTTGAGGAAGGTGATTACGTTATATGTGCGATTTCAGGAAAAGAAATTTTCTTAAAAAATTTGAATTATTGGAATGTAGACTTACAAGAAGCATACTATTCTGCGCATGAAGCTAACGAAAGATTTAAAAGCCTTAAGAATAAAAAATCATAATTTCCATCTATCGTGTGTCCAAATCCATTGATTAGGATTTTTTTTAATCATTTCCTCTAAAACATAATTAAGTTTTTCGGTTAATTCGATCTTATCTTTATAGCTTTTAGGATTAATTTCTTTTTGAAACTCTAGATAAAATTGATTACCTCTCTCCCTCTTTATAAATACTGGGACTATATCTAAGCCATATTTTATTGCTAATTGTGCTGGCAATGTTGTTGTTAAGGCTGGTTTGTTGAATAGATTTACTTTTTCACCCTCGCTTACTCTTTGATCAATCATAAGCGCAATAGAATAATCTTTTTTAATATATTCAATAGCTTCTCTGACACCTAGAATACCTTTCTTAATTTGATTAGAGCAAATATACTTTTTTCTTAAATATTCCATAAACGGGTTTAAAAAATAATTATTTAGAGGCCTATAGATGGTAGCAAGTTTAATATTATTTTTTGTTATTTCCATAGACATTAATTCAAAGTTAGCAAAGTGCCCCGATATAAAAATAACGGGTTTGTTTTTTTCTTTAATATTATTTAAATTAAGTTTGTTATTAATACTTATATGAGAATTATTTTTTTTAAAATAATCCAAAAAAATATATTCAATAAAAGTCTTCCCATAATTTTTCCACATAGTTTTATAAATTTTATTTTCATTTATGTGTGGAATTTTACTTGAAAAAATATTCATATTTTTTTTAAATATATTTTTAGGTTTAAATAAAGGTCCTAATTTCAAAAAAATAAAAGAAAAAACTTTTCTACTTGTTTTAATACCAATTAAGCGACCTAGTAAAAAAAATAGAAAAATTACTAAAGATTGTAAAAAATAGATACTTGCTCTAATCATAAATATTTGAAATTATTTTTAAAAGTCTTTTTTTATCTTTAATTTCTAAATTAACTTTTAAAAATTTGAGATATTTATATTTAAATCTTTTTACTTTAAAAAAATCTTTTTCAGTCATAATTATTTCACAATTATTTTTTTTTGCTTCATTTATTATATCTAATATTTCATTTTTACTAAATTCATAATGATCTGGATAAATAAATTTCTTTTTTACTTGTAAATTATTTTCTGAAAGTAATCTAAAAAAATTTTCTGGATTACCAATACCAGTAACCGCAAAAAGTTTTTTACCCAAAAATTGCCTTTTATTTATTGGCTTATAAGTTGAGTAAAAAATATTCACTTCTTTATTGATATTTAAAACTTTACGTTCAAATTCTATATTCTTTTTTCCATTAATTAAAATAATATCTACTCCTTTAATTACATTCAAATTTTCTCTAAGTGGTCCGGCTGGGATAACTAAGCCATTACCTATAAGTTGATTTTCATTAAAACATAATATATTTAATTTTTTTTTTTAACTTATAATCTTGAAATCCATCATCAAGTATAACAGTATCAAATTTTTTTTTTAAAGCCTCAAAAACTCCCTCGACTCTATCTTTGTTTAATAAGAAATGTTTGAAATTTTTTTTTATTAGTTCATGTTCATCTTTATGGCTGTCATAAAACTTTCTAAGTATTACAGGTTTTTTTCTTTGTTTAAGCAATTCTTTCGCTATTAAAATACTTGTGGGAGTTTTACCCGTCCCACCTAAATATAAATTTCCAACACAAATTATAGGAATATCAAAACTTTTTACTTCAATTAGTTTTTTTCTGAGAAAAATTATTAGAAGAGTGATTAATGTTAAAGGTAACAATAAAATTGAAATGAAACCTAGTTTTTTATCCCAAAATTTGGGTTTATTGAATTTCATTTGTCATTAAATTGTTAATATCTTTCATGGTATTTACTAAAATTTTATCACCCAAATTCTTAACTAATTTTGAATAATCTTTCTGTTCTTTTTTTAAATTAATTAAGTCTTTTACTAAATGAAAGCTAAGTTGTTCAGGAGTTTCAATTTTTTTGGAAATATTATTCTTTTCTAAAATTTCATAGATTTCTTCGAAATTATAAACATATGGACCATGATAAATTTTGCAATCTAATTTGGCAGCTTCAATTGGATTTTGACCACCTTGATTCTTCAATTTTTTTATCATGGATTTACCAATGAATACACTTTTAGCGTAATGAAAATACTTTTGTAACTCTCCAAATGTATTAATTATTATTATTTCTTTATTTTCAAGTAAAACATCATTTTTATTTAATATTTGTGTATTTAAATTATATCTCTCACTTAATTTTTTTATTTGATTAGCTCTATTAATATGTCTAGGAAATATAATTGTAATTAAATCAGGATATTTTTCTTTTGTTTTTAAATGTGTTTGGAAGCAAAAATTCTCTTCACCTTTATGAGTACTTGCAGCAATCCAGAACCTACTTTTTTGTAAAATATTTTTATTTAAATTTTCAGTTTTATTTGTATCGATTTGTCCAATAAATTTTATATTACCATTATAGATTACATTTTTTATACTTAGATTATTTAGAAAATTTTTTGTCTCTAAATTAGAAGTTAAAAACAAATTTATAGAGTTAAAGATTTTTTTTGCTGTTTTAGAAAAAACTAGCCATCTATTGTAGCTTTTTTTGGTAATCCTCGCATTAATAACGCATAATGGAATTTTTTTACTTTTAGCTGATAAGATTAAATTAGGCCAAATTTCAGAGTCTACTAAAAAAATCACACTCGGTTTCCATAAATTCAAAAATTCTTTTATAAGGAATTCTACGTCAAGTGGAAAAAATCTATGAATTGTGTTTTCAAATCTTTCTAATTCATCTTTAGCTAGATTTGCTGAGCTTAATGTTACGGTGGTAATTAAAATTTGAATATTTTTTTGGCTTTTATTCAATTCATCAATTAAAGGTATTATACTTTTAAATTCTCCTATACTTGCTGCGTGAAACCAAATTAGCCTAGTGTTTTGAATTTTTTTTACATTAAAATAATTTTTAAATATTTTTTCTTTAAATCTTATTTCATCCTCTTTCTTAATAATTCTTCTAAATAAAATAATTAAAACTAATATAGGATAAATTAATGTTGTTATAATTCTGTAGATAAGAATCATTCCGATTATTTCAATTGTTTTTGATATAATGACTTATAAGTTTCACAATTTTTAATTAAATAATCATGATTACCAGAGTCAACTATTTGTCCATGGTTTAAAACAAAAATTTTATCAGCATTATGAATCGTTGACATTCTATGTGCTATTACAAGAGTAGTTTTATTTTTTGTTAAATTTAAAATTGCATTCTGTACGATTTCTTCTGACTCAGCATCTAAAGAGGAAGTGGCTTCGTCTAGAAGTATAATTGGAGCTTCTTTCAAAATTGCTCTAGCTATTGATATCCTCTGTTTTTGTCCACCTGAAAGTTTCACACCATTTTCTCCTACGAAAGTGTCATATTTATTTGGAAGTTTTTCTATGAATTCATCAGCCGCAGCAAACTCACATGCCTTTTTGATCTCATTTTCAGTCGCTTTTTCATTAGCATAAGAAATATTATTTTTTATGGTATCATCAAATAAAATTACGTCTTGGCTTACTAGGGAGAGATTCTCTCTCAAAGAATTTAATGAAATTTGTCTTGTATCTTGATTATCAATTTTAATTGAGCCACTTTGGGGATCATAAAACCTTGGAATTAGGTTAAATATAGTACTCTTACCAGCACCACTATGTCCTACAAATGCAGCCATTGTATTTCCTGGTATTTTTAGATTTAAATTCTTAACTGCCTTTTCTTTAGTTTTTTCATAATTAAAACTTACATCGCTAAACTCGATATTTGATTTTTTTACAATAAGATCAGGTAAGTTTTGGTCATTAACAATATCAATTTTTTTATCAATTACTGAACCAATTCTTTTGAATGCCGCCGCACCTTGATAGGCGACCATATTTAAAGTAGCGAGAGACCTTATGGGTTGATATGCCAACATCATTGCAGCTAGAAATGAAAAAAAATTATTAACTCCTAATTCTCCAGATGCAATTAATTTTCCAGAAAAAACTATAAATCCGGCAATCATAAATCCAGTAAGAGTCTCCATAATTGGAGTTGCTCTGATCATAGTGCTTCCGATTTTAATATTTTTTTTTATTAGATCATTTACCACCAGCCCTGCTTTATGATTTTCTTTGTCCTCTTTCTGATATATTCTAATCATTTTTGAAGCTTTCAAAATTTCAGTTAAAAATGAGGCTAAAATTCCTGAGGACTCTCCTGCTTTCCCAACAGCTTTACCAACTTTTTTTGCTAAAGATTTTGATAAAGCTCCGGCAAAAGGAATCATGAGTATAGCAAATAAAGCAAGCTTCCAATTTTGGTAAAACATTAAAGCGATTAAAGATATAACTGTAAAACTATCTTTCATAATATTTAAGACTCCAGTGCTTACAAAGTTTTGTACTTGATGAGTATCAAACATAATATTCGAAATGTATTTTCCGGAATGTCTATTTTCTAAAGTTTGAATGTCAGAAAACAAAATAGTATTCGCAATTTTTTTTTGTAATTGTCCTGCAACTTCTTCACTAACAGTGATTATATTTATTCTTGCAAAATATAACGATAATCCTTTGCTTGTGAAAGCTACTATAATTAATATAGGTATAATAAATGCATATGTTTTATCTTGATCAATAAATATTTTTTTAACCGCTGGATCAAGAAGCCAAGCAATTCCAGAGGTACTTCCTGCTACTATAATTGAGAGAATAAGCGCAATAAAAATTCTAGGTAAATGTTTTCTGATGTGTTCCCTGAACAATCTAGTAATTAAATATCTTACTTCTTCAAAATTCATCTTATAAATTTATTGATAATAAGGCAAAAAATAATATTGACCCAGAAAAATTATTAAATTTGAACATTTGCAAACATGATTTTGGATTATTTATTTTAAAATTTATTATTTGATAAATAAGACTGATTGCAAAAAAAGATAAAAATATTGTAAAAATATTTAAACCTATTGTATTTTTAAAAAGTAAAAAAATAGAAAGCAAAGTTATAAAATAAGCCATAGTAACAAATTTTTTAATATTTTTTTTGAATTTAATTGCTGTGGATTTTAAACCAATGATTTCATCATCATACATATCTTGCACGCCATAAATGGTGTCATAACCCAATGTCCAAAATATGGCTGATATATAAAGTAGTATAATTTCATACGATATATAACCATTGTAAGCGGTCCAGGCCATTACAATACCCCAATTGAAAGTGAAACCTAAGAAAAGTTGTGGCCAATAAGTAATTCTTTTCATGTATGGATAAAGAAATGCAGGTATCATAGAGCCCATTCCTAACAAAATTGTTAAATCATTAAATTGAATCAAAATTATAAATGCTAATAAACAAAGTATAATTATATACATCAATGAACGGTTAGTAGATATTTTTTTAGAAGCTATTGGCCTATTTTTAGTCCTATTAACTTTTTTATCAAAATCTTTATCAACTAAATCATTAACAATGCATCCAGCACTTCTCATTAAGACAGATCCTAAAAAAAAAAGTATTAAGTAGAATATATATAACTCTGTATTTTTATTTAGTGAATATGCATAAGTAAGCCCCCAAGAACACGGCCAAAATAAAAGCATAAAGCCAATTGGTTTATTTAGTCTTGTTAACTCTATGAATATTTTTAAATGTTGCATGAAATATTACTTGTAAATATCAAACACTAACTTCATAATCAATTTGATTCGCAATGGATATAGATTACACAGTAGCAGCTTTAATGTTTCCAGCTATACCTTTAATGATGACAATGTATAGTAATAGATTTCATACATTAAGCGGCTTGATAAGAAATTTACATGATCAATTAACACTTGAAAAAAAAGCTCCTCCACAATTAGAAAATCAATTGCATGTTCTTAATAATAGAACGAACCTCTTAAAGTACACAATGGGTTTTGCGGCTTTTGGTTTTTTATTTAATATGACTACAGTTTTATTGCTTTATTTAGGAAGTTTACAAGTTGCTAGATTTAATTTTGCAGCTTGCTGTCTCTGCATGATTGTTTCCATTTTTTTATTTTTACAAGAAATTAGATTGTCTAATCAGGCCTTAAAATATCATCTGAGTGATATGGACTCGATGAAAAATGATTTATAATTATTTATTTTCCAATAACTTTTTTTTAAATAAAGATATGCCTTTGTTTTTTTTATGATCGTAAGACTCTTTAAAAGTTTCTAATTGCCAACCCTTCATTCTGTTTACAATTATTTTTAGATTTTCCTCTCTCCAATTATCAGCGACGTTTTCATCTTTCCACTGTTTTTTTTCATCAATGGTTCTTGCGCAGCCATAACAAAATCCCGTCACAGGATCAGTCCTGCAAATACTAATGCACGGAGATATAATTTTCTTACTCATTATGGAATTAAAATTGCTGGACCTGTAAGCTTCCTTGCTTCTAAATCCTCGTGAGCTTTTTTTGCATCTATTAAACTATATTCTTTAGAAATTTTAATCTTAATTTTACCAAACTTAACTTTTTCGAATATAGAATCTGCTCCAGCCTGAAGTTCTTTTCTATTTGTAAAATATTGACCAATTGAAGGCCTAGTTAAATAAAGACCTTTCGGTTGAATATCTTTAGGAACGTTAACTGGGTTTAATGGACCTGATGCATTTCCAAAGCTCACCATCATTCCTCTTGTTTTAAGACAAGCTAAAGAGCCTTGAAAAGTATTTTTCCCAACCCCGTCAAACACTGCTGGAACTCCTTCATTGTTTGTAATTTCCATCACTTTCTTTGAAAAATCATCTTTTGTATAATTGATAACGTGTGCGTAACCGTTCTCTTCTGCAATTTTAATTTTTTCATCTGAACCTACTGTTCCAATTACTTTTGCACCGATGCTGTTAGCCCATTGAGCAAATATTTGACCAACGCCTCCTGCAGCAGCATGAAACAGAACTGTCTCTCCTGCCTTAAGTTTATAAGTTTTACAGATTAAATAATTTGTTGTTAGACCTTTCGTCATTAGGGTAGCCGCTTGTTTATGAGATATACCTTCAGGCACTTTTACAGCTATTTTAGATGGAATAATTCTTTGTTGTGAATATGCACCTAAAGGTATTGAAGCATAAGCTATATTGTCACCAATATTAAATTCTTTAACGTTCGATCCAACCTCTTCCACTTTTCCCGAAGCCTCTAAACCAATTCCACTTGGTAGTTTTAAGGGATATAAACCTGATCTATGATATGTATCGATATAATTTAAACCAATTGCGTAATTTGTAACCTTAATTTCATCTGGACCAGGAGCACCGATCTTTACATCTTGAAGCTCTAAAACTTCAGGACCTCCATTCTTATTTATTATTATTGATTTTGGCATTCAAGGAACGTACTTGAACTTTTAATATTTAGCAAATGTTCCGTTATTGTAATCTTGAATAGCTTCAAGTATTTCTGCTTTAGTATTCATTACAAAAGGACCACCTCTAGCAATTGGCTCCCCTATGGGTTTG
>MDSW01059292.1_pt1 | contig 11676 bp, 10 predicted proteins | sample 811171 | NCBI WGS metagenome assembly MDSW01 (sample SAMN05326641, study PRJNA326480) | marine metagenome | isolation source: seawater | place: Atlantic Ocean: North West | collected 2012
ATCAACCAGGTGCAGAAAGTCAAGGACATCGTCAAACTGATTGAAGGCAGCGGCCGCAGCGAACACGAATTTCACCGGGAAGTGCATCGTCCCTGGGGCCGCTTTGACTCCGTGGACGGCGGTGACCGTTATCAGGTCAAACGCATTACGGTAAAACCCGGTGCCCGCCTGTCCACCCAGTTGCATCATCACCGGGCGGAACACTGGGTGGTGGTGCGGGGCACGGCAAAAGTGCGGCGCGGCGAGGACTCCATTCTGCTCACCGAAAACCAGTCCGTGTACATTCCCCTGGGGGAGGTGCACTTTCTGGAAAACCCGGGCAAGATTCCCCTGGAAATCATCGAAATCCAGACCGGTGCTTATCTGGGTGAGGACGACATCATTCGCCTCAACGACCAGTACGGACGCAGTTCCACAGAATAATGGCGCGCAAGTTTCAGGTACATTCCAAGTATCAGCCAGCCGGAGATCAACCCACGGCCATTACTGAACTGGTGGAGGGGCTCAATGACGGCCTCTCCCATCAGACTCTGCTGGGTGTGACCGGCTCCGGCAAGACTTTCACCATTGCCAACGTGGTGGAACAGATTCAGCGGCCCACCCTGGTAATGGCCCACAACAAGACCCTGGCGGCGCAGTTGTACGGGGAATTCAAAGAATTCTTTCCCAACAACGCGGTGGAGTATTTCGTTTCCTATTACGACTATTACCAGCCGGAAGCCTATGTGCCGGCGTCGGACACGTTTATCGAAAAAGATTCCTCCATTAACGAGCACATTGAGCAAATGCGGCTGTCCGCCACTAAGGCGCTGCTGGAGCGGGAAGATGTGCTGATCGTGGCTACGGTATCCCGTATTTATGGTCTGGGTGACCCCGGCAGCTATTTGAAAATGGTGCTGCACCTGGATCGCGGTGACCAGATCGATCAGCGGCGGATTGTGCGGCGGCTGGCGGAGTTGCAGTACACCCGCAACGATCTGGAATTCCACCGTGCCACCTACCGGGTGCGGGGGGAAGTGATTGACGTGTTCCCGGCGGAATCCGAGCGCGAGGCCCTGCGCATCGAGCTGTTTGACGATGAAGTGGAGAATCTGTCGCTGTTTGACCCCCTCACCGGCGAAGTGCTGCAGCGGGTGCCCCGGTTCACCATTTATCCCAAATCCCATTACGTGACGCCACGGGAAACCGTGCTGGACGCCATCGACAATATCAAACTGGAACTGAAGGACCGGCTGGAACAGTTTTCCGAGGAGGGTAAACTGCTGGAACATCAGCGTCTCAGTGAGCGCACCCGTTTTGATATCGAAATGATGCAAGAGCTGGGGTATTGCACCGGCATCGAAAACTATTCCCGGTTTTTGTCCGGTCGTGCTCCCGGCGAGCCACCCCCCACCCTGTTTGAATATCTGCCGGACAACGCCCTGGTGGTGATCGACGAATCCCATGTCACCGTGCCGCAGGTGGGCGCCATGTACCGGGGCGACCGCTCCCGCAAGGAGACCCTGGTGCAATACGGCTTTCGTCTGCCTTCGGCCCTGGACAACCGGCCCCTGAAGTTCGAGGAGTGGGAAGCCCTCTGCCCCCAGACCATTTTCGTGTCCGCCACCCCCGGCCCCTATGAAGCAGAACACCAGCAGGCCATGGTGGAGCAGATCGTGCGACCCACCGGCCTGGTGGATCCGGAGATCGAGGTGCGCCCGGCCTCCACCCAGGTGGAGGATCTGTTGTCCCAAATCCACGACCGGGTGAGCCGGGAGGAAAGAGTGCTGGTGACCACGCTCACCAAACGCATGGCCGAAGATCTCACCGATTACCTGACCGAACACGGTGTGCGGGTGCGCTATTTACACTCCGATATCGATACCGTGGAGCGGGTGGAGATCATCCGGGACCTGCGCCTGGGTCATTTCGACGTGTTGGTGGGCATCAATCTGTTGCGGGAAGGGCTGGACATGCCGGAGGTGTCCCTGGTGGCCATTCTGGACGCCGACAAAGAAGGCTTCCTGCGTTCCGACCGCTCATTGATTCAGACCGTGGGGCGGGCGGCCCGTAATCTTAATGGAAAAGCCATACTTTACGGCGATACTGTCACCCAATCCATGCAGCGGGCCATGGACGAAACCGAACGCCGGCGGGCCAAACAGGTGGCCTTTAATAAGGAGCATGGTATTACGCCCCAGGGGATCCGCAAATCCGTGGAGGATATTCTGGAAGGAGCCCGGGCGCCGGGGGGCGGTGGCCGCCGCAACCAGCGCAAGGTGGCGGAGAAGCGGCGGGATTACAGCGCCGATGTGACGGCCATGGAGCCACGTCAGGTCTCGGCGTTGATCAAGGATCTGGAAGGGCGCATGTTCGAGGCCGCCAAAAACCTGGAGTTCGAGGAAGCGGCCCGGCTGCGGGACGAAGTGCAACAGATCAAGACCCAGGCGTTCATACAGTAGGGTAAAAAAACAGATGAAGGTATTGGTCACCGGCGCCGCCGGTTTTATCGGGGCAGCCATGAGCCACCGGCTACTGGACCGGGGCGACGAGGTGGTGGGGCTGGACAACCTCAACGATTATTACGATGTGAGCCTGAAGCAGGCCCGGCTGGATCGCCTGCAGGACCGGGAAGGTTTCAGCTTCTACCGCTATGCCCTGGAGCAGCGCGAGGAGCTGACGGAACTGTTTCGTCGGCAGCAGCCCCAGCGGGTGGTGAACATGGCGGCCCAGGCCGGGGTGCGGTATTCCATCGAAAATCCTCACGCCTACGTGGATTCCAATCTGGTGGGTTTTATGAACCTGCTGGAGTGCTGCCGCCAGTTCCAGGTGGAGCACCTGGTGTATGCCTCCAGCAGCTCAGTGTACGGGGCCAACACCAAAATGCCGTTCTCGGTGGATGACAACGTGGACCACCCCCTGTCCCTTTACGCTGCCACCAAAAAAGCCAACGAGCTGATGGCCCATACCTACAGCCACCTGTATCAGCTGCCCACCACCGGCTTGCGTTTCTTCACCGTGTACGGGCCCTGGGGGCGGCCGGATATGGCCCTGTTCAAGTTCACCCGGGCGATTCTGGAAGGCCGCCCCATTGATGTGTTCAATTACGGTAAGCACCGGCGGGATTTCACCTATATTGATGACATTGTCGAGGGCATGTTGCGGACCCTGGACCAGGTGGCCCGGCCCAGCCCGGATTGGAGCGGGGATGCCCCGGAACCGGCCTCCAGCCTGGCCCCCTATCGACTTTACAACATCGGCAGTAACCGGCCGGTGGAGCTGCTGCGTTATATCGAGGTGCTGGAGCAGTGCCTGGGGCGCAGCGCCGAGAAGAATCTGCTGCCCATGCAGCCGGGGGATGTACCGGATACCTACGCCGATGTGGATGCCCTGGCCCGGGATGTGGGCTATCGACCGGAAACCCCGGTGGAGCAGGGGGTGGCGCGGTTCGTGGACTGGTACCGGGCCTTCTATCAGGTGTGATTTTTGCTATCATGACTTGCACTTGGCGGTGGGCAATGGTATTTTTCCGCGCCTGTATACAGCAGGCACGTAGCTCAGTTGGTTAGAGCACCACCTTGACATGGTGGGGGTCGTTGGTTCGAATCCGATCGTGCCTACCAAATTTCCCGCTGGGGCCCTCTAAGTGATTCTGTAGCTTGAGAATTTCCCGTTGCAGCCTTAGAATCCTTAGGCAGGCGAACTTGAGGGTTCCAGCAGCAGATAACCGGAATCAGGCAGCCCGGCGCCACGGGCTGGCTGATTTTTTTGATTAACGGGCTTGGAGGAATAACTATTAAGCAGCGTAGCAAACGCCCCGTAGCACAGAGCAAAAAGAACCGGATCAACAACGACATCACCCACAGCGAAGTGCGGTTGATTGGTGAGGACGGCGAGCAGATCGGTATCGTCAGCCTGGATGAGGCGCTGGGCGCTGCCTCCGAGGTTGATCTGGATCTGGTGGAGATCGCGCCGGATGCCGAGCCGCCCGTGTGCCGGATCATGGACTACGGAAAGCACATCTTCGAAGAGAAGAAACGCCAAGCTGAAGCCCGGAAGAAGCAAAAACAGACCCAGGTGAAGGAAATCAAGATTCGCCCGGGGACGGAAGAGGGGGACTACCAGGTCAAACTTCGCAACCTGAGACGGTTCCTCGAGGATGGCGACAAAACCAAGATCACCTTGCGCTTTCGCGGGCGTGAAATGGCCCACCAGGAGCTGGGTATGGAGATGATGAAGCGCATCGAATCCGACCTGGACGAACTGGGTGCCGTGGAACAACTGCCCAAAATGGAAGGCCGACAGATGACCATGGTGATTGCGCCGAAAAAGAAAAGGTAAGCCCTCTGGCCTGCCTTGATTCACCGCGAATGCGCGGGGTTGGCGCCCCGTGATGTTCTTAATTGCTACAATGCGGAGCAAAAAGCTATGCCAAAGATGAAAACCAACCGTGGCGCCGCCAAGCGTTTTCGAAAAACCGCCCACGGTTTCAAACGTAAGCAAGCCTTCAAACGTCACATTCTGACCAAGAAGAATTCCAAGCGGATTCGTCAGTTGCGACCCATGACCATGGTGCACAAGGCCGATGTGGCCCTGGTGGCCAGAATGATGCCTTACGTGTAAGGCCCCACCGGGAATTTGGAGGTTTAAATTATGCCAAGAGTTAAACGTGGGGTCATTGCATCCCGTCGTCACAAGAAAATCCTGAAGCAGGCCAAGGGCTATTACGGCGCCCGCTCGCGGGTATTCCGCGTGGCCAATCAGGCCGTCATCAAAGCCGGCCAGTACGCCTACCGCGACCGCCGTCAGCGCAAGCGTCAGTTCCGTCAGCTGTGGATCACCCGCATCAACGCGGCGGCCCGCATGAACGGACTTTCCTACAGCCGCTTTATCAGCGGGCTGAAAAAGGCGTCTGTGGAAGTGGACCGGAAAATCCTGGCGGACATCGCGGTGCACGATCAGGCGACTTTTGCAGCGTTGGCAGAGAAGGCGAAGGCCAGTCTTTCCAACTAAGCGTCGCGATCTGTCGCCGTCACATTCAGGTGACAAATCAAGCACAGAATAGGGGAAGGGCTCAGGCTCTTCCCCTTTTTGTTTATCACTTTCCATTGTTGACCGATTGCAGAAGCGAACTTCACCATGGACAACCTGCAAACCATACTGGAACACGCACTGGCGGCGGTGGCCGGCGCCGACGACCTGGCGGGGCTGGATCAGGTCCGGGTGCAATACCTGGGCAAAAAAGGCGAGATCACCGGCCAATTAAAGACCCTGGGCAAACTGGCGCCGGAGCAGCGCAAAGCCGCCGGTGCTGAAATCAACCGGGTTAAGGAGCAGGTGCAGGAGGTCATCCGCCAGCGCCAGGAGGATCTGGCCGCCCGCGCGCTGGAGCAGCAGCTGGCCAGCGAAACCATCGACGTGACCCTGGCGGGCCGCCAGCGGACAGTGGGTGGCCTGCACCCGGTGAGCAAAACTTTGCAACGCATTGAACGCTTCTTTGCCGGCATGGGGTTCAGCGTGGTGGAAGGGCCGGAAATCGAGGACGACTTCCATAATTTCGAGGCTCTGAATATTCCCGGCCATCATCCCGCCCGGGCCATGCACGACACTTTTTATTTCGACGCCGGCACCCTGCTGCGGACCCACACCTCACCGGTGCAGATCCGAACCATGGAAACCACTGCGGCCCCTTATCGCATTATCTGCCCGGGGCGGGTGTACCGTTGCGATTCCGATCTTACCCATACCCCCATGTTCCATCAGGTGGAAGGCCTGCTGGTGGATACCGACATCACCTTCGCCGATCTCAAGGGCACTCTGGCGGCGTTTCTGCGGGACTTCTTCGAGCAGGAACTGGACGTGCGGTTCCGCCCCTCGTATTTTCCGTTCACCGAACCCTCGGCGGAGATGGATATTCAGTGCGTGATCTGTAACGGTCAGGGCTGTCGGGTGTGCAAGCATACCGGTTGGCTGGAGGTGCTTGGCTGCGGCATGGTGCATCCCAATGTATTCGCCCATGTGAATGTGGATGCGGAGAAATACACCGGCTTTGCCTTTGGCATGGGCGTGGAACGGTTGACCATGCTCCGCTACGGCGTGAATGATCTGCGGTTGTTCTTCGACAACGATATGAAGTTTCTGCGTCAGTTCCGGTAACGGCTGCGTCAGCCCCGTTCCCTGCGCAATCAGATTGGAGAGAGACAAACATGCGTTTCAGCGAAAACTGGCTTCGCGAATGGGTGAACCCTAAAATCAGCACCGAGGCACTGGTGGCCCAGCTCACCATGGCGGGCCTGGAAGTGGACAGCGTGGAGCCGGTGGCCGGTGCCTTCAGCGGCGTGGTGGTGGCGGAAATCCTCAGTGCCGAACCTCACCCGGACGCCGGCAAACTGCAGGTCTGCAGCGTGGAGGCGGGGCAGGGTGAACCGCTGCAAATCGTTTGTGGCGCCCCCAATGCCCGCCCTGGCATCAAGGTGCCCTGCGCCCTGGTGGGCGCCCGCCTGCCTGGGGATTTCAAGATCAAAAAAGCCAAACTCCGGGGGGTGGAATCCTTCGGTATGCTCTGCGCGGAACAGGAACTGGGCCTGTCAGATGCCTCCGACGGCCTGCTGGAATTGCCCCTGGACGCCCCCGTGGGCGAGGATATCCGCCGCTACCTGGGGCTGGACGACAGCGCCATTGAGGTGGATCTGACCCCCAACCGGGGCGATTGCCTGGGCATTGCCGGACTGGCCCGGGAGGTAAGCGTGCTGAATCGGGCACCCGTGGACCCGGCGCCCTGTACCGAAATGACCCACGCCATCGAGGATCAGTTCCCGGTGGAGATCCAGGCCCGGCAACAGTGCCCCCGTTATGTGGGGCGGGTGATCCGTGGCGTGGATATGAGTAAGGCCACTCCGGTATGGATGACCGAGCGTCTGCGCCGCAGTGGTATTCGCAGCATTGATCCGGTGGTGGACGTCACCAACTATGTGATGCTGGAGCTGGGTCAGCCCATGCATGCGTTCGATCTGGGCCGGTTGCAGGGGGGTATCCGGGTGCGCCTGGCGGAGGCCGGGGAGGAACTCACACTGCTGGACGGTCAGACCATTCAATTGCAGCCGGACACCCTGGTGATCGCCGATCATGCAGGGCCCCTGGCCATGGCGGGCATCATGGGCGGTGAACAGTCCGGCGTCAGTGCCGAGACCCGGGATCTGTTTCTGGAAAGCGCCTTCTTCGAGCCCGTGGCCATTGCCGGCAAGGCCCGCCGCCATGGACTGCACACCGATTCCTCCCACCGCTTCGAACGGGGGGTGGACTTTGAACTGCAGCGCAAAGCCATCGAGCGGGCCACCGCCCTGCTGCTGGACATCGTCGGCGGTCAGCCCGGGCCGGTGACCGATGTGGTGAGCACCCCGGACCTGCCCCATCTGCCTTCCATCCAGCTGCGGCGGGAACGGATCAACCGGATTCTGGGCTGCCACCTGCCGGACGGCGAGGTGGAAAACATCCTGGACCTGCTGGGGATGGACACCGTGGCCACCGACAGCGGCTGGCATATCGTGCCCCCCAGCCACCGTTTCGACATTCGCCTGGAAGCGGACCTGATCGAGGAACTGGGGCGCGTGTATGGCTACAACCGGCTGCCCACCACCCTGCCCATTCTGGAAGGGATCACCCCGCCGCAGACGGAAACCCGGGTGCCCGTGGCCCGTTGCAAGCAACTGCTGGTGGATCGGGATTACCAGGAGGTGATCACCTACAGCTTCGTGGATCGCCAGGCTCTGGAACTGCTGACGCCCGAACAACAGCCGGTGACCCTGGCCAACCCCATCTCCGCCGATATGTCAGAGATGCGCACCACTCTGTGGGCGGGCCTGTTAAAGACCGCCGCCTACAACCTCAATCGCCAGCAAAGCCGGGTACGGATCTTCGAAACCGGGCTTACTTTCATCGGCAATGGTGGCAACGGCGGCAGCGGCGCTGACATCCAGCAGCAGCAACAGATTGCCGGCCTGATCACCGGCCCGGTGGCGGAGGAAAACTGGCACGCCAAGGGCCGCGCCGCGGATTTCTATGACCTGAAGGGGGACGTGGAAGCCCTGCTGGCTTTGTCGGCAAAACCCGGGGAATATCAGTTCGAACCGGCCCAGCATCCGGCCCTGCACCCGGGCCAGACCGCGGTGGTGAAACGGGATGGCCAGGCCCTGGGGTATATCGGCGCCCTGCATCCCCGGGTGCAAAAGGCCCTGGATTTGAGTCAAAAAGTCTACCTATTTGAATTAGGTTTGTCTGAAATCCGCCTGGGAACCTTGGCCCAGTTCAAAGAATTGTCGAAATATCCGGAAGTTAGACGCGATTTTGCAGTAATAGTTGATGAAAAGATTTCTGCAGAAGCTATACTGAAATCTGTGCGCGAAACAGCCGGTTCGCTGTTGACTGAACTTGTGCTGTTCGATGTGTATCAGGGCGATAACCTGGAGCCGGGCAAAAAGAGCATAGCCTTTGGGCTCACCCTGCAGGACTCGTCCCGGACTTTGCAGGATGAAGACATCAATCCATTACTGGAGAAGGTGGTCGCCAACCTGAAAGAAACGTTCAATGTCACATTGAGGGAATAAGCATGGGTGCGTTAACCAAGGCTGATTTAGCTGAAAAGCTATTTGAAGAACTTGGGTTAAACAAACGGGAGGCCAAGGAAATGGTGGAGCTCTTTTTCGAAGAAATCAGAGCCTCGCTTGAGTCCAATGAGCATGTCAAGCTCTCAGGTTTTGGCAATTTTGATCTGCGCAACAAGCGGGAGCGTCCAGGCCGAAATCCCAAAACCGGAGAGGAAATTCCCATTTCCGCTCGTCGGGTTGTGACCTTTCGCCCGGGCCAGAAGTTAAAGCAACGAGTGGAAGCCTATGCTGGAACCAAGCAACAATAACGAACTGCCAGCGATACCGGGCAAACGGTATTTCACCATCGGGGAAGTGAGCGAACTCTGCGACGTAAAACCCCACGTTTTACGTTACTGGGAACAGGAATTTGCCCAATTGAAGCCGGTGAAGCGGCGGGGCAACCGCCGTTACTACCAGCGCCAGGACGTGATCATGATCCGCCAGATTCGCAGCCTGCTCTACGACCAGGGTTATACCATCGGTGGCGCACGGCTCAAGCTCACTGGCGACGATGCCCAGGAGGACGTCACCAAGTCCGCCCAGTTGATCAAACAGATGATCTCCGAGCTGGAAGACGTGTTGTCGGTACTGCGGGATCACTGAGCTGGACAGGCACAAAAAACGTTTGCTAATTCATCCCAATCATGTATCATTTGCGTCCTCCTGCCGGGGCCAAATGACTGTCTAAGCCTTTGAAGTGCAAAGGAATAGATGAGTCGATGAGTTAAGGGCGCGGGCAGGAGAGGTCGGCCAAAACAGAATCGGGGCGTAGCGCAGTCTGGTAGCGCACCACAATGGGGTTGTGGGGGTCGAAGGTTCAAATCCTTCCGTCCCGACCAATATTCAAGCGGTTCTGAAGAAAGCTCACCACTGGGTCGAAGCAGGAGGCCTGCCCGTCCAAATTCTTCCGTCCCGACCAAATTTCGAAGCGGTTCTGAAGAAAGCTTGCCAGGGGGTTGATAGTAACCCCATTACCCACCACCACAACGATTCTCGATTTACCAATGGCCGCGTCACGGCAGCGCCTTATACGCCACTAATGTCACTGTACTGGCACCCGCGCCATAGCGAATCCCCACCCTTATGGGCTAATATAGACAAAAATAACAACACCTTGTGGGCTGCGCGCCAACCCTGTTTGGGCGGCTGTTGCTGGTGTCTTTCAGTCTTAAACTCAACGGCTTAATTCACCGGCACCCACTCAATCGTTACGCCAGCACCATTAGTTCTTAAGGAACACAACACTTCATGCCCCTCACACTCACCCAACTGGAACGCCATCTGTTCAGTGCCGCCGATATCCTGCGCGGCAAAATGGATGCCTCGGAATTCAAGGAATACATCTTCGGCATGCTGTTTTTAAAGCGCTGCTCGGATGTGTTTGAAGAGCGCCGCGAGCAGGTCATCAAAGAGCAGCTCGACAAAGGCAAAAGCCAGGAGGAGGCCGCCGAGGCGGCCGAGAGCAAGTTCTGGTACAAAAACGCCTTCTATGTACCGCCCACCTCCCGCTGGGACTATCTGGTTAAAGAGGCCCACAAAAACGTTGGCGACTTTCTGAACGAGGCCCTGGGCGGGCTCGAGCAGGGCAACACCAGTCTGCAGGATGTGCTGGAGCACATCGACTTTAACCGCAAGGTAGGCCAGAGCAAGCTGCCGGATATGAAGCTGCGCGGCCTGATCAACCACTTCAACAAACACCGCCTGCGCGATCGGGATTTTGAATTCCCGGATCTGCTGGGCGCCGCCTACGAATATTTGATTGGCGACTTTGCTGACTCCGCCGGCAAAAAGGGCGGCGAGTTCTATACCCCGCGCCCGGTGGTGCGCCTGATGGTGCGGCTGTTAAAGCCCCAGGTGGACCAGCGCGTGTACGACCCCTGCTGCGGCAAACGTTACATACCTACTTTTGATCCCACACCATACGTTGCTTGCTGGTGACATTTTTCCAAAGGAAATCATTTCTTCCATCAGACCCTATCCATCTGCTCGGCAAATACCAAGGTTTTAGATAGACTTAAAAAATCCGAAAACCCAAAAGCAATCCCCCTCTTTTTATACACCCGAACAGTAAAAGCCCTATCAAAAGAAAAATATTGACGCTTTATCGCCAGATTCCCGTCAGCTATCTGATGCTTGCTGCTTAAACTTTCCTTCCAACAACTCGATCCAAGAGAATTTGACTAATTTTCAACTCTATCTCAAACCTCAGTACCACAATTTTTTTAATTAAATAGAATGCTGTCATCAACATGTATGTAACTGGTGACAGCTCAGTGGCAAGCCTGGAACACATTTATTATCGTCCGCAGAATGCACGAATAAACGAGGATGTGCTGGACTGGGAATATATAAACCGAAAGCCAATCTCCCGACTGCCTCAGATTGTTTGGGGCGACAATACAACCTGGGCAGAAGCCAACATCTGGTCGCTGGAGCAAGCGACATCGTCTAAAAAGGACTTAAAAACCGTTCACTCGAACATGTCTCATTTGCTGGCCTATGCAAAGTGGCTGGAGTCTGAATCCATTACTTGGTGGCATTTCCCGGAAAGAGAAAGTGAACGGTGCCTCGTGCGTTTCAGAGGGGCATTGGTATCAGCACGAAATAATGGCGATTTAGCGCCAAGTACAGCATCGCAGCGAATGGCTGCCGTTATTCGCTTCTACAAGTGGATGCATTCCCGGAGATTGATTTCGCCCGAATGGCCAATGTGGGAGCAACGTTTTGTGGGCATTAAACTCACTAATGCGTTTGGTCTTGAGCACACGATGCGCGTGGCAAGCACGGATCTCGCCATTGCAAATCGTAAAGTGGCTGGCGCAATTCAGTTGGAAGATGGCTTGCTGCCCGTCTCTGTATCAGCAATGAAAGAAATTATTGCACTTGCAGACAAGGAGTCCAGCGAGGAGCTCGCACTGATGCTTAGGTTAGGATTTTTCACTGGTATGCGTCTTGGCACCATCACTGATCTAAAGGTTCAGACACTCGAAAATGCAACTCACTATCCCAATGCAGGATGGAAGCGATTGGCTGTTGGCCCAGGAGCTAGGCC
>MDSW01184719.1_pt1 | contig 11674 bp, 8 predicted proteins | sample 811171 | NCBI WGS metagenome assembly MDSW01 (sample SAMN05326641, study PRJNA326480) | marine metagenome | isolation source: seawater | place: Atlantic Ocean: North West | collected 2012
AGTTGATGAGTCATACCTCGATGAAAGTGAGCGCTTCTATAATAACTACTACGAAGGTAGTCTAGATATAGATGGATTTCTTTCATTTTGTTTAAGACCTCTTATAGCTAATGATATGTCAGTACTACTGGGGCTCAGAGACCAATTCATTGAAGAAAAAATTAAACCAATCGTTACAAAAGTAGGTAAAGAGCTTATCGATAAAGCTCACTTTGAGGGGAAAAAAGTCATCATCGCAACTGCCACTAATGATTTTGTCACGAGACCGATCGCAGATATATTTGGTGTGTCCGTCTTGATTGCCACAGAATTTGAGGTAATAAATAATTCCTTTACTGGCAGAGTCATAGGAGCTCCTTGTTTTCGTGATGGTAAGCTTAATAAAGTTACAAAATGGATTAGTGATAATAATTTTGATTTATCTCAAGCATCTTTTTACAGCGATTCATTCAATGATTTACCTCTTTTAGAGAAGGTTAAAAATCCAATTGTTGTAGACGGTGACGATAAATTGATACAAATAGGTAAAAAAAATAACTGGGAGTGCATAAGCTTTCGATGAAAATTAAACATATAGGTTTTCTAGTTATAACATTTTTTATAGGTAATTATTCTATGGCTGATAAAATGATTGTTGATGATATGAAAAATCAATCTGGGATACCAGATGAAGAATTCTGTGAGAGCGGTAATGCTAAATGGTGTTTTGTTACAGATAAAGTTATGGGTGGTGTCTCTGAGGGATCTTTGGAGTTCAAGCAAGAGGAGGAGATTTACTTCTATCGTATGACTGGCACTTTGTCTCTTGAAAATAATGGTGGTTTCATACAGTTTAGAACCAAAATAGAAAATCACCCAAGGGGTGAGATTTATAAAGGAGTTAGGCTAAGAGTTAGAGGAAACAACAATGAGTACACAGTTCACATACGAACAAAATACTTATTCTTACCTTGGCAGTATTATGAATCAGCCTTTCAAGCAACTGATGAATGGACAACGATTGAACTACCATTTTCAACATTTAAAAAATCTAATTTTTACCAACCTTCAAATGTGTCGTCGCAAGACATTAAAACAATTGGGATTGTAGCTATTGGTAGAGAATTTGAAGCTCAGATTGATTTGGCATCAATAGAATTATATTAGACTGCACTATGTTTTAGGTAATGTAACTCCTTTTTGTCCTTGGTATTTGCCTTTACGATCTTTATACGATGTCTCGCATACATCATCAGACTCTAGAAAGATAAATTGTGCTACTCCCTCGTTTGCATATATTTTAGCAGGAAGCGGGGTTGTGTTAGAAAATTCCAAAGTTACATGTCCTTCCCATTCAGGTTCAAGCGGCGTTACATTTACAATTATGCCACATCGAGCATAAGTTGATTTGCCCAAGCACAGCGTTAGCACTTGTCTTGGTATTCTAAAATATTCAACTGTACGAGCTAATGCGAATGAGTTTGGAGGTATGATACAAACATCAGATTTAATATCGACAAAACTTTGTTCATCAAATGCCTTGGGGTCAACAAAAGCTGAGTTTATATTAGTAAATATTTTGAACTCATCAGAACACCGGACGTCATAGCCATAACTTGATGTTCCAAAAGAAACTATCGATCCTTTCCCGTTTTGTTTTACTTGGTCATACTGAAAAGGCTCAATCATGCCATGATTTTCTGCCATGTCCTTTATCCACTTATCTGATTTAATTGTCATAAGAAAGAATTATATACCAAGTTTATCAAACCTAAGGGTAGAGATTATTTGAGCTGCAACCCAAACTACAATGCTATTACCAGCTTGCCTATAAAGTTGAGTATCACTCATAATTTTATCTTTGTACTTAATTTTGAATTCTACAGGCTCATATTTTTTATTGACCCAACCCATTAGATTTAAACACTCTCTTGGCGTCAGCCTTCTTATAATCAATTCTTTGTTTTTTTTGGATTCTTTTTTCCTCTCTATATAGTTGTCAACACCTGCTCTATGCATTTTATGACTAGTAGATAAAATAGTGCGAGCGATACTCAAATCTTTATCGGGGCTCGCCTGAAATGATCCGGAGCCCTCTTCCATAACAAAGTCTCTGACGTCCTTGCTAAGAGTATACCGATCCATATACATTTCATGATTCACCTCAACAAAGTCCCCGTGCCAATTAAACTGTTGATTAGCCTTTTGAGTACTTTGAATTTTTTGATCGATATTAGTGTACCTTTTTTTTATATTTTCAGGATTTGTAACAAATTTAACACCTTTAGGTGGCAGGAGATATTTTTTATCAGTATCTTCCTCCAATAAATCATGCATTACTTTCTCTATAGGCCAAGGTTTGGGCCAAGAATAACTTATAGAGTTATTTCTAAACCCTATTACAAATAATCTTTCGCGACTTTGTGGTATACCAAAGTCTTTTGCGCTCAAACATCTCCAATCTATTTTATATCCTAACTTTTGAAATTCTTTTTTGATAATATCCCATGCGTGCCCATCATTAATCATTAGCAAGCCTTTTACATTTTCAAATATAAATATTCTAGGTCGAGATTTTCTAATAACTTCAATGAAATCAAAAACTAAATTACCTCTATCATCATTTAGACCACCGTGCTTTCCAATAATTGAAAATGATTGGCAAGGAGGACCACCAACTAGTAAATCAACTTTGTTTTTATATCTATTTGCATGATTTTTCGCGAAATCTTTTACATCATCAAACCAATCCTCTTTATTAAGTCTTTCACCATGATTTGCAAGGTAAGAGCTTTTTACATGCTGATCAGAGTCACAAGCAAAAACTATATCTTGTCTTACCCTCAAAAGTTTCAAGGCTTGTTCAAAACCACCTATTCCACAAAAAAGACTCCCTACTCTCAATGGTCGTGATGGTCTTCCGTAGAGCATCCGAAATTTTCTATTTGACTGAGGCTCTTGTTTTGCATGGCTGGATATTCTTCCTAAACGCCTCAGCTTCTCCTCATTATCTTTTAGTCTATTTTGTGGTTTGAGTTTTTTCGATATTTTTAACTGCATATACCATTATAACATTAAGATTTAGATGTAAGTATATAACCTTTCTCTAACGCCGTTTTTAACAGGCTAATGGCTATATCGTAGTCCTTGAGTTCTAAGTCAGTTTTTCCTCTGGCTAGTCTACTTAATACCCCCATTTTATAGTCTTTCTTGCCATAACTGCTAATAAGATACTTATGTATATTATTCCATTCATCTTTATCTATCTTTGATACTTCCTCAAAAGCATTTACGCTAGATGATGTATCACTTAGATTCTTGCTATTATCTTTTTTTTCTTTTATCTCTTGACCAGAAATAAAGTCTTTTTTATCTAAATGGCTTATCGAGTACTCCAATTTTTTAAATTTCTCCCACGCTTTCTTTGTTTTGCAAAACTCTGATGGATTTGAAGCGCCATCACGAAAATTAATGTCTATTATTTTTTCTCTTACAATTTTGCCTAATGACAATAATTCTTTCTTTAGAGTCTCAGAAATATTTTGATTTTCATAGATTCTATTTAGATTTATGTCTTTTTTTTCTCTAACAAGAAAATGTCTAAGCAATGCAACCGTATAAGTAACCGTCTCTGCTTTCAAACCACCTCCACCAGGCTGATACCAAGTAGCCTCCCTTTGTATGGCTTTGTCGGTAGCTTTGAATAAAATCATCTTAGAAATAAGATCTTTATAGAAAGGTAGTTCAAAGTTTCTCTCATCTTTGTCATATTCTGCAATTAATTTCTCTCCTATTTCTTTTAGATTCTTTTGCGCACCTAGCTTAACCTCATTGGGATTCATTCTCCAAGTGTTTTCATATTTTGCAAAATCAGTTTTTGAAAAAACTTGATGTTTAGGATTAAGCTCTTCAAACTTTCTTTGTGCAGTCTTATTCGGAAGTGCTCTTAATCGTGTTGCATATTGTCCTCGCGCTCTTTCATAAAACCAAAATGTATTGACACTCGTATCATTATCTCCAACAGGGACTGAATGTTTTCTCGAATGTTTTTCAATCAGCCTATGGAGTGGATGATTTGAAATTAAATCCGATGCCTGTATGGCATTTTGAAGGTTTGCATATCTTGCTACATTTGATTTTATTTCTTCTGATTTATCTTTATTTTTTATTACTGTAAGTTTCATCTGAATAAATACTTTAGTTAGATCAATACTTCTAAAATCTATACCTTCTTGTGACCCTTTCTCTTTTGGCCCAAAATAAATTACAGATGTTGTCTGGCCGCCATTCACTATTTGCATATTTTCAATACTTTTTATCACTTTCCCGTCTCTAGAATTTTCAAGCATTACATCAGATGCGGTTACAGTTAGTCCGTTGTTGTAAGAGAAGAAATCAGAGGGATTTTTTAATAACGTAGCTTTCATAGCTGCATTTGGTGCCTTTTTAAATTGTAGAAAAGTTCTTACGTTACTTTCCAAAAGCTTCTGACCATATTCGTCAAACAATCTTGATAGGACTGTTGCTGGCATTATGCATATATATGAGCTGATATCGTCTTCTTGAACGTTTGCCTCTAAGGTCTTAATTCCTCCATCCTCTGTAAATTCTGAGAAGTCTACAGTAAAGTTTTCAGATGTGTCATCATCTGTTTGATCTATATTTTTTATTCTCTCTAAATCACATATTTCTATAGTAGTTTTTTTATCAAATATATTACTGATTTTAATTTGATTCCTTTTTACCCTATCACTCATCAAATAATCAGTTAAAACTATAACCCTATATTTGATAGCTTGGTTTTTGTGAATACGCATTATCTCTGCTAATTCTCTCCCAGGATCAGTTACAGCCAAACTGTCAAAAAAGCTTTCGTTATCTAAGTTAGAAATAAACTTCGAACACTGTTTTCCTAGTTTTTCTATTTCCGATTGACTGATGGTCACAACCTCATCATTGTTTGAGAACTTAACAATCACGCCGGATAAAATTTTTTCCACGTCATTCCAGCTATAACCGTGTATAAATATCCCTTTATTAGTATTTCTGTATTGCTTTGGCTCAATGTCATCATAAATTCCTCTATCCATCAATAACTCAGAGACATCCTCAAAGAAATTATCTTCTGTAGATATAGAATTTGCCTCAAGTCCGGCTCTTATTCTATTTAAAAATTCTTTTTTATAATCTAAATAGTCATTTATATCAGTCATTTATAATCTCCTTGATTGTTTTTTTTACAATAAAAGACCTTATCGAGGAAGATGAGATGATATATTTTGTGTCTATGATTCCTTCGGGAATATTAGCATGCGTCAATGCAGGGAATTTATTATCAACTAAGTAAATAATAGAGTCCATAAATTGTATCTTCTGTTTTAACTGCTTATCGCTCGCTTTTGACATAAATTGATTTGCTTTTTTTACAAAATCTATTTTTGATCCTTCAGAAGATGAGAGTTTATCTATGATAATGTCATAGAGCTCTTGTAAAGAAAGTGCTGTCTCACTTTCAGTTTGATTTATGTATAAGTTTACTAGATATAGTTCATTAGTAATTTTATCTAACTGGTCCTTGCTGCTAATTTTTATATCCTTCGAACTACCGGACATGGAAGTTTTAATTTCAAAAGCTAAATCATCAAACGTGAAATCTTGTTTAGCTCTATTTTCTTTTTTACCAAGGGGCCCAATCCAGTAATCTATTGCTGTTGCAGGGTTACTAATTTCAGGCATTAATTCAAAATTTAAAAAATATAATTCTCCCCATATACCCACATATTCCTCGTGAGAAAGACCCTTCCTTTCCGGTTTGAAAAAACTTGACCAACTATTTATAATATCTACGGTTTTTTCGAATAAGAGTTGGCCGTCTAATAAACAAGTATCTTTAGCCACTGATTTTGCAAGCACACTAAACTTATCCTGTAAATCTATATCATTTAAGGTGCACAATAAATGAGTTGTACTATCGTCATTTATAATTAGCTCCAAAGAAAATCCATAATATTTTTTTGTTAAATCAATGTGAAACTTACCATTTGTTGTAACGAAAAAAACAAGTTGACCTGTTGAAGAACCTTTTGATACATAACATTTATTGTTTAGAGGATAAAATAGTCTACAAGCTGATGGATAGGACAACGTCTCTTCCTCCCATGGATTTGTTGTGAAACCTACGTCGTTACTCGTCATCTTCTGATTCGTTAATGGTATCCGTGTCAAAAATTATTTCTTGTTGCTGAGCAACCGTGTTCAGTGCATATGATATATCTATATTTTCTCTTAACTTAGTTTTTTGTTTTGCTGAAACATTATCTCTTGTAGGGAATGATAGTCTGAAACCTATAGTAGGTTTTGAAAAAGGTATAATAACATTGTTATTCTCTGGAAGTGTGAATAAATTAAATGGCCACATCACTAATGTAGGAAAATCTCTGTAACTATTATGCCTAAAATGAAAATTCGATAGTTTATCATTACTTAAATTAACTTGTTGTGCGATGGTGTCGATTTCATCTTTAGTAAATAGTGATTTTTCATCTCTACCTGTTCCAATTTCTTGTTTACTATACTGCAAAAAATTCCCTACTTCACGAATTGTTCTCCAATAAGTCATCATCGATTTACCACCAAGCGTTGTATTCATATTTTCTCTAAAAATGTCTATTTTATCACACGGTTTTTCTTCATTTAACCATGCAGGCGAAGTGTGTTTTGATCTTATAGGCAACAAGACTTTAAATGGTGAACATTTATTATTTTTCATATGATCTATAAATTCTATGATTTTCTCAATCGGAATTTGACTATACGGAATAATATCCATTGCCGTTAGAAATTCTAGAATTAATTCGTATTCAACATCATGAAATACTATATCTTTATTTACATCTGATTCTCTATAATTATTTTTTGAAATAAGAGTGGTTAGAAACTCATCTGCAGCAATAAAATTATTATTGTTGACCTCATCATTATTTCTAAACATGCTATGTCTAGTTTCTCTACCCCATAATCCAACCTGAACAGTTGTACTCGCTGCCTTCCGCATTTTGTTCTTGGCTGTTATTGTAATATTTTCGGGATGTTCTCTCACCTTTATGCCGAAATCCCTAGGGGTTCTTCCCTGCGCTTTCATAAGACTAAATTCTTGATACAATTCATCAATAATAAGTGAGATATACGTATAATGAGATCTGTAGCTTTCTGATAAATATACTTTACAAATGTCAGAATAATTTGGTCTATAACCAAACCATCTACACATTTGTGTGAGTGTATCAGAGCCTGTAGATGTTCTATCAAAATAAGAGACGCTGAGACCCTCTAATGTCAATCCTCTGGAGAGTTTATTACCACCAACAGCTATCACGCTAAGTCCTTTTTCATATCTATCATAATCTAAAGACATGCCAGATTGGGCAGAGTTTATAGCTCTTACCTCGATTTTCTGAGCGCATTCATTTAATTTTTCAAGAATCTTATCGAAGCTCTCACTTTCTAGATGATTGTAGTGTTTGTGGTATGTATCATATAGATCTTGCATATAAGAATTTTTCATCCTTTGTTTATGAGGAAGGCCAACAGCTAAACGAATACCATTTTGTATATCTGCTAAATATTCGCTAACACAATCAGCTAGATCATTCATTAACAGAACTCTGTGTGTAACATTGACTAACATTGTGTTGTGATCAGTATCATCGCCCCTTAATGCTCTGACGCAGTTATTTATTATAAAACATCTCATTGCTTCTTTGAGTGACTCGGTTAATACTTCGATTCGAAATCTATTAGGATCAAATTTGTCGACCTTCCTCGTTTTTGGTCTATAAAAATCGACCTCTTCAAATGGTATTTCAATAATAGGATCAAAAGCCCTTGGGTTATCCTCGTTAATGTCTCGGGGAAAATAAAAATCTTGACCTTTATATGCATCCGATAAGTGTAGTTTGGTCATAAAATCTTTGGGGAATAAATCATCTCCAAAAACTTCGTCGGTTGTCATGTGATCAATAAAGATATTTGCGAAAGGTGTGGCTGTATAAGCAATATAAGTTGATTTATTAAACAGAGAGAGAATGAGTCTTATTTTCTGATTAATTTTAGTTGGATTGCTATCATCAGACTTTGTATTTGGACTTGCCCAGTCAGCCTCATCATCAATAAACAGGAGTGGATCGGACATCTTCCCTCCATTTTCAGGCTCAAGTTTGTGATGATCTCTAAACCATTCATAGATATTATTAAGAACAGAGGTATTTTTTTTTACCACAAATATCAGAGGGATCTCCTCTTTTATATGTGTTGAGTTGACTGATTGAGTGTTCGCAAAGGATTTTCTAAAGTCTCCATTCAACGCTCTTGTAGTAAAAGGAAGAACAGTTCTTTTTTTCCTTATTTTACCTACGCCGATTTCAGGCTGCCTTGGTAATACTGAAGTATCGAAACCGGTGAATCCCATATCGACTCTCGATTGTGTCTGCATTCTGAGATTATTATCATTAATTGAGCCTATTAAGATAATATATTTATAACCAACGTCGACAGCTTTATTAATTAATCCAGTAAAGTTAAGAGTTTTCCCTGATTGCACATTACCCATTACAAGTCCTCTCTTTTGCCATGAATCAAAATCATTTTTAGGGTCTCCTGATAAATCAAGAATATCGTCAATTTCTTGAGATGTTTCGATTATGGATTTTCGTGGAATATTTTCACACCTCAAATATTCCTCATATGCTTCCCAATAATCCCAACTAATCGATGATTTTTTATCTTTAACCCATGGGACAACTTTATCATTACTGATGTGTACTGCTTTAGAACTAAGATCGACATTGCGGTTTTGCTTAATAATATTTTTCATCATTTCAGCATCTTCAGTTGAAAAATCTATGCCTTTCATGTCACTTACAAAATCTCTGAATTGCTCAAAGATTTCGTCAACACTTTCTGGAGTTAGCGTATCCGCCTCTATGATTTTTTCAAATCTCTCAAAATCTCTAACATAATTGGTAAGTTTATTTTTTTCCACTACTGAATCTTCCGCGATTGTCTAAGATTTTCTAGAATGAAGTCCAAATTATCTTTATCATCTTGCTTTATTTGTTTGGCATTGCTGGACATTTTTTCATGGATGCTGTTCAAAGGTAATGACTTTGAGAGCTCTTGCAAATATTCAAGTATCTCTCTCCTTTTGTCATTAGATACATCCTGAAGTATGTTTTTAAGCTGACTGTTTTTAGGATCTGCTAGATAAGTTAGATCAGAAGTTCTCTCGTTGTTTCTTAAAAACCAAAATTTATTATTCTCCTCTTTTTTCCCTCTATATACATACTCTTTCTTAGATCTCTCAATTGGTTGAGATATAAGATGTTTTATTAACCTTTTTGCTTTAGATGGAAACTGCATTTCAGATTTTTTTACATCTGTTGACCATTCATGATCAAGTGATGATGGAACTTCAACTTCAATCCTAGCGAGCCTAGCAATTGTATGTCTTGGTTTTAATCCCATCCAACCACCATAAAGTATAAGTCTTCTCTCTCTATAAACATATATGCCCTGGCCATCTTCAATTTTATCTAGACCGCCGTAATTCTCGATTTCACTTTTTGTCATATAATCATGATGGGGAATTATGTGAGTCTTGACGACAATTTTACCACCGGATGTATAATGCTGTTCAACCGGCCCCTCTTGATATCCTTTATTGTTTTTAAAAAAAGGGTCAATGGGAACGATTGCTATGTTATTGACAAGTATTTTTATACTTTTAGGGCCACTAATAAATTTATGAAAGTGCAGTGCTATATGCTTAATTAGACTATCAGCATCAGATCCAAATTCATCTTCAATTTCAGACTGTGAAATTCTCTGAAATTTTATAAGATTTTTCCAAATTACAGTAGTTCCAGATTCTATATCATGACCAAAATCATAATCATCAATTTCTTTTTTTTCCAATTGATGCATTTGCCATTTATCCGTTTTATATATCTCATCTACGTCGTATAGGATTCCATTTATTTCATTGATTTTTTTGCTAAGAACAACTAGTTTATGGGCTTGAGAGAAGCTAGCCATTTTCATACCGCTGCCAAATCTACCAAGATCGCTTTTATCTCTTTTTTGGAACGGATCTTTACAGCCAATAATCATATTGTCGTGCAACTCATTTCGAAGCATCCCAATGCCATTGTCTTCGATTTTGATTGTTGACTCAGTATAGTCAAAGTATATTTTGATAATAGTGGCCTTGGCAGTAATAGAATTATCAATAATATCTGAAATCGCAGTATTGAGTGTATGGCCTATCCTTTGTAAAGTTTTTAGGTGTGAACTTGCTTTAGGTGATGCATCGATAGTAATCATGATAAAATTAGACTTTGGATAGGTATTCCTTAGCTTTTATATACGCCATGTTCTCTCTAGGATCTAGTCCATCAGCTGATGCTGATTCAAAACAGAACTCTAGAATACTTTTTGTGTCAGAATCTTTTGGCAGCAATTCGCAGTAAATTGAAATGTCTTTTTTTTCATTAAAGAACTCTTCGATTAAATCATCGACCTCTTCACTGTCAAAATTAGGGTCAAATTTATGAATTTCTTTTTTCATGTATTCGACTTCCTCTGAACTTATGATCCCATCTTGAGAACAAATACAGGCTGTAAGTTTGATGATTTCAGGAACCATAATTCAATATTATGATACAGTCACGAGGAGTTGAAAACCCTACATCTAAAAAAATAGGGTTTTATTTAGTCGTTTTGAATAACAATCTTTGGAAAGGCAGCGCTGTAATCTTTTTTGCGCATTGAAAGAGTAGCCGTCATCTTTCGAGCAATCTCACGATAAGCAAGGGACGCTGGATCCATTGGATTAGAGGAGACAGTAGGTGTTCCTTTATCCATTTCTTCTCTAATTTGTTTTTCAAGTGGCAGTTCGCCTAGAAGTTTTACACCGGCTTCAGATGCAAGTTGCTCTCCGCCACCTTCACCGAAAATACTTTCTATGTGACCGCACTTCTTACATACATGTGTACTCATATTCTCAACTATACCTAAGACTGGAACTTCAACTTTTTCAAACATCTTTAGTCCTTTTCTAGCATCTATCAAGGATATGTCTTGAGGAGTAGTTACAATTACTGCACCACTGACTGGAATCTTTTGACATAAAGTTAATTGCACATCACCTGTTCCGGGTGGTAGATCTATAATTAGGTAATCCACATCTTTCCATTGTGTGTCAGTAAGTAATTGCTCAAGCGCTTGAGTGACCATTGGTCCTCTCCAAATCATTGGTGTGTCTTCTTCTACAAGTAGACCTATAGACATAGATTGCAGTCCGTGTCCTATTTTTGGCATAAGTGTTTTACCATCTTCTGAATCAGGTTGACCACTTACACCTAACATACGAGGAATACTTGGGCCATAGATATCGGCGTCTAGTATAGCTGCGTTTGCTCCTTCTTCCTTAAGTGCCAGCGCGAGATTAACAGCAGTTGTTGACTTTCCAACCCCACCTTTACCTGAGGCTACGGCTATTATATTTTTGATTCCTTTTATTCTTTCTGTTGATTTCTGAATACCATGAGCAGATATCTCGTAACTCAGATCGAGATTAGTTTGCGCATCTGGATAAGCTTCCTTTATTTTCTTATCCATATTTTCGTGGAATGCTTGC
>MDSW01024407.1_pt1 | contig 11673 bp, 14 predicted proteins | sample 811171 | NCBI WGS metagenome assembly MDSW01 (sample SAMN05326641, study PRJNA326480) | marine metagenome | isolation source: seawater | place: Atlantic Ocean: North West | collected 2012
AACCCTTGTAGCCGCAGCCACCAGTAACGAGCAGTTTCATGACTTGTGCTGGTAGCTCCAGGGCAGGGTCTTGAGGGTGGCCAGATTGGCATCCACCCACTCCAGTGTCTCGCGAAGACCCTCCTTAAGGCTTACCTGATCAGTCCAGCCGTGCACCTGGCGCACTGCGCTGCTGTCGAGCAGATAACTTTGATCTTTTCCCAGGCGTTCTTCACTGCTCTGCACTAATTCGCTAAAGCTTGCACCAGCCAGTCTGCAGATCTGTTCTACCAGTTGGCGGATACTGCAACTTCGTTCCCCAGATAGGTGCCATGTTGTCCCCGATTCACCTGTCAAGGCCAGTTTTAGCGTTGCTTCGACTACATCTTTGATGTGAATGAATGAGCGAATTGAATAGCCGCCACCATGTAATTGCATTGGTTTCCCCGTGCGCGCGCTTAGGAGTGTTCGAGGGATGATCCGGTAAAGCTGTTGACCAGGGCCATACACATTGGCTGCGCGTGTAAATATCACGGGAAAACCATAGGCCTGATGAAAACTATGGAGATGCAAATCACAGGCTGCTCTGCTAACGGCGTAGGGTGTACTAGGGGCAAAGTTGTTATGTTCTTTGATCCAACTGCCATCAGTGCTTCCATACACTTCAGGTGTTGTGACATGCACGTATTTATGTAGAAACTTCTTTTTCCGTAATTCGTCGTGTAAAGCAACCTGCGCTACTACATTGGTACGATACCAGTGAGTGGGATTTAACCAACTTTCAGCCACCATGCCTTGGGCTGCAAAATTAACGATAATCTCAGGCCTTACATGGTCGATTAACTCAAACAGTTGGTTTAACTCACTATTTAGGTCAATCGTTTGAAAGTTGAAATTGTCTTTGGTCGCTAATGATTCGTTACCATCTGGCTGGGCCCAGCGATAAGGCAGAAAAACAGAGTTTGGCTCAACTGACCGGCTGACTCCCCAAACGGCGTGACCGTTCCTGAGGGCTCCAGCCACAAAGTGGCTACCACTGAAGCTGTTAGAGCCAATAACGAGAACTCTGGCTTTGCTCATGCCTCCAGCACCTCCTCGAGGCTGCTACGCAGATCATTGGCATTGATTGGGGTGTTGCCCATGGTCTCAACGGCGAGAGCAGCCATGCAGCAGGCAAGCGCGGCAGTAGGCATCATCGCTTGCCCACTGGCTAATCCGGTGGCGAAGAGGGCCAGTAGTGAATCGCCAGCCCCTGCCACGTCTAAGGGATTCACCGATAGGGCGGGGAATGCCTGGCTCCGGATCTGACCATCTGCCTCGCGATCGTAGGCAATGAACCCTTCTGATCCTAGTTTCATCACTAACCGCTCGCAGCTTGTTGTCTGCAGTAACTGCTGGCTCAGTTGCTCCAAGCCACAGTCTTTGTCTTGAAGCGCAAGGCGTGCTTCCCGCTCATTAGGACAGAGGAGTGAAAATTGTTCAAATCGCGTAATCGAGCCTACTTGGCTACTGCATTGAAGGTCACCAAAGAGCAGCAGGTTGTGTTTATCAGCTAATTTTTCTATCACTCCCAGTATTCGTGGGGTAACAACCCCATACACAAAGTCTGAAACCACTATTCCCTGGGCCCCGGGGGCCAGACGCTCCAGTTGCGCAATCACTTGATCTTCAATTGAGGCATCAAGGTTATGTTCCTCAAGTCGGCTGACTCGAAACAGCTTCTGGTTTTCCACGACATAACGTTTCTTAAAGGTAGTTGGACGAGACGGATCGCTGCTTAGGCCATCACCAATCCCTTGAGACAAGAGCTCTTGGCGTACCAACTCAGCAGTTCTGTCAGTACCGACAACTGATACAAAGTCACATTGGGCCCCAAGAGCACTGATATGAGCTGCTACTACTGCAGCACCACCGATGAAATTTTTGCGTTCCAGCTCTCGGACAACCACGACAGGTGCTTCCGCACTCATGCCAATGGCTTCACAAGCAGCGTACTGATCAACGATTGTGTCCCCTAGGACAATTAAACGCGTGTCAGCCCATGCGTTAATCGAATTCAGTAGCTGGCTTTTTCTGATCCTCTGACGCTGGCAAGCGTTTTTAAACAAGTCCCTTCGCTGATGACGTAGATCACGCTCAGAACTGCTGAGAAGATCCGCAGTTGCATAGTGAATCTCGCCTGCATGGAACTGAACTGCCCCACCACTCTGACGCTGCTTTGCCAAAGTTGGTTGGATGTCGGGATTGTTCTTGTACTCATTGCCGAGCACTAATACGGCCGGCTTCATATTGCTAATGGCTTGATCCAGCTCATCCGCCCTTAGTAGTAGGACAGCATCTGCAATTCCTAAAAGGCTGAGAGCTTCAGCTCGCTCGGCTTGGTTGAAAGGAAAATCCGTGCCACTGCCATCACCAATTAGTGCAACTACTAATTTCTCACCCAGGCTTCGTGCGTGGCGTAGGTAGCGGATGTGACCTGGATGAATGGTATTGAAGTGTCCATAAGTCAGGATGCCCCCTCCAAAAGGACCCACTCCCTTTAAATGTATGATTTTTGTGGGCATTGCAGGCAGATAATTCTGTTGGAAGGGCGCTTGAGACGATTTCCGCTAAGGCTTTAGGAGCTTGATGTCTATTCAATCAGGTGTCTTGAATCTTAGGACATCCTCACAACAATGTTTAGTCAAATTAATTTCTGGAGCGATTCTAGATAATTGTCATTTTTATATTCGAGAACCATCAAGTTTGTCTTAATTAATACCTCCAAATCTTTGATAGAATTTTCTGTTGAGTCTGTGCTCATTCGCTCTACTGCGAAGTGAAGCATAATACCACGGCTCTTGCAATGGTTATAAACGGAGTCTCTTTCAGAATCATCTTGTGGGAGCTGCCAAAGACTGAAGAATACAATATGCTTGAAGCCTTCATTTAAAGCGGCCCATAGCTGACATTGTGTGCTTCCATTAATCCAGTACTCGGCACGAGACAATACAAAATTCAATTTATTACTATCACAATATGCTTTAACAACTTGGTTCTGCAAGTGTTGAGGAGCTCGATATCCGTTGAATTCGCCGCTTGCAATGTAACCTCTAGCCATTATTTGCATATCTAAACCCAATTTTCGGGGTGCTTGTAGTTCATGCCAAGTCTGGTATTTGTTTTTACCGTAATAGGCATGAAATATTCACCTAATTTTTTGTCCCAGTATGGTGTGTGAAGCCCTTTAAACCTACAGTTCATAGACCAGTGTGTACTCTTTTCCTGATTGATTGAATAGCCATGCGGCAGTGATTGATCAAATGCCAAGATTTGTCCATATTTGACGGGTATCCAAGTCAAGTCATCTCGTAGCTCCTCAAATAAATCATCAGACGAGAGCTTTAAAAGACCTTTGCTATCCCCGAGCCTTTGATTGTATTTCTCTCTCTTAAGGATGTAAAGGCTCATCGTATTTTCACAGTCCACAAAAGGGATCCAGATATTCAGTTCAAATGGTGACACTCCGTTCCACGTATCTGCATGTATTGGCAGAGCATCATTGGGATTGTGTGGTAAGTTTATTGATATTCCCGGTCTCTTTTGCATCGCTAACTCGTTTCCACAAAGAGCATGGATCACATGTTTTGCAGCATTGAAATAGTTTCTATGAAAGGTTGTATCCATAAATAGCCGTTGCATTACGTGTAATCTTAAGTTATTGCTGTCATCGTGTTTAATAAGTTGATGAGCTTCCTCTAGACAAATACTTATTTGCCGGCCCTTTTCTGTGAAGTCTAAAAAAGCAGCTTCGATTTGCTTCTTAAGCAAATTAAGATATTTAATCTCTCCTCTTTCAATTATATAACCCTTCTCTTCGTAAACTTTGCCCATAGATAGTTCTTGGGAACTTCTAAAGTCCCACGGCGATGAAGTGAGAACATCCTTATTATTGTCATTAAGCAATTGTGCGTTATTCATTGATTTTATTCAAAAAAGATGAATGAGTAATCTCCACTGTAGTTTGTGCGATCAAACCACCACTTCCATTCTTTAGGTGTATTGAATGCCTCACAAGTCACTTGCCAGTAAAGAAGATTTGTCTTTTCAAGCTCATTCCGGTAGCTTTCCACACAGAGATATTTGTTTTGTTTTCCTACGCGCTCCATCTCATAAAGTGCAAGCTCAAGCTCGTATGCATATAAGTTATGAAAAGTCGTGATTGAAACCACCAGGTCAAAAGTATTGTCTTTCCAGGGTAAGTTCGTTGCATTGCCGATATGGAGCCTGTCACGAATTTCAGGCTTGCTGTTTTTAATTGCATATTCTGAAATGTCAATTCCGTAAATTTCTGCATCAGGTATTACCTTGAGAAAGTCATAAAGCAAGAATCCTTTGCCACATCCAATATCTAGAATCTTTGGCTTCGGTGGTAATGAATAGTATTGAACTAATCTGCGCGCAAGTTTTTCCCACCTTCCCTCAATATACTTATAACCTCCATAGCAAATTCTCCGATCACCATCCCAATAATCATAATCATATTTCTTTGCTAATTCAGCCGCCTTTGCCTTTGGATATGTCTGGTCGTTAACTCGAGCTAGATAATCACGCTGCGTACTTCTGTGCAAGTCGCTCATGAAGTCTAGTTCTTGCATTGATTTTTGGTCGTTGAAAGGTAGGTTTGTGCATGGAAAGCCATTGCATACACATATGGCCAACTATGATTTGTGTATCCTCAGCTATTTGCATATCATTAACTGAAAAATGAATTGAAACATCTGCTATTTCCTTACTTTGTCCGCCCTTATAGCCCAATATAGCATATGTCTGCATTCCTAATCTTTTGCCTGTATGAAGTGCTGAGATGATATTTTTTGAGTTTCCACTTCCAGATAGCACAATTAGCAAATCGCCTTCATCTGCTTTTGTTTCTAATTGGTGAGAGAATACATTTTCGTAACCAATATCATTCGCCAAGCAGGTAAGTATGGCTCCATTTGCAGGCAGTGCTTCTACTTTTATGCCTTTACATTTTTCTCCATTACCACATGCTCCAATACCATAATGAAGATCATTTGCTAGGTGAATCGCATTGCCTGCGCTTCCGCCATTACCGCAGATGTATACATTTTTACCATTGCACCAAGCTTCTCTAAGGCCTTGGGCTAATAAGTTGATATTCTCAATGACCTCATTGTTAAAACTGTCATTTAAGCGAGTAAGGTACGTCCTTACTCCCAATTCAAATTCGCCACTTGTCGTTAACATTTGACTGTTTTAAGAATTTGAGAAGAGATCCTGTGCCTTTTTGAGGCTTTGGTTCGTGCCAATGTCAATATACGTCTCATTATTGTACCAGGTATGTATCCGTCCAAGCAAAAAGGGTAGTACATCTTTACTAAAATCAGAAGGTTTTGGCTCCTTGCTCTGAAGAAAGTCCAGCATCTCTCGCCCAAATAAATAAACAGCGCCATTCGCAATATTTCCAGGTGGATCTTCTACTTTCTCAAAGAATTCTTGAACAATACCTTCATCATTCGTCTTAACAATGCCACAGCTAGAAGGTGTATCTGTAAAGAAGGTCAGCATTGTCATAAGACAATTCCTTGGTCTTTCTTTGTGTGCTTTAACCAAGCCCTCTAGATCAGATGTTGTGTAATTATCCGCATGTATTAAGAGTGTTTCGTCTCCTTTAAAGAACTCAATATTGTTGAGGAGACTGCCTGCTGTTCCAAGGAGTTCATGTTCATATGATTCAGATAGCTTGAGCCTTGTTTGAGGTCTTTCTTTTAAATACTCGCTAACTTGCTCTGCTAGATAGTGTGTATTAATAATGGCTTCCTCACACCCAAGACATTCCAGCTTGTCTATCCAGTGACCAAGAAGTGGCTTCCCACCAATATCTACTAAACATTTTGGTAAGGAATAAGTTAGTGGTCTTAGGCGTGTACCGTAACCAGCTGATAAAAGCAATGCTTTCATAATTCGTTTCTGATTTAAATATTTTAATCCATCAGCTTGTCTAGTATTAAATCTGCAAGTTCGAAACTTGACGAAAATGCAGGTGAAACAGCGTTTAGAACATGAGTACTTGACTCTGTGCTCTCGCATATAAAATCATCAACCAGCTGTTTTGTCTTTTTGTCATAGAGCTGAGATCTTATCCCAACTTTATCACTGGCGACAATATCATTATCCTTGATTGAGGGTATGATCTTTCTAGCTTCTTTCATCATTAGAGACTTAATTAATAACAGCGACTGGCTGTGGATATACCCTCTGAAATTACCTTTGTTAGATATATATTGGCCTAAAATTACACTCAATGATCTATTGATTACTTTAATATCAAAGTCTTCAAGACCTTTATAGTTTTCTCTGCCAAGTGCAACTGTTGCAGTTGGCCCAATGGATACACTCAGTGGGTCAATTCCAGTAGGTGTAAAATGAATTCCCAAAAATGGTAAGTTTAGGTCTGGCACAGGATATAAATTAGTATTGAACTTGATGTCTGACTTGTTAGACAATTTCCAGTAAATTCCTTTAAATGGTAGTATCTCATAATTCATTCCTGCGCCAAATAGCTTTGCTATTTTGTCAGCGTGAAGACCTGTACAATTTATAAGATGACCATAACTAACTTCTATTTCATTATTTACCGTTAGTGATCGATTTTCATCCATTATTTTGCATCTACTGTCTCTCATTATGCTTACTCCAAGTTCCAGTAACTCTCCTTCAAGTGATGATATCACTTCCTTTGGGTTCACAACTGCGGTGTTTGGACTCCATAGAGCCCTCTTGATGTTTGGTGAAATGCAAGGTACTAGTTTTGAGATTTCTTTTTTCCCAATAAACGAAACTTTCGCTCCATTCTGAGTTGCGCGTTCTTCGAGTACCACTAATTGATTTTCTAAGCTATTTTCCTGTGGAACTATAATCTTACCGCACCTGTTTATATTGATCTTCCTCTTTTCAATCCATTCAGATAATCGCTTGACTCCTTTTGTACACACTCTTGCTTTGATGCTGCCTGGCTTGTAGTACACACCAGCATGTAATACCCCACTATTCCTGCCTGATGTGTGCATACCAAGCTTTGACTCTTTCTCAATGATTAGAATCTTTCTTCCTGTTTTATTCCTTTGTATCAACTGGTAAGCAACACATAATCCTGTAATGCCACCTCCCAAGATGACATAATCGTATTCATTGTCTTTGTGTTGAAAATTCATTTGATTATTTCAATGATCTTATCCATCTCAATATCCTCTAAGCTATTTAACACTCCTAATCTAGCCTTTAGGTTGCTGTCAAAAAAATAACCATTGCTGTCAACTCTCTCTGAAATACTTTCTCGCATTTCGCATTGATTTGCTCCAGGTAGATAAAATATATGTTTGATATTGGCTCTCGTGGCTGCTTTCATATCACTCAATCTATCACCTATTAAGATTGATCTCGTAAGATCAATCTTTAGTTGATTTGCCGCGTCTATAAGCATACCTGGTTCTGGTTTCCTCCAACCCTTGCTGGATAATTGATCTTTATAGCCATTTGCGTAAATTGCCGTTATCATCACTTTACTCCCTAAGTATTCTATTAACTTATCTGTGATTTGCTCATATTTGTTCCAGTCAAAAAATTCTCTTGATATTCCTGATTGATTGGTCACAACTACTATCTTTACTCCTAATCCTGTAAAATACTCTAGTGATTTCTTTATGCCCTTTACTAGCTTTATGTCTGATATAGATGATATGTAATTGACATCTTCTATGATAACTCCATCTCTATCAAGGAACACTGCTCCTCTGAACTTCGATCTTAAATCCACTTTGCGTTTATATATATGCACCATATGATTTCTTGTAATATCAAGTGATTTCATGTTTATCTTCTTTCGCCAGGCTGCTCAGCGCACATATTTTACTAAAGTATGATACTATAGTGTCATATACATTGCAAAATGTGAGCGCACCAGCAATTACTGAAAGTAATTCATTGCAGATTTCGCGTATCGACAAACAAGGATACCAAATCTTTGACGCCCTCACACCATCAGAACTACATCTAGTACAATCCATTATTCTTTCAAAAATTAATGAACTAGGTAAATCCGAATCCATTAATTTCTCGGATTGGCATTCACTTTTATCTTCATATACATCCAATTTTTCACATCTTCATTCTAGGTTGGCCCCAAAACCCATTCGCCTATTTTCAGGCGATGACCTAGATGCAGTTTTAAAGCTAAGTATCTTTAATAGAATTCGGAATGATCTGGGGTCTTTTCTTATTTCTGATGAGGAGCTTTATGGGTTCCCGGAAATCTACTGGAGGCTTGTAAGACCTAATACATACTCGGATGTTGGCCCTCTCCATGCTGATGGCTGGTTTTGGGATTGCAATCATTGGATTATGCCCCATTCAACAGACAAACGCGTCAAGATATGGGTTCCAATTGCAGCCGAACCTAATCTAAATGGACTTCTAGTTGTCAATGAATCTCACAATGATTCATTGATGTCGTATGACGTTAAAGTCATAGATGGTAAGAAAAAACCAGTGATTAGCAGTATTATTCCTGATTCATTGCCAGTGCTACTGCCGCTTCGTCCGGGGCAAGCTTTAGCATTTAATGATTCTCTGCTCCATGGAGGAGCTTTTAATAATGCTATAACCCCACGCATTAGTTTTGAGTTTACTTGTTGTTTTAATACCAAACATGCATAAAATACAAGACTTTAAATGTGTACAAAGTCTGAATCGACTTCGTGATTGCATCCTATCTTCATGTCTCGAAGACTTAGAATGTGATTCTTCTATTAGCCTTTCTAATCTTCATTATCTCTTTGATTCAGACCATATCAATGCTATTAGGTTAAAAGCTTTTCACAAACTCAATCAACTCAATTGGGAATCATTGCTAAGTATTGGTTGTCTTGAAGACATATTCCCACTTCTTGGCCAAGATCTGTTGATTCAAAAAAAATTGAATCTCAGCATACAAATGCCGGATGATTCTACTTCTGTGTTACCAGCGCATTCAGATTGCTCCAGTGGGGACAGCCCTTTTGAATTAGTGATATGGATTCCACTTACTGATGCCTACTCTACAAACTCTATGTTTCTCCTTGATGAGGCTAGGTCTACGATCTTCTATGAGTCAATACGTCATGGCGGTACTTCTCCATTATTATCCCCTGCTCCCAATGACTTTCTCGAACTTAAATATGGTCAATATTTGATCTTTCCACCGTCGCTTATTCATGGCAATGTTGTTAATCTAACACATACAACTCGTGTTTCACTCAACGTACGTGTCAAGTCTGTTTTCTCTCCATATCTCCCTAAGCCAGTCCCAGACAGGATGTATGGAGCTTATTATAAGGAATGGCATATAAGTAAGTTGTTCAGGTGGAACATGGGTGTCATGAAATCATTTGTATGACATACCTAACTTACGTTCATTCCCGTCCATTCGGTCCCTATATCATCCCCATCTCTGTACAAAGTACTTTTCTTAAGTCTTACTGCGAATCTAATCTAATCACTTACAGCCTTCCTGTTACTGAATATACTATTCCATATTGTTATTTCTCACTTTCGCGACTCTTAGAAGACCAATCCTTTTCAGAAAATGAGATCGTTCTCCTGGTTACTTCTATGTATATATTTCAAGAGCTCTCATATCCTATGTCTGCATATCAGTCTCTCTCCATGAATAATATTCCTATATGTTGTGTACTTGAACGATTTACTGCTGATATTGATGGAGTGATGAGTCAACTTGAACAAACTGCATATTATGATAGCCTTGCCAATCAATCAGCAGTCTTATAAACCAATATGCAGCCCTCTGCTTCATGTATTTTCTGCGGCTGTCATTCAACTCCTCTACCAATAGCTGGTAGCACTATTCGGTCCGATTTTACATCCCTGTTTTTATCGGCACAGGAGATCGCGTGGGCTTCAACCCATAAATTTTATTTTGGGCAATGTCCTCAGTGTGGTGTTAATCGGGTATTTTCTTCATCCCATCTTCCTTTACTTGGCTCTCAAAATCCCAGTATTACCTACAAGGAACCATCTCATCATCACAACACTATCGCATCTAAGTTGCAGAAATACTTCCACAAGGTGGAGTATCCAATCAATATTTTTATGCACTCGAAAAAAGATGAGAGCTTAGCTCATGTTATTTCATCATTCTTCTCTTCGTCACTTAATATTAATATCGTTCATCCTAATAGATTTGATGAATTCATCACTGATACTTCCCCATCAATAAATGTTTGGTTACTAAGCCGCTTTATCGAACATATCAATAAAAAAGAACTTCTTGACGAACTCCTAATTTGTATTGCCATTGGAGATTATGTAATCATTGAAATGCTTGATTTTTATGCTCTTTTTTGCCAGTTAAATACTTCATTTCTCTGGGATGAACGAACTTACTATCCAACTAAGAAATATCTCCTTGAATTTCTTCTTTCCAAGGGATTCGAAGTTTTAGAAACATACATTGATAGTGAATCTGAACCCTTTTTTGTGCTTGTTGTTAAACGAATTTCACTCAACCAAAGCCTTAGTTCATTTCATAGTTCTAATGTACTTGAAAAAGATATCTTATCATCATCCAATTCCCGTCTTCTCGATTATTGCCACCAGCGCTTTAAAATGTTCCGTTCTTTCTCATTTTATGGCGTTAACCATAAAGCTTTTCTTATTGCTTCTATCCTGACCCGTCTTTATCCCGATGCAGAAATCAAACTATTTGACTCTTCTAGTGTAAAACTCAATTCCGTTTGGAATAGTATTGTTATTACTGATTTTTCCAATGTAGATCCATCTTCGGAATGCCATATCTTTGCTTTCGATGGTGAGTTTTCCTCCAAAATCAAGTCCTCTGTTCTAAGATCTAATCCTACTGCACACATTCTTTCACTAGCGAACCTTTTCCACCCTTTAGCGCATGACCATCCCTAATGTTGAAGCCATTGCCGATGGTGTTTTTCAGCTTAAAAACCCTGTTGGCGTGCTTGATCAATCTATGATTGATATGTTGATTTCAGATTGTAGGTCCAATATTAAGAAACGAAGTCGCATTAATTTCCACCAGTCCTCTTCTGACTTAGTTCAAGAGATGATTATTGCCATGCATCGAGATACTGATATTTTTGTACATAAGCATCTTGCAAAATCAGAAAGTTTCCATGTTCTTCATGGTGAAATCGCAGTTGTTCTTTTCTCAGGAAATAGTCCTGATATATCCCAGGTTGTCAATCTAAATTCATCTGTTGGGACTAATTACTACCGCCTCAGTTGTGATCTTTTTCATCTTGTAGTTCCTCTTACTGAGGTTTCAATCATTCATGAAACAACGCAGGGGCCGTTCGAGCCCAATTCTGCCCAGATTGCTGATTGGTCATTATCTGATTCCGGAAACGGCATTGTAAAATCCATTAAACAGACTCTTCTGCGCAAGTAATGACTTTGGAAGTTACCCAAGCCATTCATAAACGTTCTTCCTGCCGACTATGTAATTCATCCAAGCTATCTGCCGAGATATTCCTGCCAGAAACTGTTATCGCAGATCATTACTCTGCTTCTCCTGGCCATTATGTTCGTAAATATCCCCTCGATTTATTTCAATGCCAAGACTGTGGTCATGTTCAAACACTTGATGTTCTTCCTCTCAATCTTCTA
>MDSW01113096.1_pt1 | contig 11673 bp, 8 predicted proteins | sample 811171 | NCBI WGS metagenome assembly MDSW01 (sample SAMN05326641, study PRJNA326480) | marine metagenome | isolation source: seawater | place: Atlantic Ocean: North West | collected 2012
ATGAGAAACTTTAATAATTGCTAAATTCGGATACTCTTTAATTATATTTTTAAGAATTTTAATTTCTGTTTCATAATCTATTGAATTAGTTGCTTCATCCAAAATTAGTATTTGTGGATCAAAAAATAATGCTCTTGCAATAGCTATTCTCTGCTTCTGTCCACCGGAAATAAGTGAGCCTCTTTCACCTAACCTATTCGAAAAATTATTATTTATATCATCTACAAAATTTTTAAGTTCTACTATTTCTAAAATTTTTATGATCTTTTTCAAATCATAATTATTTTGCATACCCATAGCTACATTTGATATTATGTCATTATCCAGTAAAAATGGAGCTTGTGAGACATAACTAATTTTTGATAATAATCTTTTTTTATCTATCTCTGTTGCTTCAATTTCATTAATAAATATTTTACCTTTTTCAGGTGGAAGAAGTCCGCACATAATATCCAAAAAAGTTGATTTCCCGCATCCACTTTTTCCTTGAACAAGTAATTTAGATCCTTTTTTTATTTTTAGGTTAATGCCTTCTAATATTTTTTTATCTTTTTTATAATTAAAAAAAATATTTTTTAATTCAACACTTTCAAAATAAAAATCCAAATTAAATTTGTCAATCACTGGTTCAATTTTATCTTTATTAAATTTAAATGCAGAATTTAAATTATAAAATGATGGCATATAATGTTTAATCCTTTGAAAATTTTGTAAAATTCTAACAACACCCGGTGCAATTCTATATATAGAAAGTACAAGTATGGTTAAAGTTGGTAGGAGTTGATCAAAACTTTGATTAATATTAAGAGAAAAAATGACTAATAAGATAAATAAAATTAACGCGAACATTTCAAATATTACTTTTGGCAGACCAGCTATAAGATTAATAAAAATTGACAATGGTATTGTTTTTTGTCCTTCTTCTCGATATCTTTTTACGAAATAATCTTTGATATTATATATCTTAATTTCTCTAATTGATGAAAATCCTTCTCTTAAAAACTTTAAAACATTTTCAGATATACTTAATCTCATTTCTCCATAAGATTTGATTTTATCTTTTGAAAAATAGTAAATCGAAACAGCAACAAGAGAAAACAGGATTAAAACTGATATAGTTTTAATTGAACTTACTGAAATTAAAAGTAATGAAAAAATAAATAATAGTGTTAAGTCTGAAAATATCAAAAGAATACTACTACTTATAAACTTTACAAAGATAAATACCTCATCAGTAGTATTTCTTAATAATCTTGAGGAGTTTAAAGAAGAATGAAATCTTATTGGCATTGATAAATATTGATTGAATAAATCTCTGGATAGATCATATGAAAGTTCTGAATTAAATCTTGTTTGAAAAATATTTATATAAATTACTAATAAATTTTTTATTAAAAAAATTATTGATATTAAAAGTAAAAAGTAAATTATTATTTCATTTTGAGTGAGATTTAAACTTGCGATAATATTATCGACAAATAAAATTCCTGTTTTGAAATTAATTAGGAAATTTAGTGCAGGAAAAAATAAACCTATTCCGATAACATCAAGAATATTAGTTAATAGAACTGTAAAGTAATAAAAATACAGTTTTAACTTATATTGTTGAGGTAAAAAATTATAAACTGTTTTAAGTGCTTTCATAATTACATGCTTAATTATTATTAAAATTTTAAATACTTCTCTATCAATTAAGTAATAACTTTATGTTTTCTTAATAATTTATAAATAAACTGTGTTTTTTTTTTGTTTATCTTGATTAATTTTGAAATATTATCTAGTGAGTTAGTACCATCAGCGTATTGCAAAAAATTCATAATATTTTTCAAGTTTTTTGATTTGTGAGTTGTACCCAATGTTGGATATAATTTTCTTTTTGACATCATTGGTTCGCAAATAATTTTATTTTTAGGATATTTTTTATTTTGTACTTTAGATTTGGGAGCGACCAAATTTAAATTCATTAAAATTTCAATCGCTTTTTTTGTGACATTAAAGCCACCTTTTAATCCATTTATTGTAACTAATTTAAAATCATCTTTTGAAGTATGATACTCTTTATATTTTCCATATTTAGTTCTCATTATAGATGCTATCGGTAAATCTACACCAGGAGAATTATATTGTCTTTCATCTGAACCTCGTGATAAAAAAGAATACTCCCTAAACTTAATTTTAAGATCTTTGAATGCTTTTTTTGCGGCATAATTAGAAATACTGTCATATTTTGTTGGTAAAAATGAATAACTTTTATCATCACCGATACAAGTAAGATTAAAACCAGCAACAACATTTTTTTTTAACTTTTTTAAATTCTTATTAATATAAGAAATTGACCCGATGGTCTCGGGTATAAAAACAAATCTAATTGAATATTTATTTTTTTTGTTCTTAAAGTAATTATAAATTGCAGTAGATACTAATGGACCTGATAATTCATTATTAGCCATTGAGGGGTGACAAATATATGTAGAAATAAATATTTCCTTTTTTGACTTACCTTTAATAAGAGTTTCCCCGTAGTGTAAATAACCATTATTATTAAAATTTGATATTATTTTAACATGAAATTTATCTTTATTTTTATATTTAAGAATTTTTTTTTTGAAAAAATTATAACTCACACAAAATCCCCACCACTTTTTGTAATACGAAGTGATGTAAGGTATGGCTGAAGGAAAGTGTTTCAGAAAATAGATTCTTTTTATAAGTTTTCTTTTGGTTAAAATGAGATTAACTGGTTTTGAATAATTTATTACATGTAAATTTGATTTTTTAAAATCAACAATTTTTTTGCCACTTTTATCAATTATATTTGCATCTATGATATTCCATTCTGGTGGAATTTTCCAATCAAACACGTTTGTGCCTGATCTAATTTTTTTTATTCTGAGACTTGAAATATAGTTTTTTAAAATTGACAAAGTTAATTTAGTGCCATTACCTGTTATACTACGAGTTATAGGGAAAAGTTCCTTACCAAGCTGATGATATTTATTCATATATTTAATTGTTATCCAATATAATACAGAATTAAAAAGATTAATTAATATCTATTTTTTGATTTTTATGGAAATTTTTTGAAATAATATTAGAAGATAGTATTTGAATAAACTCATGAAAATAAAAATTATTGGCTGTGGCTCAGCAGGAAATCACATGGCTTTTGCATTTAAAAAAATTGCAAAGCATATTATTATGACGGATATCTCAAGCCAAACTTTACTAAGATCGAAAAATCAAATTTATAAAAAAAGATATAAAACATGGAATAAAAATATAATTTTAAAACAGGAAGCTAAAGATCATGATAATTTTTACGATCTTATAATAATTTCATCACCTCCAAATACTCATTTAGACCTCTTGAAAAAAAATATTTTTAAATCAAATAATTTTTTAATAGAAAAACCTTTATGTGCTCCAAGTAAAAAGAATATAAATTTTTTTAAAAGTATAATATCAAAATTTCCAAAGAAAAACTTCTACTGTGGTTATAACCATAGATTATTTCCTTCAACAATAATGTTAAAAAATATATTAAAATCTCATAAAAACCAATTCAGCAATATTTCTATCTATTTTAAAGAAAATAATGTTGGTTTTCTTAAAGCTCATCATTGGATGAAAACATTAGACGAAAGTTATTTATCTGATACTCAAAAAGGTGGGGGTGCATTATGTGAGCATTCACACGCTTTAAATCTAGCTCAATTTTTACTTAACGATAAAGAACAAGAATTTGAAATTATTCACAATGAAATAAGATACTCTAAAAATAAATCAAAAAAAATATTTGATACTTCTGTTAATACTAAATTTAAGGTAAAAAATAAAATAGTTAATGTTGTTCAAAATTTTGAAACATTTCCAACAGAAAAAAAAATTGAGGTATTTTCAAAAAATTTTTTTATCGAATTAATTTATAATTACAAAGATAACAATGATAGAATTTTTTACTTTAATTATATTACTAACAAAAAGAAAAAAATTTATTTCAGAAAAAAAAGGTCTGATGACTTTCTTTATGAGGCTGAATTTTTAAAAGATAAAATTTTGAATAAATCAAAAATAAATAATAAATCCATAGATATGAAATATTCAATAAACACAATGGATTTAATAATGAAATTATTATAAAGATTTAAATTGTATAAAAATAAAAAAATCTTAGCTATTATTCCTGCAAGAGGTGGCAGCAAGGGAATTAAAAATAAAAATTTAAAAAAAATTAAGAATAAGTCACTTATAGAACTTACAGCAAATTTAATAAATAAGATTAAGATAATTGACTACAAAATTATAAGTTCTGATAGCAAAAGAATAAACCAGGAAGCTAAAAAATATAATTTAAATTATTTATTTGACAGGCCAAAAATTTTATCTGGTGACCGTGTCTCTGATATTCAAGTACTCAATTTTACCTTGAGGAAAGTAGAAAGAATTTTAAATCAAAAATTTGATATCATTCTTTTAATTCAAGTAACTTGTCCTCTACGAAAAAAAATACATATAGAAAAAGCAATTAAACTTTTAATTAAAAAAAAATATGATGCTGTTTGGAGCGTAAATAAGATTGATAAAAAATATCATCCATTTAAACAATTAATAATTAAAAACTATAAACTTAATTTTTTTGATAAAAATAAGGGAAAAAAAATTATTGCAAGACAACAGCTAAATAACACTTTTATTAGAAACGGCGCTGTTTATGCTTTTACAAGATCTGCCATTTTAAAAAATGATATCCTACCTGATAATTCAGGACATATTATAACTGAAAAACTTGTTTCGATTGATAATTTATTAGATCTCAAAAGAGTAGAAAAATTAATATAGATAATTCTATACAGTTTTTTATTCTTTTTATTATTAGATTATTGAAATAATACTTTTTCTATTATCATTTAAATGGATCTTTTTATCAATATAATATGAGTCTTCTTTAATACTTTTTGAACTAAGTTCCTCAATTACACACCCATTCTTACTCATACACTCAAAGCTATGAATTTCTTTTGGATAAATTGTGAAAATCTCTCCTACTTTTAAAATTCTTGTTTTTACATTTTTATGATTCATCTTTCTTAATTTTAATTTTACTTTTCCATATGTAATGAAAAAGGTTTCTTGTTTTAATTTGTGATATTGCTCTGGATGCTTTTGTTTGTGAAGTAAAAATAAAAGTTTCTTGCAGTAAAGATCATTATAAATTGTAATCATACACATGCCAATTTTATAAAAGTATTTTATTCCGTAGTGATGTGATATTTCTAATTTTGAGGATGTTCTTAAAATCACATTTGCTCTATGAATTAAATTTGAAATTTTTTCTCTAATAATTTCAATTTCTTTTCTTGAATTAATTATTTCTACATCTTTTTTTAATAAAGGTTTATTTTTTAAAATATTTCTTTTGAAAATTATTTTTTTAAATTTTGAAATATCTTCTCCAGTTATTTGGCCTGGAAAAGAAGGGTAGCTCAATCTTACGTCTTTATTGATATCTAAAATATTTCCTTTTTTCTTATTTTTGCTGAGATAAACACCTCTTTTAAACTGGGCTAAATTTAACCTCTCCTCTTTCAAAAATTTATTTCTATCTTCAATATTTCCACAAATTTCTATTGCATGATTTAGATTTTCTAACCAAATTTTAATCTGATCTAAATTTGCTGAATAATCATTCAAATTATATTTACTTGTTTTCTGTCCAATGTGTTTTTCAAAAATTCTTGCACCCATCGCGTAAGCTAAACCAGCAGTTATTTTCTCATTTGGATTTTCATGACTTGAAAAACCTAGAATTTTTTCTCCATAAATATCATTCAAATGTTTAAAATATTGTAAATTCAAATTTTTATGATCTGTTGGATATTTAGCTACACAATATAAATATTTTATATTAATTTTTTTTTTAGAAAAAAAACTAATGATATTTCTTATTTGTTGTTCTGTTGCCCCTCCTAAACTGCTTATAACTTTCTGATTTTTACATTTTTTAAAAATATGTTGAAGTAAAGGCCACTCATTTACTGAACAACTTGCAATTTTAAGATATTCAAATTTATTTTTAATTATTTTATCAACCGAAATTTCATCAAATGGTGTACAAATTGTTTTGAAACCAAATCTTTTACAATTACTAATAATTTTTTTCCAACTAGTTTCTGATAGCTTTGTATCTAAAAATCTTCTTACTCCTTTGTGATCTGAATTGACAAATTTTTTTTCAATATAAGTATCTAAATCTCTAAATTGGAACTTAAATGCAAAATCAATTTTATTTTTAAACTTTGAAGAAATCTTATGAAATTTCTTAATTATATCTATTGCGTGGGATGCATCCCCCATATGATTATTAGCAAGTTCAAATATTACCAAAGGTTTATTCATTATAATGTAATTTACTATCAGAATTTTTCATTTTTAAAAATAAATTTATTTTTCTAAAAAATAAATTAAACTAGTTGACATTAAACTTTCTTCGATATTTTTATTAATGTAAGTTTCTTCATTTTTATTAAAAATAATTTCATATTTTGATCTAAACCTTCCTTTCATCTTAAGATACTTAAGTAAATGGTTAAATTCATATTCATGATAACCCATCTCTTTCTTAATTTTCAAACCTACTTTTTTAAAGATTAAATGTAAATTTTTCTTTGAAAAGTAAAAATTATGTGATGTTCTGAAATCAAATTTATCGAAATATTTTCCTGCTGTTAATTTATAAATATTTAGGTAATTTGGCACCCTTAAAATAATTTTGCCATTTTTATTTAATAACTTTTTAATTTGTTTTAAAAATGATATCGGATCATATTTGTGTTCAAGTTCTGATAATGAAAATATAACATCAAATTTTTGTTTTGAACTAATTGAATAAATACTTTCATAAAATTTATGACCTTTTCTTAATAAATATGACTTGTAATGTTTTGCGTCTACTCCTGATGTTAATTTTGCTCTTTTTTTAAAAATATCCAAAATTATACCTGCACCACAATTGCTTTCTAGTATTGATTTATTATTTACATTTAAATAGTTTTTAATTCTATTTATTTTTCCTTTTTCTCTTGGTTTATGAAATTTTAAAAATTCTTTTATTGAATTATCTTTATTAAATATTTTTCTTGCAACACTTGAGTCCTCTAAATTTTTTCTTTTTTTCTGTAAAAAAACTAAATTACAATTTTTACATTTGAATATTTTTTCTTTTTTTTTTGTAAATGAATTTGGAGAATTCCTTAGTTTATCATTCCAAATAGTTTCAAACTTTTTACAATTACAAATAATACAAATCATTTTTTCTTAATTAAGGCTAGTGATGCAGATGGGTGTTCAGGATAAATAATTTCTATTTTCTCAATATTTTGGTGTAATATTCTTTGGTTCTCTAATGAAAAAAAACTATATTCAAAAATCTCTTTATTACTTAATTTTTCAAATATTTCTTTCATTGAGAGTGAATAACCCATTAAAGATTTTCCATATTTTTCATTATAATTTCTCATATTAATTAATCTTTCATCTTTTCTCTTAAAATCCTCCAAAACGTAAGTACCTTCAGATTTTAACATAGGGAAAAAATTTATAATATTTCCAATAAAACCCTCATAATCATGTAATGAATCGTCTATAATTACATCGAATTTAATTTCATTTTCTGACTTAAATTTTTTAATTTCATTTAAATTCGTACAATTTAATTGAAAATAATGAAGTCTTCTTCCAGAATATAAAAGATTTTTTTCTGGTCTTATATCTATTCCATAAATTTCAGAATTTTGAAAATACTTATACCAACTTGCATGTGAATGGCCACCAGCGACACCTATTTCTAAAATATTTAGTTTTTTGAATCTGATTTTTTCAAAAATTTTTTCATATGTTGATACATAATTTAAACCTAACTCATATTCATGGTCATAAATATCTTTTCTTAGTATCCAATCTTTATAATTCATAAATAAATTTTTAGTTTTTGTATTTTTTGTGTATTTATAAAAAGTTTTTTTTCCATCTAAATTTCCTTTATCAGTTCCAAATGTCAAAAATATTTCATCTAAAGTTAAATTTTTTTTAAGATCCAACTTATCTAAATCTATTTTATTTTTATTATTAGAAAATAAAAATTTAAACAGTAATTTTAATGTTCGTAAAAATCCCTCGTTTTTGAGTCTAAATAAAGCTCTATTGATTAAGTTCATTATTGTGTTAATCTACATACTATAAATGCATGAATAAAAAAAGTTTTTTTAAAAAAAATGGCTATCTATACTGCCCTTCACTTTTTTCTGGTGAAGAGTTAAAGAAGATGGTTGATATTAATGCTTATTTACACAAAGACTCTAATAAACAATTTACACAACTTCATAATGACAAAAAGGCATGGCCAATAATCACAAACCAAAAGATAGTAGATATTTGTAAAGAAATTACTGGTGATGAAATATGTTATCTTTTTCATTCCCATTCTGCATTGCAAAATAAAGGTGATAAAATTGATAATAATTGGCATAGAGATAGTGCTTGTAGAGAATTTGGTGTTGGTGGTGATTGGTCAGAGAACTATAATGTAATACGGGTCGCAATATATTTAGATGAGGGATCAAAATCAGGATTAAGTTTGATTAAAAAATCTCATAATTCTAAAGGTTACATTTGCAAGTTTCTAAGATTTTTTAGAGATAATTTAAAAAAAATTTACCACAGAAAAATTTCAAGATTTATTATAGATAATTTGATCGGCACTAAAATTTTTACAAAACCAGGTGATTGTATTTTTTTTTATGCTACAACTTATCACTCAGCTATTGAAAATAATTACAAGGATAAAATCTTTAATAGAAAAGCATTTTTTTTATCATATGGAACTAACAATGAGCATTCAAAAACTTTTATGAATTATTATCTTTTTCATAGAGGTGGCCCTTTCAACATTGATGAAAAAATTAAAAATGAATTTTCAGAAAATTTAAAAACAAAAAAAATTTATATTGATCCACCAAAAGAAAAAGTCAATATTTTTGGGGCTGCTACTTAAATTTTTCTCTATTAATTTCTAAATGAAATTGATTTAGATAATAATCTCTAGAGTCTAAAAAATTTTTAACATTATTAACTATATTTAAATGTTTGTCTTTATTAAATTTTTTCATCCATTCTAGATATATACCTGTCTCATAAAATCTTTTTTTTAGTAAATGACCATCTAAATCTCTAGTTGGATGAAGTTTAAAATTCATAAAATCAACGTCAAGGAAAAATCTTTTTAAAAAATACCAATTATAAATATCTTGTTTGTTAATATTGTATTTAAATTTTGAAATATTCATTAAGATTTTTTTATATTCATTAATATTTTTTGGGGTGTAGCTAAAATTGTAATTTTTAAACTGATTATTTTTTGAAAAATTTAAGACTTTAATATTCATAAAAGGATATTCAAAATTAATTGTGCCAAAGCAAGTTAAAGCTAAATCTATTTTAGTATTTAAAATTTCTTGATTGGAATATTTTTTGTCAATTAAAAAAAAGTTGGGATATTTATTTATTAAGTTTTTGATAAATCCAATATCTTGATCATAAGTTAAAGGGTGAGGTTTTATAAGCCAGGTGTAGCTAGTTTTATTGCTTATTTCTCCTAAAAAATTCAACCAATCATAAAAATCATTTTTAAAAAAATTACCATATACATGTGGGGCGTCACTAAAACTATGACAAGAAACTAATATTTTGCAACCAGTTCTACTTAATATCTTAAATCTATTCTTTAACCTTGTATTGTAATTTTTTCCTGTTTTACTCTTTCCACTAACAATTGCTTCAATATTTTTTTTTGCGAATTTATTAATTTTTTGACTATTAAAAAATTTAATATTATTTTTATTTTTATTTACATCATCAGTTATATATTTGTTTTTTTTGTCAATCTTAATAATACTTTTGTGTGAGATTTTTAAACTTCCTATTTTAAATTGATTAGCTATTCTTGTAGCTAGGCCAAAACTATATACAGTATGAACAACAATTATGCTTTTTAATAATTTCTTATTTCTAGATATATATTCATACCACCAATCAAATAAGTTAAAACAATCAAAAATAAATTTTTTAAATTTTCGGTCTTTGATATTTATTGTTGCACATTTAAAAACTTTTAAATATGTGTCGTAAAATAAATCTCCTACATGAATATTATTTATTTTTAAGTTTAAAAAATCTCCTTTATTTCTTATTTGATTAAAAATTAAATTTTGTTTTTTTAAATTTATATTTTTTTTATTTATGTTAGGAGCTATAAACTTTTGGACCCCAAAAGATTTATAAATACCAAAACTACCAAGAGAGAAAAAAATTAAAAATTTTTGATAGATTTTTTTTATAAAATTTTTATCAATTTCATCAGCTATAAGTGTGTAATTCTCAAACGCATAAATTTTTGCGTTATATTTTTTTGAAACAACATTTGCTACATAAGATTTTATAATATGTAAATATGACCACTTATTAAACTCAACCAAGATAAACTTATCATTATTTTTATTATTTTTTTTTTTTAGCTGAAATAGTTGATTGTTGTGTTTTTTAAATTTTTGAATATCCAATGTTTTTTTTAAGTTATATTTTAAGTTGTTAAAAATAATCATAGTATTTAAATAATGTAATTTTATACTATTTTGTTAAACAGTATGTTGTTATAACCTAATTTATGAATTTTTTTCATTAAATGGCTTCAAAAACTTATACTTAATATCACAAACTTAAAATGATAACAGCAATAATCAATGCAAGAATTAAATCGGAGAGATTAAAAGAAAAACATTTATACAAAATCGGTCATAAAACTATTTTTGAGCACATTATTGACAATTTAATAAATACAAATCTAATCAATGAAATTTATTTAGCCACTGGATCAAAAAAAGATAATTATAAATATGAAAGATTTCTTAAATCTAAATATAAAAATAATGTAAAATTTTTTTATTATAATGATGAATCTGATGTAACTGGAAGAATTTTTTATTTGACAAAAAAAATTCACAATAAATACACTCTTCTTATTTCTGGTGACTGTCCTTTGATTGATAAAAGTTTTCTAAATAGATTATACAATTTTATCAAAAAAAACCCAAAAAAAGATTTTATTTTACCACAAAAAAAAATTGTTCATGAGGGTATCAAAATTTTTAAAACTAATGCATGGCAAGATGTTTTTTTATACTCAAAAAAAAAAATATTTAAAGAAAACCCTGGTTATATTGTAAAACAATATCCTCATTTATTTAATACAAAAAAATATATTCCACTACGTTATGAGAGTAATAAAAAATTTAGAATATCAGTAGACACTATGTCAGATATTGAGTTTTTGAATTATTTATATTTTAGATTAAGATCAAATAGGAAGCAATTTAATATTAAGAATGTTCTTAAACTAAAAAATTTAAAAATTTTAAACAAACATGTTTTACAAAGAAAGCCAGGACAAAAAAAATTCAAAATTAAAATAATCACGTCCAAAGATCAATCTATTGGATTAGGTCATTATAGAAGATCTCAATTTTTAGAACGTGAAATGTCAGAAAGATATTATTGTTCAGTAAATATACATACTATTAATAAGAGTTTAATTAACAAATTAAAAAAAACAAACCTTAAAAC
>MDSW01195603.1_pt1 | contig 11671 bp, 10 predicted proteins | sample 811171 | NCBI WGS metagenome assembly MDSW01 (sample SAMN05326641, study PRJNA326480) | marine metagenome | isolation source: seawater | place: Atlantic Ocean: North West | collected 2012
CAGTGAATCTGTTCACTGCGCTGCCCTGACGCAGTACCGTCGAGGCCGTGACGGCGGCGACGCAGAATCTCTCGCAACCCATCCGTGCCGGCGGGCTGGTCGACCTGGCCCGCGGGCTGCGCGATCTCGTCCGCTCACAGGCGGCCGACTCCGAGCGTGCGCGCACGCTGACGCCCGACATCGTCGAGGCCATGTGGTCCTCGGGCCTGATGTCGTCGTTCAATCCCGGCGCCGCGGGCGGGGTCGAGCCATCGTTCGCCGAGATGATCGAGACATGGATCGAAATGGCCTGGCAGGATGGCTCTTTCGGGTGGATCGGGATCGCCAATCTGCCCTCGGCGTTCGCCGCCGCGACCTACCTGCCCGATGACGGGTTCGCCGAGGTGTTCAGCGCCCGGTCGAACCGGGTCACGATGGGGGGCCAGTTCTTCCCGAACGGACAGGGCATCGCCGTCGACGGTGGTTACCGGTTGACCGGGTCCTGGAGTTTCGGTTCAGGCACCGGCCATGCGGAGTACGTCGCGGCGGGGTTCCTGCCGATGGTGGACGGCGAGATGCGCTGGGCCGGTGAGGGAATCCCCGACATGCAGGTCGCGGTCGTCCCTCGTGACCAGGTGGTGTTCAAAGACGGCTGGCATGTCCAGGGTTTGAAAGGCACCGGCTCCTACGACTACGCCATCGACGATGTCTTCGTTCCGCAGTGCCGCGCGTTCGCGCTGTTCACCCGTGAGCCTGCGCGGGGGAGTTCACCCGCCACCCGGATGGGGATGATGCCGGTGACCGCGGCCGGTCACGCCGCCTGGGCGCTCGGCGTGGCCAAGAGCATGCTGGACGACGTCGCGGAGTTGGCTGAGACGAAGTTCCGAATGAGCGATATGGCGGCGCTGGCCACCCGGCCGACATTCCAGAAGGGGTTGGCTCATCACGTCGCCGCCTGGCGGGCTGCCCGGTTGCTGGTGCTCGACGCGTTCGGCACCGCCGAGTCCGCGGTGGCGGCCGGGGGAGAGCTCACCCCGACGCTGCGCGCCGACATGCGCGTGGCCGCGGTGTTCGCCACCGACACCGCACGCGAGTGTGCCGAGTGGGCGCATCTCGTGGCGGGCACCAGCGCGATTCGGGAAGGCAGCCGACTCGAACGGGCGTTTCGTGACATCTACACCGGCACCCAGCACGCGTTCATCAGCGAGAAGGTCGCGATCGACGCGGCGCAGATCTGGCTGGGGATCGTGGAGGACCAGTTCGGGCTCTGATCGCGGAGCGATCGATCCGACTGCAGGTCGCGGAGCGATCGATCCGACTGCAGATCGCGGAGCGATCGATCCGACTGCAGGTCGCGGAGCGATCGATCAGGCGACGATCTCGCGCAGGAAGCGCCTGCTGGCGAGCAGGTAGCACGCGATGGCGCCGACCTGCATGACCGGCACGACGCTCAGCAGTGCCCAACCCAGCGACATGTCTCCGTGGTCTGGCCGCAGCGCGTCGCTGATCAGACCGGTCAGAAGCGGGCCCACTGACCCGAGGATCGCACTGAAGAACAGAAAGATCGCCGACGCGGTCGCACGCTGCTCGGCGGGTACGAGACGCTGGATGGCCGCGATCGACGGCGCCATGTAGGCGGTGCCGACCACGTAGCTCAACGCGATGAAGCACACCGCCAGCGCGGGACTGTCCACCAGGAAGCCGAGTGTCGAGAACGGGATCAGCGCGGCGGTCATGGCTGCGACCAACCAGAGCAGCCAGCGGCCGTCGATGCCGGAGAGCTTGTCGGCGATGCGGCCGACAACGATCAGCCCGACGATTCCGGTCAGGCCGCTGGCGATGCCGTACTGCAGGCCCACGTCACCCAGTGTCATCCCGCGGGCGCGCATCAGGAACGCCGGTGCGAAGGTGGTCAGGGCGTAGCCGGCCACTGAGATGCACGCGGCGCCGCAGACGATCGCGAGATAACTCGGCTTGCGGAGAATGTCCCACCATTTCGCCGGAATCTGTTGCACAGCAACCGTTTCGACGGGTGCGACCGGTACCTTTTGGCGCCGACCGACGACGGCCAACACGACGGGCACGAAGGCGACGCTGAGTGCTCCCATGACGACGAAGGCCCAGCGCCAGCCCAGCGCCTCGGCCAACAGTCCGCCGCCGATGAGGCTGGCCGCCGAGGCCAGCGGAATAGCCAAGGTGATGACTGCAAGCGGTGCCGCACGGCGCTCGGGAACGAAGTTGCGTGCCACGTACGCGTGCGCGGCGGGGGTGGATCCCGCTTCCCCGATCGCGACGCCCACCCGGGTGAGCGCGAGGTGAAAACCGGACTGCACGGCGCCGCCGAGCATCGTCATGACACCCCACAGCGTCAGGCATCCGGAGATCACCAGCCCGTAGGCGCCGCGGTCGGAGATCCGCGCGATCGGGATCCCGATGAGCGCGTAGACCGCGAGGAAGCCGAATCCGTTGATGATTCCGATCGCGGTGTCCGACAACGCCAGATCCTGGCGGATGGGTTCGGCGAGCACCGCGGGCAGGAAGCGGTCGGCGTAGTTGAGTGTCCCGACGACGGCGAGCACCGACACCGCCGCCCACGCCCGCCGGGGCCGGTGAGTGTCGGGATCGGTCGCCGAAGCCTGCGACGGTGCGGACATACAATCTCCTCGATCACCGGACGGCGTTACAGATCAGAGAAAGATTGTCATCTACGAAGGCGGCGCCGTTCTGGAATCGCGAACTTCCCGCGCGAGGTCACACCGGGGCGCAGCCGGAGGCCGGGCACCACGTGCTGGTCGCAGCGATCCACGCCTCGGGATCGAGCGCGGCAGTGGCGTCACGGTCGGGGTCCGACCGGGCCGACCGGTCAACCAGGATCAGACGGGCCAGTTCCAGACCGACATGTCGCCGCGCGGGTACTCCATGCAGACGTCGGTGGCGTGGGCGACGACACCTTTGTTATTGAAGAAGATCTTCGCCCAGTTACCCCAGCGCGTCGCGACCTGCTCGTAGAACACGTTCGTCGCGGTGTTCTCCGAATACTGTCGACGGCCCACCGGGTCGAGCGAGAAGAACCAGTGGATGCGGTCGAAGGCCATCTGCTGGACGTCTGGCGGTCGGTTGCTGCGGTCGATCATGTATCGCTCGTAATACACCGGGCTGGTGTCGCGCACCGCCGCCAGATACTGCTCGACATCACAGGTGGTGTGGATGATCCGGCGGGGGATCGGATAGTCCTCGGTGGAATCGGCCATGGCCGGTCCGGCTCCGCCGAAGAAGACCATCGCGGCTCCCGCGAGCCCCAGCCCCATCCGCGCGAGGCGACCTCTCGGTCCTGTCATCGTCACTCCTACCTCGTCGTTGCCTGTCGATCCGGTCGTGCGCGCAGGCGTCATCGGTCAGCCGCCTCCGGTGACGGGATTGGACGACAGGATCAGAAATCCGCCGTTCTTCCACACCCCCCAGCGCCCGCCCCACGCGGAGGTCCACACGACAGGCTCTCCGATCCAGAACTCGGCGGGTTTGGGCGGCGCCCACGCGGGCACCGGCTCACCCTGACCAGGAGCCGGTGGCGGCGGCTGGGCCCCAGCCGGTGCTACGCCCCCCGCCATGATGCCCGCCGCCAGAGCGGCGACGGCGGCGGCGGTGGTCAGTGCCGAAATGCGCCGGGACCGACTCACTGCCGGGCCTGATCCAAGATGGGCAGGCGGTCCGGGCAATAGATGCGCAGACCCGCTGCCAGAAATTGCCACGCCTGTTCGGTGGTGGAGTCGTTCTCCAACTGGTTGTGCACGAAATCCGCGGCCTCGAACGCGTTCGCGTCGACGCCGGTGGCGATCCGCTTGCACGTGATCTTGCCGATCCAGGCGTTGTAGTCCTTCTGGCCGTAGATCCCGTAGGTGTTCAGCTCGTTCGTGAACGCCGTGTCGGGGTCGGCCACGGCCGGGGCCGCGAAGCCCAGAGCTGATCCCAGCCCCACGGCTGCGGCGGCCGCACCGATCATCAACCGCTTCTTCAAGGTCTCACTCCATCCGACGGATTCGTCTGCAGCTCACCGGCTTTGGGCCAGGGCGACGGTTTGGGCCTGGTTCGCACCCGTTGCGGCCACCAGAACCACGGGCCGAGTAGGGCGGCGATCGACGGGGTCATGAACGACCGGACCACCAGGGTGTCGAACAACAGACCCAGGCCGATCGTCGTACCCACCTGGGCGATGACGGTCAGTTCACTCACCGCCATCGACATCATGGTAAGTGCGAACACCAATCCGGCGGCCGTTACCACCGAGCCGCTGCCACCCATGGCCCGGATGATGCCGGTACCCACACCCGCGTGGATCTCCTCTTTGAGCCGGGAGACCAGCAGCAGGTTGTAGTCGGCGCCGACGCCCAGCAGCACGATCACCGCCATCGCGAACACCATCCAGTGCAGCTCGATGCCGAGAATGTGCTGCCACAGCAGGATCGACAGACCGAACGATGCGCCGAGCGAGATCGCCACCGTGCCCACGATGACCGCCGCCGCGACGATCGCGCGGGTCAGGATCAGCATGATGATGAAGATCAGTGACAGAGCGGCGATGCCGGCGATCATCAGGTCGTAGTTGTTGCCGTCCTTCATGTCTTTGAAGGTCGCCGCGGTGCCGCCGAGGTAGATCTTGGATCCCTCCAGCGGCGTGCCCTTGACCGCTTCTTTGGCGGCGGTCTTGATGTTGTCGATCTTCGCCACGCCCTCGGGGCTCAGCGGATCGCCCTCGTGGGAGATGATGAAGCGCACCGCGTGCCCGTCGGGGGAGAGGAACTGCTCGAGGCCGCGCTGGAAGTCCTCGTTCTCGAAGATCTCCGGCGGTAGATAGAACGAGTCGTCGTTCATCGAGTCGTCGAACGCCTCGCCCATGGCGTCGGCGTCCTCGGACATCGCCGCCATCTGGTCCTGCATGCCCTTCTGCGACTGATACATCGTCAGCATCATCGTGCGCATGGTCTTCATCGTGTCGATCATCTCGGGCATCAACGCGACCATCTGGGGCATCAGCTCGTTGAGCCGGCGCATCTCCGGAAGGATCTCCTTGAAGTCGTCGGTCATGATGTTGATGCCGTCGAGGGTGTCGAACACCGACCGCAGGGCCCAGCACACGGGGATGTTGTAGCAGTGCGGTTCCCAGTAGAAGTAGTTGCGGATCGGACGGAAGAAGTCGTCGAAGTTCGCGATGCTGTCCCGTAGGTCGGCGATGTCGACGTACATGCCTTCCATCTTCTGCACCATGTTGTTGGTGATCGCCGCCATCTGGCCGGTCAGGTTCGACATCTTCTGCATCGTGGCGATGGTGTCGTTCATCTCGTCGGCCTGGACCAGCATGTCGGCCATCCGGTCCTGCATGTACTTCTCGTTGAGCCGCTGGGTGGTGCCCTGCATGCTCATCTGGAACGGGATCGAGGTGTGCTTGATCGGTTTGCCGTCGGGGCGGGTGATCGCCTGCACGCGGGCGATGCCCTCGACCTTGAAGATGGCCTTGGCGATCTTGTCGATGACCAGGAAGTCCGCCGAGTTGCGCAGATCGTGATCGCTTTCGATCATCAGCAGCTCGGGGTTCATCCGGGCCGGGTCGAAGTGCCGGTCGGCGGCGGCGTACCCCTCGTTGGCGGGCAGGTCGGCCGGCAGGTAGTCGCGGTCGTTGTAGTTGGTCTTGTAACCGGGCAGGGCGAGCAGACCGACCAGAGCCAGCGCGATGGTGGCCACCAGGATCGGTCCCGGCCAGCGCACCACCGCCGCACCGACCTTGCGCCAGCCCCGGATGCGCATGGCCCGCTTGGGTTCCAGCAGCTTGCCGAAGCGGGTGACGACGCTGATGATGGCCACCATCAGCACCACGCCGGCGAGCATGACCACGAACATGCCGATCGCCAGAGGCACGCCCAGCGTCTGGAAGTACGGCAACCGCGTGAAGCTCAGGCAGAACGTCGCCCCGGCGATCGTCAACCCCGACCCCAGCACCACGTGCGCGGTGCCGTGGAACATCGTGTAGAACGCGGTTTCCTTGTCCTCGCCCATACTTCGGGCTTCCTGATAGCGGCCTATCAGGAAGATGGCGTAGTCGGTGGCCGCCGCTATCGCGAGTGTCACCAACAGATTCGTGGCGAAGGTCGAGAGCCCGATCACCTCGTGATAGCCGAGGAAAGCGACCACCCCGCGGGCCGTGGTCAGCGACAGCACCACCATGAACAGCGTGATGACGACCGTCAGGATCGAGCGATACACCAGCAGCAGCATCACGATGATGACGGTGAAGGTCGCCAGCTCGATGGTGCGCATGCTGCGGTCACCGGCGATGTGCTGGTCCGCCGCGAGCGCAGCGGGTCCGGTCACATAGGCCGTGACGCCCGGCGGTGGCGCCAGGTTGTTGACGATGCCCTGCACGGCCTTGACCGACTCGTTGGCCAGCGCTTCACCTTGATTGCCGGCGAGCTTGACCTGCACGTAGGCGGCTTTGCCGTCGGTGCTCTGGGATCCCGACGCCGTGAGCGGGTCGCTCCAGAAGTCCTGCACCGACTGCACGTGCGTGGTGTCGGCCTCCAGCCGCTGGACCAGTTCGTCGTACCAGGCGTGCGCCTCGTCGCCGAGGGGTTGTTCACCTTCGAAGACGATCATCACCGAGCTGTCGGAGTCGCCCTCCTCGAACAGCTCGCCGACCTTCTTCATCGAGATCATCGACGGCGCGTCGTCGGGGCTCATCGACACCGCCTGCATCTCGCCGACCGTCTCCAGCTGCGGGACGGTGACGTTGACGACGACGATGAGCGCGATCCAACCGAGCAGGATCGGCACGGCGAACGCGCGGATCATCCGCGGGATGAACGGACGCTTCTGCGGTTGAGCGGGAGGGAACGCGTCGGTGGGTGCGTCGCTGACGGGGGCGCTCATGCCGACTTCACAAAGCAGAAGGTCTGAGCGTTCAAGCCGGTGTTCGTCCTCTCGTCCTTCACCTCGTCGTCGACGATGATGCGGCATGTGATCGAACTGCTGTCACCCTGCGCGACGATGTTGGGCGCGGCCGAGGGCTCGGTGGTCTCCAGCGTCAGCGACCACGGCAGCGCGGCACCGTCGACTCGTTGCGGCTTGGCGTCGAGGTCGAGGTAGTTGATGTCGGCGTAGGAGCCGTTGCCCACGATCTCGTAACGCACGACCTTCGGGTCGAACGGCTCGGGCAGGTCGGCGAAGTTCTCCGGCGTCTCGATGATGCCTTCCGAGCCGAAGAAGGTCCGGATGCGCGACACCGTCAACCCGGCGATTACCACCACCACTATGATCAGCAGCGGCAGCCACACCTTTTTGGCGACTGCGATCACGCCTTCTGCCCCCGACTTCTGTCGCGCATCTGACCCCTGGTTCCGTGACTCTTGTTCGGCTGATCGTAACTTAGCCGATATAACTTCTCACTCGGCCACAGGCTAGCTCAAGTCATTGTGGTGCTGCTAACTGCTTTGCGTCACCTGCGCGCCAGGTCACTTTTGTGTCAGCTCTTGACCGCCTTCCGGCCCACTGTTAGACATAGCGGCAGCACGATGTGCTGAGCGGTCGCACAACAAGGCTCTCCCGCAGACGGAGAATCCCCACGGGGCCGCCGAAGGAGCACCCATGGCGCAACGATCAGCGGATACGGCCGAGACGAGCGCGGCGACCGCCACCGGAACTGCCCACGGTCCGGGCCCGGGATCCGTCCACGGGGTGGCGCCGGGCACCGGCGCCGAACCCCGGGTTCATTACGACCCCTACGACACCGCGATCGTCGCCGATCCCTATCCGGTCTACGCTCGGCTGCGCGACGAGGCGCCGCTGTACTACAACCCGCGCTACGACTTCTGGGCGCTGTCCCGGCACGCCGACGTCGAACGCGCGCTGCTGGACTGGAAGGTCTTCTCCAATCGCCGCAGCGACATCCTCGAACTGGTCAAATCCGACTTCGACATGCCCGATGGCGTGATGATGTTCGAGGACCCGCCCGAGCACACGATGCTGCGGGGGCTGATGGCGCGGGTGTTCACCCCGCGCCGGATGGCCGAGATCGAAGACCGGATCCGGTCCTACTGCATCACCTGCCTCGACCCGCTGGTCGGGACCGACGGGTTCGACATCATCGCCGAACTGGCCGCGATGATGCCGATGCGGGTCATCGGCATGTTGCTGGGCATCCCCGAGTCCGAGCAGGTCTCGGTGCGCGATGCCAATGACGCCAACCTGCGCACCAGGCCCGGCACGCCGATTAAGGTCACCGATGCGAGCAGGATCGCCGACGGTCGAATCTACGCCGACTACGTCGACTGGCGCGCCGCCAATCCGTCCGACGATCTGATGACGGCGCTGCTCAACGTCGAGTTCACCGACGAGCACGGTGTGCACCGCAAGCTCACCCGCCCGGAGGTGCTGCACTACACCCAGGTGGTGGCGGGGGCCGGTAACGAGACGACCGGCCGTCTGATCGGTTGGCTGGCCAAGGTGCTCGCCGAGCACCCCAGGCAGCGGCGCGAGATCGCCGAGGACCGCTCGCTGCTGACGCGGGCGGTCGACGAGACTCTGCGCTTCGAACCGACCGGCCCGCACGTCGCCCGCTATCTGGCCGCGGACTTCGACTACGCAGGCACGACGGTGCCGGCCGGCAGCGCGATGCTGCTGTTGTTCGGCGCGGCCAACCGTGACGAGCGGCGCTACCGCGATCCCGACACCTTCGACATCCACCGCGACAACATCAGTCATCTGACCTTCGGCAAAGGCCTGCACTACTGCCTGGGCGCCAATCTGGCCCGGCTCGAGGGCCGCGTCGCCCTCGATGAACTGCTCAACCGGTGGCCGGAGTGGGACATCGACCGCGACACCGCACGGCTGGCGCCGACCTCGACCGTGCGCGGCTGGGAGTATCTACGAATCCTGGTGGGTTAGCGCCGGCCGGGGAGTCGATCAGGCATCCCGATCAGGGGTACCGATCAGGCCTCGCCGCCGTCGACCGGGTCCAGAACGCTGACCGCGATGCCGTAGGGCAGGAATCGCACCCGCCGGGCCGGATCGGTGTTGTTCTTGTTCGCCCGAAGCGCGTCGAGTTCGGTGGGGTAGACCTGCTCGATGTGTGCGCCGCCGTCCTCGCCCACGGTGTAGATCGCCCACACCCCATCGCCCGTCTCGCCCGTGGTCTCCGGCTCCGGGCGGGTCCGCGTCCCGCGGGTGAACTCGTCGAACAGCATCGACCACCCCGCGCGCTCACCCGAGGTGTTGACGAACTTGCCCAGCCCGTCGAGCGCGTCGCGCAGACCCTCGCCCGCTTCGCGGACGACGCGCTCGAAGTCTTCCGGGTCCAGACCGAACGGACCGTTGTTGCTGCTCATCGTCGTGCCTCCTGACGGCCGCGCTCGCACGCAGCAGATGCCTCCAGTGTGCCCGCGCCGGGACTGCGGTGTCGACTACCGCTGGTCTGAGGTGGTAGGCAACGTTATGGCCTTCACCCGAGTCGACCTGCTGTCGACGGCGCAGCGCTCGCTCGCCGCCGCCGGCGCCCACGACCGCGACGGCTGGATCGGTCTGTTCACCGCCGACGGCACCATCGAAGACCCCGTCGGGTCGCGACCGCACCGGGGCGCGGCGGCGATCGGGAAGTTCTACGACACCTTCATCGGCCCCCGGACGATCAGCTTTCGTCCAGACGGTGACATCGTCGTGGACACGACGGTCATCCGTGATGTCGAGCTGATCATCGCGATGACGCCGACGCTGACGCTGCGGGTGCCCACCTTCATCCGGTACGACCTGCGCGGAGACGAACGTGACGACGAGACCGAGCTGAAGGTCTGCGCGTTGTCGGCGTACTGGGAGTTGCCGGCGATGGTCGCGCAGTTCGCACGAAGCGGCCTGGGTGCGGTGCCCAGCGGGATCACGTTGGGCCGCACCATGCTCACCGAGCAGGGCCTCAGCGGCTGCGTGGGTTTCCTGCGCGGCTTCCGCCGCGTCGGTAGCGGGGCGAAGGGCCGATTCACCGATCTGCTGGAGGCCGCCTGCGAGGGGGACGAGCTGGGTCTGCGGCGCCGCGCCGGCGACGCGTCGATCACCCATGGCGATCGGGCCCCGATGACCACGTCGGAGTTGCTCAAGAACCTGTCCGGAGGCAGCTGGGCCAAAGCGGTGCAGTCCGGGCCCTCGGTGGCGGCCCGAGTCGAGCGGGCCGGACGACGCTGGGTGCTGATCGGCGAGACCGGACCGGATCGAAGCTCGTTCAGCCGGCTGCGATTGTTCGGCGAGACGGTGTCGTGACGGCGATGTCGGCCACGTTGACGCAACCTCGACCGTGGACGTGAGAACGTAGCAGCACCATGGACCCAGCTGATTTGGTGACGTACGAGGAGTTCGGGCGCCGGTTCTTCGAGGTAGCGGTGACCGAGCAACGCGTCGGTGACGCGATCGGCGCGATCGCCGGCGAGGCCTTCGAGATGGGCCCGATCGCGCAGGGACCCGGCCGGCTGGCGAAGGTGACGGCCAAAGTGCGGATCATGGCGCCCCGGGTCACCCGTGATCTCGGCGAGGCGATCACATTCTCGATCCGCATCCCGCTGGAGATCGACATGGTCGTCGACCTGCGGATCGACAAACCCAAGTTCATGGTCTTCGGCGAGATCGCGTTGCGCGCCACCGCCCGCGCCGCCAAGCCCCTGCTGCTCATTCTCGACGTCGAGAAGCCGCGCGCTTCTGACATCGCGATCCACGTCACGTCGAAGTCGTTGCGGGCCGAGGTCGTCCGCATCGTCGGCGGTGTCGACGCCGAGATCAAACGGTTCATCGCCGCGCACGTCGCCGGCGAGATCGACAGCCCCGAGTCTCAGCAGGCCAAGGTGATCGACGTCGCCGAACAGCTCGACGCGACGTGGACAGGAATCTAGACCGGCGCCAACACGGGCCGGCGCGGACTGCGCCCGCCGCCGCTGGAGCGACCCCGGACGTGGCGCCACAGCCAGGGCATCAGCATGTTCTGGGTCCACAGCACCTGGGAGTACGCCTGAGAACACACCGACGGCGTGGAGGCGGACGGGTCGGCGCCGGCCCAGTCGTGGCTGCTGCCGGGTAACCCCAGCGCCTCAGCGGCGGCGGCCGCGAAAAGCACGTGCCCCCGGGGTGAACCGTGCACCCGATCCACGCTCCAGGTCTCGGGCTGCGCCATCGACGGCGCGTCGAACAGATCGACCAGGCCGAACCCGTACCGCTGCGCCGCCGCGCGGATCTCGGCGTTGATCCGCAGCACGCGGGTGTTCAGCACCCGCCCGATCGGCAGGATCCTGGCCACGTCGGGAAAGGTGGTCGTCACAACCGTGGCGCCGGAACGGGCCAATTCTCGATGCAGTCGGTCGAGCCGTGCCAGCGCGCCGTCGAAACCGGGGCCGGGGCGGGTCACGTCGTTCATGCCGATGCACACCGTGATCAGATCCGGGTGCATCGGCAGGGCGCGGGGCAGCTGATCGACCAGCACATCGCGGATCTGATTGCCGCGGATGGCCAGGTTGGCGTAGCGGAGACCGGGATTGTCGGCGCTGAGCCTCAGCGCCAGACGGTCGGCGAACCCGAACAGCCCGGTGTCGTCGTCGCCGTCCCAGAGCCCCTCGGTCTGGCTGTCGCCCAGCGCGACGTAGCGGGCGTATCCGGCCACGCAGGTGACTCTAGAGCG
>MDSW01215727.1_pt1 | contig 11671 bp, 12 predicted proteins | sample 811171 | NCBI WGS metagenome assembly MDSW01 (sample SAMN05326641, study PRJNA326480) | marine metagenome | isolation source: seawater | place: Atlantic Ocean: North West | collected 2012
AATTCATTAATGCCCTCGTGGTGAAATTGGTAGACACAAAGGACTTAAAATCCTTGCCCTTTTGGGAGTGCCAGTTCGAGTCTGGCCGAGGGCACCACTCAATATTATGAAAAATATTAAAATTATTTCAGATAAAAATAAAGAATCTTTAAAAATTAAATCTATTTTATTAAAGAAATTAATTAGAAATAAAATAAATAATTCTAAAATTACAATAGTTATTGGTGGTGATGGTTTTATGCTTAAAACACTTAAAAACTATAAAAAATCAAACAAACATTTTTATGGAATTAATTCAGGTAATTATGGTTTTCTAATGAATAAATTTTCATCAAAATCAATAATTAAAAATTTATCTAAAGCTAATATGATTTCTATCTCACCATTAGAAATGAAAGTTAAAAATAATAATAACCAAATTAGAAAATTTTTAGCAATCAACGAAGTTTCAATATTAAGACAAAGTAGACAGGCTGCATCAATATCAATTAAATATGGATCAAAACAAATAATTAAAAAATTAGTTTGTGATGGAGTGCTAGTTTCAACACCAGCAGGAAGTACTGCATATAATCTCTCGGTCCATGGCCCTATTTTAAGTCTTAATTCAAAAAAACTATCTATTTCACCAATTAGCCCATTTAGACCTAGAAGATGGAAAGGAAAAATTGTTCAAGATAAGTTAAAAATTACTATTAAGAATTTACATCCTTCTAAAAGACCAATAAGTGCAGTTGCTGACAATATTGAAGTAAGAAATGCTAAAGAAATTAATGTTAAAACTAATAATAAAATAAAATTTAAACTTTTGTATGATAAAAATAGAAGTCTTCAAAAAAAAATTAAGTTAGAACAGCTGAGAAAAGAAACATCATAATATGGCTATTAAAATTTTAGGAATAAATTATGGGGGACATGATACATCCGCATGTGTGATGATTAATGGAAAATTAATAGCAGCCTGTGAACAAGAAAGATATGATTATGTAAAACATTCAAGAAATTTTCCACTAGAAGCAATTAAGGATTGTTTAAAAATAGCTAAAATAAAAATTAATGATTTAGATATAATTGCTGTTGGAACGAATCCTGCAACTATAATAAGAGAAAGATATTTGAAAAAAGCTATTTTCGAAAAAGATAGAATAAATTTTTTATTAAACGACTTTGAAAAAATTAAAAAATTAAATAATATGGAAAATTTTATTAGAGAAAAACTTAATTTTAATAAAAAAGTTGAATTTCATTCTCACCATTTGTGTCATTTAGCCAGCACATATTTTCCAAGTGGATTTAAGAATTCTTTATTAGTTTCATACGATGGTACCGGGGAAATAGATACTGGATTATTTGCTTATGGCAAAAATGGCGATATAAAAGTATTTCATAATGATAGAAATCAATATCCTAACTCTTTAGGTTTAATATATTCAGCTATTACTTTTTATCTAGGTTGGAAACATCATTGTGATGAGGGGATAATAATGGGTCTAGCTCCATATGGGGATCCTTACGCAAAAATAAAGAAAAACAAACAAAGTTATATTGATATATTTAGAAAAATTATTTTATATGACAAAAAAAAAGATGGCTTGAAATACATTATTAATCCAGAATGGATATCTTATCACAAGGTTAGAGATAAATGGGTAAGTGATAAATTCATTAAAACCTTTGGGCCTAAAAATAAATATTCTAAAAATGTTAGTAAACACATAATGAATATTGCTGCTGCACTTCAGCTTAGACTAGAAGAAGTTGTTTTAGCTCAATTAAAGATTTTGAAGAGAAAAAAAAGATCTGATTTTTTATGTATTTCAGGAGGCGTAGGTTTAAACTGTTCACTTAATGGAAAAATAAGAGCTAGCAATTTATTTAAAGAAATTTTTGTTCAACCAGCTAGTGGAGATGCAGGAGTGGCATATGGCGCATGTTTAGTTTCTACTAAGAAAAAATTAAAAAAATTATATCCTGTAAAAAGAAATAATTTCTATCTAGGGTCAAGAGAAAGTAAAAACAAAATTAAAGAAACTTTAATAAAAAGAAAAATTAAATTCATAGATTACAAAGAAAAAATTTTTGACATTACAGCAGATTATTTACAAAAGGGTAAAATTGTTGGATGGTATCAGGGAGCGAGTGAGTTTGGACCAAGAGCTTTAGGAAATAGAAGTATATTGTGCAAACCTTTTCCAAAAAAAATGAAAGATCATTTAAATATAAATGTTAAATTCAGAGAAGAATTTAGACCTTTTGCTCCTGCTGTATTAGAGGAAAATTTTAAAGAATATTTTGATATCAAACAAAAAAGTCCACATATGCTCATAGCTTGCAAAGTCAAAAAAAATAAAAAAAATATTATACCAGCTGTTGTTCATGTAGATGATACTTGTAGGGTACAAACGGTTAATAAAGAGGTAAATAAAGAATTTTGGAATTTAATTAATAAATTTAGAATAAAAACATCTATTCCCGTTTTACTTAACACATCATTTAATATTAAAGGTCAACCAATTGTAAACACATCTGAAGATGCTATAAAATGTTTTTTAAAATATAAAATTGATATTTTAGTTTTAGGTAGCATTTTAGTAAAAAAAAAGAATTAAAATGGAAAAGATAAAAATTATTGCAGAAATAGGATGGAATCATATGGGAGATATGAGTCTTGCTTCAAAAATGATAGAAGCAGCATCTAAGAGTGGTGCAGATATATGTAAATTTCAAACCTGGTCTGAAAAGAATTTAAAAGAAGGTCCTTGGGATAAAGATGGAAGAAGAGAAATTTATAAAAAAGCTGAATTAGATGAACAAAAACATATTTTTTTAAAAAAAACATGTGAAGAAAATAATGTTGAGTTTTTAACTTCTATTTTTAATATTAATGATTTGGATTTGATTAAAAATTTAAAAATGAAAGAAATAAAAATTCCAAGCCACGAAATAAATAATATTAAACTAATTAAGGAAACAGAAAAATATTTTGAAAAAATTTTAGTTTCAACAGGTGCTGCTAAATGGGATGAAATTAAAAAAATTTTTACTGAAATTAAAAAAGAAAAAATTATTCCAATGCATTGTGTTTCTTCCTATCCTTGTGATATTGAAAAAATTAACATGAAGAGATTACTTGCTTTGAAAGAATTATCTAACACAGTAGGATATAGTGGTCATCTTTCGGGAATAGAAGACTCTATATTGGCAATTACTTATGGTGCCACTTATATAGAAAAACATTTTACAATAGACAATGATTTACCTGGTAGAGATAATAAATTTGCAATTTTGCCAAATACACTTAAATCTTTAGTTGATTTTAGAAATAAATATAATCAAATGAACATTGATTTAGGACTAGATTTGCAAGAGTGTGAAATGGATACATACAAAAATTACAGAGGAAGATGGAGTAAAAATGCCTAAAAATAAAAATGGGGATATTACAGTAATTATCAGAACAAAAAATGAGGAAAGATGGATAGGTCACACACTTCAATCTGTAATTGATGAATTAAATAAACCAGAGATAATTATTGTTGATAATAACTCTCAAGATAAAACACTGGATATAGTTAGACATTTTATTCAAGAACCTAAACTTGCAGCTAGAAATAATGTTAATCCAAATTTTACTAAAATAAAGATACTAAAAGTAAAAGATTATACTCCAGGAAAATCTATAAATTTTGCTGTTTCAAAAGCTTCAAGTAATTTTGTTATGATTATCTCAGCACATTGTGTTTTAAATAAAATAAATTTATCTAAACATAAAAAAGACCTAAATAAACATGTTGCAATTTTTGGTAATCAAATTCCGAAATGGAATGGGAAAAAAATTTTGAAAAGATATATTTGGAGTCATTTTGTAAACAAAGAGGTAGTAAATATGTATTCAAAATTAGAAAATAGATTTTTTCTTCATAATGCAATTGCTTTATATAAAAAGAAATTTTTAAAAAAAGAGCCTTTTAATTCAAATCTATTAGGAAAAGAAGATAGATATTGGGCTAATCAAATGATAAAGAAAAAAAAATCTATTTTATACGATCCAAAACTTGAAGTTGATCATCATTACACTCTTAATGGAAATACCTGGAAAGGTATGGCGTAACTTTCAAGTTCATTAGATGATAATAAACAATGTCTAAATACAAAATTCTTGCAGTAACTCTTGCTCGTGCAGGCTCAAAAGGAATTAAAAATAAAAATATTAAAAAAATTTCTGGAAAACCTTTAATTTATTATACAATTAAAGAAGCTTTAAAATGTAATTTAATTAGTGATTATATAGTTTCTACAGACAGTAAGCATATTTCAAATATTTCAAAAAAATTTGGGGCTAGAGTACCATTCTTAAGACCTAAAAAATATTCCACAGATAGTGCTTCATCTGTTTCAGCTTTAAAACATGCTGTATTATGGATGGAAAGAGAAAACAATATGAAATACGATTTTATAATTGAGTTAATGTGCACTAATCCACTTAAAAAAAAAAGTGACATTGAATCATTAATTAAAAAATTAATTAAAACTAAAGCAGATAGTGTAATTGCTGTAAACAAACTCGAAGATCATCATCCTCGTAGAATTAAAAAAATTGTGAATGACAAGATAGTTGATTTTTGTTTAAAAGAAAAAAAGGAGTCAAGAAGACAAGATTTAAAACCTGAAGCTTATATAAGAAGTGGTTCAATTTATGGAATGAAAAGAGATTTTTTAATAAGAAAAAATAGAAGATATGGTGGAAAAAATAGTAGACCATATATTTTAGAATCAAAAAAGGCAATTAACATTGATAACGACTTGGATTTTTTAGTAGCAAAAGAGATTTTGAAAAATGAGTAAAAAAAAAATTTTAGTTATAACAGAAGTAAAACATATCAAGGGTTTAACTAATGTATTAAATCAAATAGGGAAAGTAACATATTTAGATAATCCAAATTTTAATCAAGTTAAAAAAATTATAAATAACTATGATGCAATTTTTACAAATCCTAATAAATCCAAAATATTTATAGGGAAAAAATTATTAGAAAATTCTAAATTAAAAGTAGTTTGTACCGCCTCAACAGGCACAAATCATATTGATATAAATTATTTAAAAAAAAAAAAGATTAAAATAATTTCGTTAACAAAGGAAAAAAGGATAATTAATAGAATTTCTTCAACAGCTGAGATGGCATTGGCTTTAACTTTATCTAGTTTAAGAAATATTGTTACAAGTTCAAAATTAGTTTTGAAAGGTTCGTGGGATTATACAAAATTTATTGGAAGACAATTTAATTCTCTGACAATAGGAATAATAGGTTATGGAAGATTAGGCAAAATGTATGCTAAATATTGTAGAGCGTTAGGTGCAAAAATAATCGTTTATGATCCTTATTCCAAAGAAAAGAAAAATTATTTTACTAAAAATATAAATTTTTTATTTAAAAAATCTGATGTTATTTCTTTACACATACATTTAAACCAAAAAAATAAGAATATTATAAATTCCAAAAAATTAAATTTGATGAAATCAAATGTTCTTATAATAAACACTTCTAGAGGTGAATTAATAAATGAAAAAGACTTAATCAAATTTTTTAAAAAAAATCCAAAAGCAAAGCTCGCAACCGATGTTGTTTCTAATGAAATATTAAAAAGAAAATCTAATTTATTAATTAAAAATGCAAAAAAAAATAATCAAATAGTTATAACTCCTCATATTGGTGGTATGACTATTGAAGCGCAAGAATTTGCTTATTTGGGAGTTGTAAAGCTTTTAAGAAATTTTTTAATTAATTGAAATGAAAATTGCCATATTATTTGAATCTCAAACAACTGGAGGTGGAAGTTTTTCTCATTCTATAAATACTTGTATTAACCTAAAAAAAAATTTAAAAAAAAAAAATCAATTCATTGTATATACGAATTTTAAAAATAATTATAACACTTTAATTAAATTAAAAATTCCAAGTGTTTATTTTAGATATAATCTCATAGATAAAATAATAATTAAACTATCTAAATTTTATTTTTTTAGATTTTTAACTAGTTTTTTTTCAATTTTATCTTCTTTGGAAAAAAAAATATTAAATGAAAAAATAGACTTAATATATTTTCCTGTAGTATCAGACACAGTTTTTTGTCTTAAAAAAGTTAAATTTTCGTTAACATTTTTAGATACTGAACACTTTAAATATAATAAATTTCCTGAAATAACTAAAGATGAATTTAATAGAAGAGAAAATTTATATATTTATAGTTTTAAAAAATCTGTGTTAAATATAGTAAGTCAATTAAGTATAAAAAAAAAAGTTTGCAGTTATTACAAAATTAAATCTGATAAAGTAATTATAATCCCATATACTCCTAGTCAAATCATCAATAAGCCTAATAAATCAGAAAAAATTAATAATAAATTAAAATCACTAAAAAATTATATTTTTTATCCTGCTCAAATTTGGGGTCATAAAAATCATATTTCAATTTTAAAAGCAGCCAAAATTATTCAAAAAAAAGGATTTGATAATTTATTTGTATTCTCTGGTTTAGACAGAGGCTTTAAAATTTATTTAGATGAATTTATTAAATCAAATAAGATTAAAAATATTTTATTTACGGGGTATTTAAATTCTAGAGAAATGGATTTTATATACAAAAATTGTAAAGGAGTTATTTTTACAAGTATATTTGGACCTGATGCCATTCCTCCTTTGGAAGCTTGGAGTTATAAAAAACCATTAATTTATAATGATAGATTTGAAGACTATGTTTCAAAAAATACAGCTATCACTATTGATATAGAAAACGCAGAATTGATTAGTAAAGCACTTATTAAAATATTAAATAATAAATATAATAAACAATTTATTTTGAATGGAATGAAGAAGTTAAATTTCATCGAAAAAGAAAGTAAAGATAGTTATAAATTTCTTAATGTTAAATTAGATAGATTGGAAAATATTTACTTTAAATAAAGTAATATAAATTTTATTTATTATTCTTGTTCATTAATTGATATTAGATTAAATATTCTAAAATGAATAAGTTAAATACTTTTTTTCACAAAATTAAAAAATCTCTTTTTTATTTAACTTATAGAACGAAACGTTTTTTTAGAGTTATTTTTAAGATAGATCAAAAAATTTATATTTCAGATAAAAAACTTTTGTTACCCCCGGGACATTTGTTGTCACTTTACAATTATTCACATAAAGAATATGACAAATTTTTACCCAAAATAATTAGTAATATCAAAGCAACTGAATCAATAATAGATATTGGTGCTAATATTGGTGATACACTTTTTAGATTAATTAACAGTAATTCAAAACCCAACTTTTATTGTATAGAAGCTGATGAGTTTTTTTTTAAATATTTGAAAAAAAATAAAGATTTTTTAGATCCTTATTTACAAGAAAATATTTTTTTAATTAAAGAATTAGTTGGGGATAACTTAACTGGAAATTTATCAAAATCATCAACAGGTACAAAAACATTAATTGAATCAAGCTCAGGTAATAAAACTAAAAAATTAGATCAAATTATTAAAGATCACAAAATAGAAAATATAAAATTAATAAAAGTTGATGTTGATGGATATGATTATAATGTTTTATTTTCTGCAATGAATGAAATTAGTAAAAATAAACCTGATTTATTTTTTGAATATTTTATTTTAAATGAAACTAGTCAGGAGGGTTATATTAAATTAATAAAAAAATTGTTTGATGTTGGTTATTCTAATTGGATAATTTTAGATAATTATGGGTCAATAATTTTGGAAACAAAAAACATTAATGATATTTTAAAGTTGATTGAAAGATCCAATAAAAATAAGACAGTTTTTGATATATATTGTAAATTTTACTAACAATGATATTTAAATCTTATTTGAATATGAAAATTCCAAAAACTAAAAAAATTAAATATTGTAGACTTTGTAGAAATAAAAAACTTAAACCAATTTATAAATTTGGAAATCACTACGTAAGTAATTTTGTAAATAAAGACAACATTTTTAAAGGTGTTAAAGCTCCTTTGAACCTAATTTATTGCAATAAATGTAGTCTACTGCAATTAGAACATTCTGCACCTCAAGAAATAATGTATAAAAAATTTTATTGGTATAGATCAGGAGTTACTAATACCATGAAGTTAGCTCTCAGAGATATTTATAATGTATCATTTAAAATGTCTTTTCTAAAAAAAGGGGATACCGTTTTAGATATAGGAGCTAATGATGGAACTCTATTAAATTTTTTTAAAAAAAAAGGATTTAAAACTATTGGTTGTGAACCAGCAAAAAATTTAACAAAAGAATTAAAAAAAAATTGTGATTATGTTTTAGACGATTTTTGGAATTTCAAAAGTTTAGATAAAATTTTAAAAAAAAATAGAATTAAAAAACCAAAATTAATTACTGCAATCGGTATGTTTTACGATCTTGAAAATCCTTCTAAATTTATTTCTGATGCGGCAAAGTCTTTAGACAATGATGGAATTTTTATTGCTCAACTTATGTGTTTAGATGATATGATTAAAAAGAATGATCTTGGAAACATTTGCCATGAACATTTAGAGTTTTATAGCTATAAATCCTTAAAATATTTATTTGAAAATAATGGATTTAAAATATTTAAAGTTGAAAAGAATGATATTAATGGAGGAAGTTATAGAATTTATTGTAAAAAGAATATTAAGAAATCAATTAAACATATGGAAAAAACTTCTCTTAAAGACGTAATAAAGTTTATTTCAAGAGTAGAAAAAAACAAAAAAAAGTGTCAGAGCTTTTTAACTTGGTGTTCTAAAAAAAATAAAAAGGTATTTGTTTATGGAGCCTCAACAAAAGGAAATACTCTTTTACAATATTATGGAATTAATTCTGATTTAATAAAATATGCAGCAGAAAGAAGTCCAGAAAAATGGGGAAAATATACTGTAGGAACAGGAATAAAGATAATTTCAGAAAAAGAGGCAAGACTAAAAAAACCAGACTATTTTTTTGTTTTGCCTTATGCTTTTATAAATGAGTTTAAAAAAAGAGAAAAAAATTGGCTTAAATCTGGTGGAAAATTTATATTACCATATCCTAACTTTAGAGTTTTAAATTAAATGAGCAAAAAAGCACTTATCCTTGGAGTAACTGGTCAAGATGGTTCGTATATGGTTGATCTATTATTGAAAAAAAAATACCAAGTTCATGGTATGTATCGGAAATCCTCTGTTGGAAATACTAAAAATATTGATCATATAATTTCAAATCAAAAAATTTTTAATAAAAATTTTTTTTTACATAAAGGAGATTTGCTAGATATAGTTTCATTAAATAATATTATTAATGAAGTAAATCCAGTAGAGATATATAATTTTGCTGATCAAGATCATGTTGGATGGAGTTATAATATTCCATCTTATTCTTTAAAAGTTACAGCATTATCAGTAATAGAAATTTTTGAAATTTTAAGAAAAAAAAATAAGAAAATTAAATTTTTTCAACCTATTTCATCAAATATATTTGGTGATACAAAGTCTAATAAATTAAACGAAAAAACTTCTCCTCAACCTGTTAGTGCTTACGCACTTGCAAAAACAACTGCATTTTATGCATCTAAAATGTATACAAGTGTTTATAATTTGCATATTTGTGGGGCTATTTTCTTTAATCATGAGTCACCAAAAAGGCATAAAGATTATGTTTCTAAAAAGATAGTTCAACATGTGTGTGAAATTCTTCATCATAAAAGAAAATTTATTTATCTTGGTAATATTAAATCTAAAATTGACTGGGGATATGCAAAAGAATATGTCGAATATGCTTGGAAAATAATGCAGAAAAAAAAACCTGATTTTTATTTGATAGGAACAGGAAAAAATCATTCAGTAGAATATTTTGTTAAAAAATGTTTTGAATATGTTGGTCTTAATTATAAAAATTATATAAGGATAGATAAAAAATTATTCAGACCATCAAAAACAAGAGATTTAGTTGCAAATACAAATAAAGCAAAAAAAGAATTAAGATTTAAACCAAAAATCGATTTAGATAAATTGATTAAGATAATGATGGATGATGAATTAAGCAAATATAATGATTGAAAAAATACTACATAAAAAAAAACTTTATGCATTTATAATTAGGAGAAGTTATAGAAAAAAAAAAGGTGTAAATTTTTTTACTGATAAAAAAACAATACAGCAAGTAGGCTACATGAATCATAAAAAAAATCACATTATTTTTCCTCATAAACACAATAGACACCAAAAAAAAATTTCAAATATTGATAATACAACTGAAGTTTTAATAATTTTAAAAGGACTTTTAAGAGTTGATTTTTATAATACTAAAGAAAAATATTTATTTAGTAAGAAACTTTATGCAAATGATATAATAATGTTATCAAGTGGTGGTCATGGTTTTAAAGTGCTTAAAGATGTAAAAATGATTGAAGTTAAGCAAGGTCCTTATTCTGTATCTAAAGATAAAGTTAAATTCAAAAAAATTGATGAAAGCCAAATTAAAATTAAGTAAAAAAAAATTTATACCTGTTAGTATACCTTTTTTATCAAGTACAGATATTAATTATGTTAATAAAAGCTTAAAAAAAGGTTGGATATCATCTGATGGTCCTGAAGTAAAAATTTTTGAAAATAGATTTTCTAAAAAAATTAATAGAAAACATTCAATAGCTGTTTCAAATGGTACAGCCGCTCTAGAAATAGCTATAAAAGCTCTTGGTATAAAAAAAAATGACGAAGTTATAATTCCTAATTTTACAATTATTTCAAATGCATTAGCTGTAATTAAGCAAAATGCAAAACCTGTTTTGATTGATAGTGACCTTAGAACTTGGAATATAAAAATAGAAGATATTGAAAAAAAAATAAGTAAAAAAACTAAAGCCTTAATAGTTACTCATGTTTATTCATTTGCTAATGACATGGATAAGATTTTAAAAATTTGTAAAAAACATAAGATTTATTTAATTGAAGATGCTGCGGAAGTCTTAGGTTTAAAATATAAAAATAAATGGTGTGGAAGTTTTGGTGATTTAAGCACATTTAGTTTTTATGCTAATAAGCAACTTACAACAGGAGAGGGGGGAATGATCTCAACTAATGACAAAAAGTTATTCATTAAGTGCAAAGAATTAAGAAACTTATGTTTTGGAAAGATCCAAAGATTTAATCATGATGATATTGGTTGGAATTATAGATTTACAAATATTCAGGCAGCATTAGGCATTAGTCAATTAAAAAGAATCAATCAAGTAGTAAAAACAAAAATGGCAATAGGCAAATATTATTATCAAAGACTATCTAAAAATAAAAACATATATATGACTCCACCAAAAATTTCATATTCAAAAAATATTTATTGGGTTGTAGGAGTATTAATTAAAAATAAAAAAATTTTAGCATCAAAGATTATAAATAAGCTTAATGAACGTGGTATAGGAGCAAGACCTTTTTTTTGGCCAATGAATGAACAAAAAGTGTTTAAAAAAATGAAATTATTTAAACAAAAAAAATATCCTAATTCATATTATTTATCTCGATATGGATTTTATATTCCTTCTTTTTTAAAAATTAAAAAAAATCAAATGAATTATATCTCATCGAGTATAAATAAATTGTTATCCTAAAAAAATGGTGCCCCCGCACGGATTCGAACCGCGGACCT
>MDSW01144746.1_pt1 | contig 11670 bp, 10 predicted proteins | sample 811171 | NCBI WGS metagenome assembly MDSW01 (sample SAMN05326641, study PRJNA326480) | marine metagenome | isolation source: seawater | place: Atlantic Ocean: North West | collected 2012
CCAACTCCTCACCAACTCCTCACCAACTCCTCACCAACTCCTCACCAACTCCTCACCAACTCCTCACCAACTCTTCACCAACTCTTCACCAACTCTTCACCAACCTCCGATCGACCGTCCGACGCCAATCGCAGTTGATCGACTCTGCGCGACTTGCTGCAGCGGATGCAGCGAATACACTCGCAATTCAGTCGAACGCGCAGTCCGCAAGTCTTGCTCGGCAGCTGATTGCGTCGATTCAGCAAACTGACGCTCATGCGCAGACAGTCCAGTCCTATACTTCTCAGCCAGCCAGGGAAGTTGGAGACGACGGTGTCGACTTTGACGCGATTCGACAGCAGAACGGCGGAAGCCTTGGAGATTGCTCCGTGTGCCTTCAAGTGCTCGACGGTTATCCTTCACTCATCGGCTTCCCGCATAGCAACGGCAGCGTTCATTTATTTCATGGTCACTGCGTACAAAATCTATCTGCTCAGTGGAATCCTTCGCAGTGCTCGCTCTGCATGCAACCCATCGATCGATACCTGAAGCTCGACGGCTCCACAGGAGAGTTGCAGGATAAACGCATAATTCCGCCAGGCACTGGTGCCGCTCGCAGAAACACCTGCTCTCGTTTGCTTTCTGAACTTGCCAGCGGTTTGCGGAATACCGCTCCTTCGTCGTCGAGGCGTCACTCGATGGCGCGCATTCCGCGTGCCAACTTTGCTCGCAAGTCGATTGGCAAGTCTGCCAGCAAGTCGGTGGCGCGCAAGTCGATTGCCAAGTCTGCCGGCAGGTTGCTCAAGTCTGGCAAGCGCTTGATCAACCCAGACGACATTCCCAAAGCTCTGCGCGAGCGTCTGCGTACGCGGAAACCAGACGAACGGCAGACTATTGATGGCGATGCCAAGATGCGTATTTGGCGGTTTCACGGAGACGAATACTGCTTGATTGAGTGTCCGACTTGTGTATCGTGGAAGAAGGTCGAATAGGACGAGGCGACGAAGCGCGAGTGAGCGTGGCGTGATCGCTCTCACCACACCCCCCCTTTCCGACGACCTCTGTGAAAGTTCCACGATCGGTAAGTTTGTGAAAGGTTTGAGAGCGAAGTGTTAAGAGTCTCAAAAGATCTTGTTATTTCAAGAGATCTCTCGTAAATGTTTGAGAGACTAAAGGGCGAGGCGCAGTCAGTCAGGCGAACTGTTGGGCTCACAGACTCAGACACCGGCCAAGACAGATGAGGTCGGTTTCCTTAACTTTCCTTATATTTCCTTAACTTTCCTTATATTTCCTTAACTTTCCTTATATTTCCTTAGACACTTTTCAGAGTTTCAAAAATTACATTCTCAGATTACAAAAATATGTTTGCGATTTCACTTTTTTGTTTTCAAGTTTCAAAATTCTCAGATGATCAGGAAGTAATATTTCACTTGTACAGCTGTCCTGGACTTTCCTTATCTTTCCTTCACTTTCCTTATATTTCCTTATATTTCCTTAATATTTCCTTAACTTTCCTTAGCTTTCCTTGACTCAGTGCGATTTTGCATAGGCTCGGACTTGTGGTCGATAGTGCGAGATAGAGTCTATGGTTGTCACACGCAACCAGATGTGCTTTTCCTCTCCTTCAGGATGGCGAAAGAGGCATCTATAGCGCCATACGCCCCTCTCGTTGACGAGCCGTTTCGTTTCCGAGTGCATTCCAATTGCGGTGTGCTTTTGAAGGTCTGTAATTGCAACCAATGTGGGCAGTCCGACTTGTCGGCTGTAAGTCCGCTCCGTCTTCTTCCATGGCTGTGAGCGATAGTGCGTGAGGCACTTTTCAAGAGTATCTTCGCGCCATTCGTTCATCGGCACATCGTCGATTTCTGATGGCCACTGCTCAGCGTCTTCTTCCACACGATCGAATTCTTCCTGCACACTTTCTTCGACAATCATAGGTTGTTCTTTCTTCGGCCACAGACTGAGCTCTTTCACCTCTTCTGTAGTCGAAAGCTTGGCGACGAGCGGACAATAGTGTTGGAAGAGGTCATCAGAGTCTGCCAGCTTGTTGAGCTTGTCACGGGTGTCGTCGCTGTCCAGTCTGTCGAACTCGAAAGTGTCCCAAGGATTCAGCGTCGGGGATGTCATCTCGAGAAGCCTTCTCCGTTGCGCCTCTTCCAAGCGGCTGAACATCTCTTTATAGCGACACAACATTTGCGTCAGCAGATATATGTCCATCTCCGAAGCTCCATGGGTCGATTTGGCAGCCTGGTCTGATATAAATGCATCCCGAGCTGTTTGAGCCATTTCCTTTTCGTCACCCAACTGCTTGTCAACGAGACTCTTGATTCGGCGAGTATCATCGAGTTCCCTATCCATCCTCTCCTCGTTTTGCTTGGCGACAGTCCTCTCAAGTCTTGTAATGGTAGCTTGCATTTCAGTTACTTTGGTTTCATGTGTGGTCCTTGTTCCAGTTTCTCGCTCAAAGATTTGTACGCCATCGGGCTGTACTATTGTTCGCTCAATAGTGCCATCAAAGTTTGTAGTTGTGTCTGCCGTAACACGGCTCTGCACGACTGACTGCGTAGCCGAGTCACTTCCCAGAAGCCTCGCGCCAAATGTCTGAGCCAGCGGGCTTTCGGTCTTTTGCGCGACTCGTGGATTGGTAGCCTGGGTGTTAGGCTGGGTCAACATACCACCTACCGCATTCTCTCTATGATATTTCTTTGCTTTGCTCTCGTTCGCTGCCATAGTGGCAGGATCTTTCTTGTAGTTGAAGATCTGGTTACATAGTGAGCATTGATACAGTGCATATGTGTTCCAATCAACAGCATCGTAGCGTTGCTCCATATACTCTTCTCTCGAGGAGTCCAACTCTACAAGAATCTGAGCTCCACTATGTGGATTGCAAGCATCACTGTGTTTATTGCGAGTGCGCAGCATTTCGAAAGAAATATTTTTGAAAAATTTTTTTTGAAAAAAATGAGGATGCCGAGGGCGGTGGCGGCGGCAATGGCGGCGGCGGCGACGGTGGCGGTGAGGGTGGCGGCGGTGACGGCGGCGGTGAGGGTAGCGGCAAAGGCGGCGGTAAGGGCGGCGAACGACCCCTTTCCTACACTCTCTCTGTAAGGTCAAAAGTAAACTTTTTTGTTGTTTGTGAGAAAGAGAAGCGATGGAGCGCGCAACGCTGACTGACAAGGAGATTGCGCGTCACAAATGGATCATACAAAGCTACTATGCAAGAGTCTACGTAGACGCACCAACAAGCGACCGCATGCTTTGTTTACTTGCGCGCTAAAAAAAAATTCCGGGGATGCGCGCACACTTTCTCGGACTGAGCCGACTCATCGAAGACAAGGTGTCACGCAAGGATGCGCATCAATCGTTTTGCAAGGGCATAATCTCAGTCATAATATTACACAAGACAAATCGCTTTGTATAATCTACAAGAGCTCTTCCTTTGCAATCGTACGAATTCTTTAAATCCTTTTTGGGATTTAGGTATTTTTTAAAATTTCTTGTTTTTTTTCATCTAGTTTTAAAATAAAAATAATAAAAATAAAAATGTTCAAATATTTTTTTGATGTTGAAATATTTTTTTGAAATGAATTTTTTTTTCGAAAGAATACAAGACACAGCAATGAGCCTCACCGAGCAGATGGCGCATGAAATCGTTAAGATCTCGCAAACACGCATTGTGGAACAGGACTTTGCTCGTTGCTTTGACAATAAGAATGGATATACATCTGAAATTATGAAGATGGTGAAAACGACAATGGGAATTGGATGGGAGTTTGAAGGAGTCGTATTCCATGATTTTGAAATGGCAGCAAATGTGTTCCTCGAGAATATCAAAAGGTACGGCAAACCTGATCCTGAACCAAAGAAATCGTATCGTTCGATTTACACATTTGTTCGTACTGGAGATTCTTCTGGACGAGATGTCCTACTACATACATTTGATTTTAAAGATGTCACAACTTGTACACTGCAATTCATTCTTCGAATCATGCGTGAGCCACCAATCATTGTGGACATTTGATTTTACAGGCATCCTCCAGTAAAAATGAAGCATGTTCAGAGTGTAGAGACAAATTACCAATTTTTTTCTTATTGAAAATTTTTATAATTTTTTTTTCGAAAAGACAAGAATTCTTCCTCGGAATCTATGTCACCTTTTTCTCTAAAACTGACACCTATAAGGTATTATCTAAATTTTGAAAATAAAAAATCAATTCAAAATTTGAGAACATTCTCTCAAAAATTTCTAAAGTATTTCTTCCATTTTCCATGGTCCTCCTCCCAAATCCTCCGAGATTGTGTATTGTGGCACATTTTTCACCCTTAATATCTTGAATCCAAATGTCAATCTTAAAATTCATTGCTTTAATTGAATCATTTTTTTATTTTAACGAAGTAGAATGTCGTCCACTTTCGCTACAGACTTTTATATGAATCTTGAGTTCAAAATGTATATATAATAAAGAGTCGGGCCGGGTGGGGGGTCGGGGTGATTCCTCAAGAAAAAGGTTTGTACGGATTGCCTCTTTAGCTCACTTGAGAGAACGCGCTCAGTGACGAGTCGGGATTCGAACCCACGCCTGAAGGATACACGACGGCCTCACTCCAGCGCTCTGCCAACTGAGCTAAAGAGGCAATCCGTATTCCGATTGATGTTCTACTGTACCTAGTATTCATTTCAAAATAGAAAAAAAAACAATGTTTAGTGCGTGCATGCACTACAGACTTCTATAAATCTTGAGTTCAAAATGTATATAAAAATCGTTTGCGAACCATGCTCTGACCATAAAAGAAATTAGTAAGCTAGTGGCTGAAAAAACACAAGTGAGCCTCCGCCTCATTGTGGTTACTTTTTACAGATATAGGGATTACCTGGTCCGCAGATTTATCCATGCGAACTTGGAGCAAGGTTTGGAGGTGTTTGGTTACTCTTTCGTGCCGAAGAGCTGGATGAAGACGCCTTCCGCATGGGAGATGTTTCAGAGTTACAAGATGGCGAGCAAATCTTGGCCTTCGCCAAAGCTCTCATCAGCAACGACCGAAATTACTGAGGTTCCTTCTCCTCGCACCGTCCAATGCTGGCGATGATCTTCGCAATGCTGTCCTTGTGCAGTCCATACTCCTTGACTTCTTTTTTTGCTTTTCTTGTCCCATCATCACTGGGTTGTACTACTGTAGCAAACTCATGATCCAACCATGAAGGCAAATTGTAAAAAGATTTCGTTTCGTGAATCCACACGCGCACAGGGTCATTGACCAATCTGTTCATGAACGCGGTGATCCCATCGTGGATTTGGTAACCATTGTCGGAATCTCCTCGTAATCTACGCTTCACTCTCAGACTCAAACATTGAAGTAGAAAGTTGAGACAAACTGCTTGATATTCTTGTGACTCTTTGCAATCTCGGCATTTTGTGTCATGGCAATTATCTTTTATTTCTTTCTCGGCTGTGTTATCACCTCGACGCATTCGTTCAATCAGTGCAATCCTTTCGTCATGAGATGTCTGCCGTGTTGGAGGCAGAGGCTCGGGTGGCTTCTCTTTTAGTTTTTTCATGCGTCTTAGTTGGTCTTGTGCTTTGCGGATCGCCACCCCAACGTTTGGACTCGTGTTGATCAGATGGGTGGATTGTAGTAACGCAGAACGGATTTCAGCGGGTGTCTGAGCATTTTGAAATAGCTGCAACGCTTCCTCTTCCGTCAGTTGATAGCTTCCGGTGCTCATGGTCTTTACATACTGCGCGATCTTTTCTTTCCCTTCCAGTCTTCGATTTGCTCTAGTCGCTGCGCCGTCGCCTTGTCCTTTGCAAACTTTGACAGCCTTGTGTAGTCCGCATTCAACGAGGTGACGAGTTTCCCTTTGTTCAAAAGGATGGGCGTCCAAAATGCCTTGTCCATAAAGTCGCGCCGCTTCAAATTACGACCAGCAATCTCGTCCAAGATATTAGGCATTCCTCGATTCTTCAGCAACGGAAAGAGCGTATGAAACATGGCGTCTTGCTTCGCAGAACATGAACATAGAACATGAACATGAACATGAACATGAACATGAACATGAACATGAACATGAACCTAGCAGATGAACAGATTACAAAAGAGTCATGCGGATTCTGTAAGAAAGTCTTGTATGTCTTATGACATCTATAAGTTAGTAATAAATACAGAGAACACACAGATAAGGGGCAGACTGTTTGGTCGAGTTTCACAATTATTCGCGATCTGCATCACGGTTGAAACAGATATGGGCCACCACGGGGCAGTCATCCAGACGGCCGTTTCGGCCGTTTCGTCGTGTTGGTCCCTCTGCGAAAAATCTGCTGCCCGGCGCCGGGCAGGTGACGCGTTCACTCCCGAGTCCTCGTCTCTGAAATGACAGCCATCGCCCGCGTCGAACGGCACAGCAATTGGATGGTACAGTTGGCTCATGGGGCGTCGTCAATAATGGGCGTTGGCCAGACAGCAGTGGCACTCTCGTCCCTGGTGCGTAAGCGTGATGTCAGCACACTATGGGAGCTTGATCCTTTAGCTGCACCACCAAGGAGTGTTCAGCAACGTCTCAAGGGTAATGATGATGACGAAGAGCCCCTCAGCAGCACACCCGATGGAAACGATGGCGCCACCGATGAAGCTCGGTCTGTGCTGGAGCTGCAGCTGCAGTTTGCCATGCGCAAGCATGATGTAGAACGTGTGAGGGCAATATCAAGAGAGCTGCGCTCCATGGAGGATTTGGTGCAAAGCCATGCTGCAGCACGTGCTCGTGAAGCGGGCGAGTTGCATGTTGGCGACAGATGCTTTGCGCTCGCCAAGGTCGTCGAATGGGAGTGGTATCACGCGCGCTTGGTGAATGTGCGTGGTCGTTCGCCTCCACTGAAGGTTGAATATCTGGCTACCCTCGACGGCGACTCGTCCAAATTGGCGCTTCCCGTGCCGACCGTCAACCACCTCCCTCTGGAGCATGTGCGACTCGACAAACCGGGAGACAACGACGGGCCCATTGTGCCACCCACTGTGCCGTGTGTGACCGTGCCGGTGCTCGACGATTTCTAAGCGCAAAACCGTCTACAGGGTCAATCGCAAGATTGATGTCCGCCGACCGTGGACATCACCCTGTATCGCAGCACGCGCGTCTGCGGAAATATAATAGTATGAAGGGACAAAATGGCCAATCCACCACATGCATCGGTGGAGTTGATCGTACCAAGCGAGACCTGAAAAGAGGTGGCTGGCTGGCGCTGTGTGCGTGGTGTGTTCGACACTCAATTTAACCCTTTCAGGACGAGTAACAGACAGTCCACTTTTGCTCCATGCCGCGTCGGACCCGTCCACGATCCGCGATCGCCTCCAGGCCATTGGCATGATGTGCCGCTTGGCAGAGGTCATCTCTGTGGTGGTCGTGACGTCTCACAAGCAGCTGGTTGATCAATGCGTCCGACAAGACATGGATTTCAGCTGCACGGATTGCCGCCACCCACTCGTCCTGAAAGCGTTCTGCCTAAGATCTGCAGGTTGTATGGTGGGACGGTAAGTGGTGAGCGATTATTTTAGGGATAGCGATTGACTCGGAACACAAACGGGGGTACGGCGTGGCGAAACAGACACATCCAGCCCTCTACAGGTGTCCCCGAAATTCATTTAGTCGGTGGACTTGTAGTCGTAATGTGTACATAAACACATAAGGTGACACTTGCCATTGGGACGGGCGTACGGTAGGTGCCGAACGAAGACTCAAAAGGTGTCCTCGAATTCACCATCTGCCTTGTCGTGTTGCTCATTCTCCTCACGGGCTGCCGTTCGAGCTCTTACGGTCGCTTGCTTCGCGCATCGCCGTTTGCTCTGCACTGTGATGCCGCCAATACCGTCCATGATTGATGATGCACTTTCTGCAGCTGGGCGCTTGTTGTTGAATTTGCGCAGCATTCTTCTGTCCATGATATGCTCCTCAGGTTCCCAGTTGTTCCAAGTGGGTCCCCAACCCTTCCACTTGATCAGAAACTCGCGCTTCCCAATCTCAGTCTGCCGCATGGCCAGCACCGTCTCCACCTCATAGATGTCTTGCAATGGGGCACCAAGTGGCTGAGGGGTTTCTGCATTGCTTGCCACCACTGCCTGTTCAACATGACGATGATCTTCTCTGTCCGATGCAGGATTTCCCATCTCCTTAACTGCCGCCTCTGGTGTGCTTGCAATCGCTGTTGGTCGACTTGGTACCTCAGGTGCATCGGGCTCACATTTGGTTCGCGTTTCCAGCAAAAGCATGCCACTTGAAGGCGGGGCATCCTCAGCCGTGATGGTACGCGAGACGGATGCTGCTGCGGACATGGGCACGACGATTGGCAGCTCGAGGGGCTGCCAGGAAGGCGCACGGCATGTATCCGCACAGACGGTTTGTTGCATCTGGGGTTGATCGCGAACAGACATATGAGAGGCAAAATCGACCGGTTCCTCCACACGGGCTCTTGGAGTGCTTTGTGACATGGACACGATCGCCGAACTGGGTGCAGACGAAGCGAGAGGCGTTATGGCCAAGTGATTGACGCATGGGTCGGGGTGGTAAGTGGAGGCAAGCATTTCTCCCATGCTAACTTGCGAAACGCCAGGTATGAAGGCTGCATGCTGGCCCTGGAACGGCGGAAAACCCGCCTCATTATTATTGCGAAAAAGGAAGCTCTGGCATTCTCCATAGTGCAAACCATACATTGGGTTCATGTGCGGGCAGCGCATGGGACAGCAGCATGGATGTGAATATGGCATGCTGCCTGGATATGCATAAGGAGTGCCCTGAAGATTTGCCGTCGAGCTGAGCTGCGATCGAGCAGCACTCGAAGTCTGTGAAGATTCCATTGGCTGACTCCGAAAGCTCGTATGATTCCCGCCCTCGCCATCCCGCCGAGATGTGACGCCTCCTGCTGAAAGTTGCTTGGGATCTGGCTTGGGGTCTTGGACTGAGTGGGCAGCATCCATGGCATGAATATTGTACATTTGACCAGTGGGGGCGACGAAAGGTCGGTGCGACGGTGCAGTCGGGTGCGTTGCGTCCATCCGTGCATCGGCCTTTGTTTGAGCAGGAATGGCCCCCTCAAGTGTGTCGAGTTCGCGTGAAATACGCTGCACGCGCGACATGTCTCCGTCTTTCATCGCCCATTCCAAACGAAGCTTCAGGATGGCGCGATTCTCGTCAGTGTCCGCTGGTCTAATGGGCAAGGTCGTTGTCGATTTTGCGACGCGCGGAGCTGGCTTTGGATCTTGTTTCCATACTTCTGGCTGCAGAAGACCAGAAAGCCCCTGTTTTTGCATGGTATTGCTCATGGCATACACTGTGGTGCCAGCTTCTGAGAGTACTGCTGCACCTTTGCTGATACAGTTCAATGCATTGGCCACCTTCTGCTCGAGCTCACGCCCCTCCCACATGCTGACAAACCAACTTCCTGTGGCATCAGAAGGAGGGTAGGGCAACTACGTGAGAACAGGAAGGCAGTCATATGGTGAGGACGGATGGTCGCAGAGTGTGCATAGCTTCAGCTTCAACGATGGACCGATATGGGTCCTTTGCTGCAGCACATGAGTAGCATCTCTCACTATGGCGCGCACCTTGCAAGCACAAAAGCTCGATGCGAAACTCAAGAATCCGGTGGCTTGAAAGCGTACACTTTCGTCCCTTCTCTTCTACCGCACAATCATTTCAACACAAACATTCGACCGAGCTCACCTGGTCCCATCGACAGCTCATGTCGACACACCCTTCTTGCGACGGGATAACCGCGTCGAGTGTGTGCGCCAAGGGGTCCCCTCGCCGCCACCCCCGCATCGCAATGTGCGTCGGTATGAGCGTCCTCGTGGCCACTAGCATGTATATACGAGAAGGCTGAAGAGAAGAAGGAACAATTCGACGCTATGAAGGAGAAGGCAAAGAAGGCAAAGAAGGAACAATTCGACGCTATGAAGGAGAAGGCAAAGAAGGCAGAGAAGGAACAATTCGACGCTATGAAGGAGAAGGCAAAGAAGGCAGAGAAGTAAGGTATGACTGTCTCCTTTATCTGCCTGATTATTTAATCACCCTACTTTTTGGCTTGCTTGACAGGTTTGTTATCATCGAAGAGGAGGTAAAGTATATGGTTGGGGATGAGACTCTTTATGAGTTTATTCTCAACCGCTTGCCATTCGTGTTTGTGTGTTGTTTCGGCGGCGGCCTTATCGGGCATATTTATGGTGTTAAGGTTGTGTGTGGCTGCTCTCTTATGGAGGTTGTCCGCTACAGAGCCTGCTGGTTTGTCTCTAACTATTAAGCAAGACTTTTATATAAATCTTGAGTTCAAAATGTATATTAAAATTCGTTAGCGAATGGAATGCTCTTAATTACCATATACTATAAGACTATGCATAAAAATTTTATATTTATAGATTATACAGCATAGAAGTACTCGACTGATTTCTGTGATTTCTGTTACTTTTTAACAAAAACACTCTGAAAAAGAAGGAGCACCCCATTCTCTCTCTCCACACATCCGTTCACACCCCGTGTCCGTGGGAGCACCCCTTGTCCACCGCCAACCGGTTGCGGCGGTTATTGTGGCCCGTGTGTTCTCCAGGTCTACCCCCCTAGCAATCCGCATGGCCATCGCCAATCGGCTCAATCCTCATATTCGTCATAGAGTGGACGCCATCTCCGCTAAGATGCGATAGGTGGAATAAACACCCCTTGGTCTTTGTCTTGGGTCGTCTTCACTGCTTCTTGGCGCATTTGGGGCACTTCCAATCGCCCTCGGGTACCGCATCGAGCGCGGGGGACAGGCAATAGATGTGAAAGCCCTTCTTGCAGTCGCACACAAGCATGTTGGGCTCGTCGTCGGGGCGCTCGCAGATGGAGCACATCAGATCGGGTGAAATCACAACGCTGTCGTTGTCCTGCTCGGCGGCTTGGGTCTCTTGGTTGACCCTCTTCGCTTCTTCCTGGTTCGGTGCGGGGCTGCGCAGCAGCAGCATCTGAGGTGGACCCTCCGGTTTGTTGCGGCGAATCTCGTCGACATTGACATAATCTTTGCGCGGCGAAGGGAGAAGAAGCTCGTTCGTCTGCCCATCGAGGGTCGAGAGGTACTCGATGCGCAGCGGCGGCGAGCGGGCGCGGACGCCGAGGAGCTTGGCATGGAACCACTTCTTCTCAACAGCTTGTCCCACAGCGTAGCAGGTGTCGCCGACCTGCAAGCCGTCGGGTGGATCCATGGGCTCCTCGTCTTCGGGTTCCGGAACCGGCGGCGCGACTTTTGCGAGGAGTGCCATCGTCGGCCGGCGCTTGAGGCGAATCTGCTCGGCCCAGATCTCGCCGATTGGATGGAACGGTCTGCCATTGGCGTCAGTGCCTGCATTATCCCAGCGTACCTCGACCAGGCCATTCTTGGCGATGGTATGAACTGACCCGGGGACCCAATTGCCATTTACCGGATCGAGGGCCTCGACAATGTCGCCACCCTGAAGCTTGAGCATCGCGGCGTGGCGCGTCGGGTCAACGCTCTTGGCCACCTTACGTACCCGCCCAGCGCCGTCGTTGCCTCCGAGCGGTGTCTGAGCACGCATCTGCTTGTTGGGTGCGGATGCACCAGTGGAGAGGGGACCCTGCGCCCCGGGCGTGTGCGCCCCGGGCGTGTGCGCCCCGGGCGTGTGCGCCCCGGGCGTGTGCGCCCCGGGCGTGTGCGCCCC
>MDSW01017607.1_pt1 | contig 11669 bp, 16 predicted proteins | sample 811171 | NCBI WGS metagenome assembly MDSW01 (sample SAMN05326641, study PRJNA326480) | marine metagenome | isolation source: seawater | place: Atlantic Ocean: North West | collected 2012
CTCCTGTAAATTCCGCAATATAATATGTATGTTTATACATAACTTTGTTTGTACCGAAAAATATTTCATGATATGGAAAATTATAATCAGTAATGTGGATTGTATCTGCTTTATATTGAGTTTCTTCGGTAAATTCACGTAAAGCACAATCAATATCAGTTTCATTTTGTTTTTTACGACCTTTAGGAAATCCCCATTCGGGTTCAATAATACTTTTTTTGTTATTATTTAAAATATCTTTTAAAACATTTTTTTGTAATAAAATATCAAAATTAGTTTTAGCATCAACATATTCTTTTGTATTTTTATTATTAGATTGAAACCATATTTTATCCCAAATAATATCAAAATTATCACAATTTAAAATAGTTTGTTCTTCTACTGTCATTGATTGTATTAATGTATTTATTTTTGAAAAATCCATCGATTTATAATTACCTTTTATAAATTCCATAAAAGATAAACTATTTTTTCGTTGTATCATTAAATAATGTATTTCATTACTGATTATTGTAAAACAAATAATACCATAACTACTAATTGGATGAGGACAATCTCTATAAGTATGTCCTATACTATTACAATTTTTACAGATTATTTTAGACATAATATATTATAATTATTTCATTTTATATAGTAAAATGGAACCTAAAAATTGGGGTAAATTTGGATGGGGTTTTATACATAATGTTGCACTAGGATATCCGGATGATTTAACATATATGAAAAAAGAACAATATCGTAAATTTTTTGAAGTAATTGGTGATGTTCTTCCTTGTTTAGATTGTCAAGATCACTACAAAGAAATGATAGCTGATTATCCACCTATAATGACAAATAAAGAAACATTATTTAAATGGACAGTTGATATTCATAATAAAGTAAATAAAAGAATTAATAAAAAACAAATAACATTAGATGAAGCTTATAATATTTGGAAAAATACAAATACTATTGAAAAAAAAGAATTAACACCTGATAATAAATTATATTATCTTTCACTTATATTTTTTTTAATATTATTAGTCTGTGTTTTAATTATTTTATATTTTCATACACCTTGATATTCACAACCTTGGAAACCTTCTATTGAAAAATTACTGAACTGTTCTTTTTTGCTATTAAACTTCTCTTTTTTAGCTTTATTACTGAATGGTTCAGCACCTAAAGGCATACCAGTCATACTCTCAACATTGCCAGTCATATCCCCTTGTATATTTTGTTGCATAGTCATATCACTCGTAGTAGGCATTTCAACTTTAGGTTTAACAGTTTCAGGAACATCTTTTACTAATTCTTTAGCAATCTTATTTGATTCCTCTTCATCTACAACAGGTTTAATTGATTTTGATGTAGCAACATTATAGGTAAGCATAGATGAAACCGAAGCAAATATAACAATTACGCAAATAATAATGATAATGAAGGCAATTACCCAACCCCACCACCAACATAAACTATTTTCAACGGTCTTACCGGCTACACAAGTAAGATCAAATAGTCCTAATACAATGGAAGGAATGCTGAATAAAATAACACTTCCAATTAACATTAATCTTTCACCTAAGGTTAATTCATTTTCGTTAAATAATATAGATAATATAATCGCAATGACCGCAATTAAAATAGCAATCGCCGCATATTGCGATTGAGGGGTTCCAGTTAGCAGTTTAGAAATAGTCTTGGTAAAATCCATCTTATACGTTTTAAATAAATATAAGAAAAAAAGATATAAAAGATAATTAATATATTTTAATTATGGGCATTCCTTTTTATTATTCAGATCTAATTAAGAAATATTCGGATATTATTCAAACACCTAAAAATGTTAATATTTTATTTTTTGACTATAATGGACTAATACATCCAATAGCTCACGAAACAATTTGTAAAGGTAAAAGTGAAGATGAATTCTTTCATTTATTATGGAAAAAAACGTTAAGTTTAGTAGAAATAATAAAACCAGACAAATATATTATATCGGTTGATGGTGTAGCTCCTTTAGCAAAAATTAATCAACAAAGAAAACGTAGATATATTTCACCTACGAATAAATCTTGGGATACAAATGCTATAACGTGTGGAACACCGTTTATGGATAGTTTAAATAAATATATCAAAGCAAGATGTATTAATATGGATAGTATGTATAATAATGGTGAAGGAGAACATAAAATACTTGACGCTATTCATAATGATCCTAATACAAATAATGTTTATTTAATTCACGGATTAGATGCGGATCTAATATTACTATCATTAATGAGTGATAAAGCTGATAACATTTATTTAATGCGAGAACAAGATAATAAGATAACATATATTAGTATTAAAAAACTAAAAGAATATATAGAATTAGAATGGTGTTATATTTTTAATAAAGATGCTGATATTATTAAATCCTATTGTGTTATGTTATCTATAATGGGTAATGATTTTATACCACATCCTATTAGTCTTAAAATATCAAGTAATGGTATTAATATATTAAAAACCGTCTGTAAAAATACGTGTTTAATATCAAAAATTGATCCTATTAATATTAATGTAGAAGATTTACAAATAATATTTAAGAATCTTATTTATTACGAAGATAAATTTATGGCAAACGAACCTAAAAATTGGAGAAAAAATTATTATAGAAATGAAGTTTATATAGAAGATATACCGCAAGCGTGTAAATATTATATTGATGGTATTTTTTGGACTTATAATTATTACAATAAAAATATAAATAAAATTGATCATAGCTGGTATTATCCATATTTAGGTTGTCCAAGTATAGCTGATATTGCAAATTATTTAAATACATATGAATATATTCCTAATTATGACAATAGTTTTATACAATCAAAAGAACAATTATTAATAGTTATGCCTAAAACAAGTATTAATGTTTTACCGAAATATTTACAAAAGTATATGATAGATCCAATATATGGATTAGAATATATGTTTGTAGCGGATTATAAACTTATTAAATATCTTAAAAAACACGAATGGGAATATGTTCCTTACTTACCTTTAATTGATATAGAATATATTCGTTCTATTTTTGATGTGCAAGAATCTTATTAATTAATTCAGGTTTATTTCCTTCTGTAGAAATACCAAAATTACCACAATGTTCTTTTAATTGTTCTACTGACATTTTAGCTAATTTAGTTTTAGTAAATACATTATCATCAACGGAAGGTGTTAATATTTCTGTTATTTCAGTAACAATAGGATCTTCAATTATATCTGTAGGTTGTTCTGCAACTATTTCTATTTTAGTAGGTTCAACAGGTTCTTCAGGTTCAACAGGTTTATTATCAAATACTTTCATAAACATATCTTCTGCAAATTGATTTGCATTGTTTTCTTTATTTTTATATAACAATTGCGTAGCAAAAGTTGTTTCCAATTTATAAAATGAACTTTCAAGTTGTGCTATTTTTTTCCATAAATATATAATAGCTACATAAATAATAGCAAAAACTACAATATAAAACACAAGATCTAAACGGTTAAGAATACTACTTAATGATATCATTTATCATCAACATTAGATAATCTATTTTTCATTTTAATCGCACTTTTAATTAATTCATCTGGAAACATCTCACGTCCTAATAATTCTAAAGCTATACATTGTTTAGATTCTTTTTCTCTAATTCTATATGGAAACTTAAAATCATATTCATCTTGTTGAATAGCTTCCATAGATAAATTAATAAAACTTTCTTTATAAGTATAACCTAAATCTATTAAAGAATGATAATGTGTCGTAACTATAAGTTTAGCATTTTTAAAATTATTATTAATATATTCACATACAGCATAAGCAGTTGATTGTCCTTCAATTGGTGGTGTAGAATGCATAGGTTCATCCATTACGAATAATATATTTTGTTCTTTATTTTTACTTGCTTTATCCAATAAATCATAACAATATTTTACCTCTGTTTCAAAATAAGATCGTGTTCCTACTTCATCTGATACTCGCATAAATGTTTGAATTATATGGTATGTATTTGTTGTCATTTTATTAGCCATAGCAATACCAATAGTTTGTGCTAATATTATATTTAAAACAATATTCTTAACATAAGTTGTTTTACCACCTGCATTTGGTCCAGTTATTACTAAATGACGTTTCAAATACGCAGGATTACATACTTGATTTTCATCCAATAATGGTGATCGCATACCAACTATAGTAGTATTAGAATTGTTATCATAATTTACTTTACACCAATTTTTATTATGATATAATTTAGAAATTACATTAGCAATATCCATATAATTAATACATTCTAATATTTGTTTCATTCGTATCCTATAATTAGATGTATTTGTCCAAAAACAATATACGTCTGTAAGATCACCATTGATAATAAAAGATTTATCATAATATATATCATTTAATTTCCAATATTCATCCGGTATATTTTCAAATAATTTAGAACATATAGTAATAAAAGATTTAACATTAGATATTTTTGTAGAAAGATCATTACGTAAATTATGTAAATAATACGAATAATCAACCATTTGCCATAAACCATATACATAAAATGAAAAATATATTAAAACAGTTATCCATTTTACCAAAGAATATTTAATATCACTATATGAAGCAGTTATAATAGCTTTTAAAGATTTCCATAATATACTTACATATTTGAATAATGAAAAATCAATTTTTAAAACAGTTTTAATATAATAATAAGGTCCTAATATTATACTTATTGGTGATATAAATTGCATCAAAGGAACTGAATAAACCTTATATAAATGAAATAATTCTATTGTAGGATATGTCAAATTAATAGGAAAATTATACCAACTGTTAGGAAATAAAGCACCTAAAAACTCATTATCAGCATTTGCATAATTACAATTTAAATTTACAATATAATTAACATCTTCTTCAAGATTCTTTAAATGATTCAATTGAATAGTTATATCAGGCATATTAATTACATTTTGTCTTTTACGTAATTCTTCAATATCATATATAGGTTTGCGTATTATATCAACCATCAACTGTTTAGAATTATCTAAAACAGTATATTCTTTCATAAAATCATCAATCAATGTATCATTATAAACATCTTCACTAACAGATGTAGTCATTCTATATAAACACTTGATTAATATTATATTAATATATACACATTATGAATGTTGTAGTTATTTTTATTAAAAATACAATTTATAAATTGTATAAACAACCTTTTGAAACTGATACTGATGCTTACGAAAGATTATGGTGGATTATTAATAATAATAAAGATTTTAATAATCGTAAGGATATAAGCGATTCCATAAAGGTAATTAATATTAAAAAAGGAATGTCTTATTATAATAAATGAATATAGAATCCAATCAACTTAAATTAGAATATGTTATTATTATATTTCTTCTTATAATTGCAATTGTATTATTATTTTATAAAAGTATTGAACCTGAAAAACCAATAAATGAAGTTAAAAAACCTAAATCCATTTTAAAAAAAACAAATAATCTTCATACAGTTAATAATTCTAATGTAAAGTTTTATGATGTAAGAATGTCGCAAATATCAAATGATATTAATATTACTAAAAATCAAGAACCTACAACCGAATTGTTATCTCAATACCAGCCAGCTAGAGAAGATATACCAACTGATAACATTTTTTGTAATAGCAATAATGGTAAAATACAAAATAAACCATTACGCTTTAACATATAAAGATTATAATATATATTATCATTATAGTAATGCATTTAGGTATTATATCATTTTGCGATAGAATAGCATATAATATTAAATCTAATGATATTAAAACTGATATATTAGAAGAAATTGATAAAAAATATAATATTAAAATAATACAAAAACATTTTTTTAGATTAACTGATGAAAGTGTAAGTCATATTACAGCTACACCCCACGTAGTATCTATTAGAACAAATGGTAATCCTTATTTTTTGTATATGACTAAATATGATGATAAAGAAATAATTTATTTTATTGATAAAAAAATACATCCTACGTATCAATTACCAAGAATCATTATAACAAAAGGATTATTTGATCCAAATCTATTTAATGGAACTTTAATAGATGGTGAAATGGTATGTTGTTATAATAAAAAATGGATTTTTTTAATTTCAGATATTATATCTTATAAAGGAGAACATTTAACAAAGTTTCAATTACCAGAACGGCTTACAATGTTAAATAATATGTTAGATAATGAATATACCGAAGATTATCCTATGGATATTTGTAAGTATCGTATAAAACCTTATTATAATTTGTGTGTAGATACACTTAATAAAATATCAAGTTTTGAATTTCCATTTTCTGTAAGAGGTATATATTTTTGGGCTTATAATTTGAAATATAAACCTAAACTTATGAATATTGATGATAACATTATTCAATCAGTATCAATAAAAACAAAAGATAATATTGAATTTACTTTAAAAACAGATAATATAAAATCTGTTATTAAAACAGATCTACCTGATATTTATAAAGTAAAAGAAGATAATAAATACTTATCTATACAAACTATTAAACAAAGTCATATGGTTCGAGATGCTTTTAAAGATACTAATCTAAATTTTTCTAAATCTATTAGGTGTTCATATTCCAAAGAATTTGATAAATGGATACCTATCAGCATTTGCTAATACAATTTTCAATATTTTTTATATTACTATCAATATCACAATTTGATGAGTATTTAAAACTTATGTATAATGATGTATCTTTAATACATAATGATAAACGATTATTAATTTTATATTCTTCTATAGAATAAGATTCTTTATAAGATATTTTATTTACACAAGGAAATACATATATCGGTTGTTTAGAATCATTATACATTAATAATGTATAATCATCTGTTTCATCCATATCAATTAAAGAATGTTTAAATAAACATTGATTATCATTTGATATTTCATATGTATATTCTAAATTATTATACCAATAACTTGTAAAATCACGTTTAAGAAATTTAAACGTTTTACGTATGGTATTAATATCTTTTGGATTCTTTAAAATAATATAAATATAATTTATATTATCATTTAATTTATTTTTAAACATTATATATACTATGATAATATAGTGTTTATATAAAAATAATTTTAGCAATTTTAAGCTGTCGCAGGAGTTGCTTGTTTAAAAGGCTTGATATGGGGATTGAGAAGTCTTTGCATATGGAAGAAAGTAACTTCATCACCATCCTTCACACGAAGGAGCTTCTTCAATGGTGCATCTGGACGAATAATACGTCCATTCACAGGATCTTTCAAATTATTCTTACTTACATATGTATTAATATTCTTAGTCACCTCAGTACGACTCATCAATGTTCCGTGTGCAATTTCTAAGAAATCACACATTTCAGTTGAAATCTCAGTTGGTTTAGCAAAACCACTAGGACTCAAACGAGCTTTTTCTTTACGATCACGTTCCTTCTTAAGGATCTTCTCCTTCTTATCATTTTCCTTAATAACAAGCTTTACTAGGGTTTTGATTGCCTTAAACTCCTTATCCATATTAGAAATAGCTTCAATCAATTCAGCTAGTTTTGAATTTTCATATGAAACTACTTCTACTTTCTTGCTTTTTACCTTAGTATCTGTAGCATCCTTAGATACTTTGGTATCCTTAGCTACTTTAGTATCCTTAGTATCTTTAGTTACTTTAGCATCCTTGACATCCTTGGATTTAGCACTTTTTTCAACCTTATCTGCCTTCTTAACAGCCATTGTTTTTAATCAATATTATTGTTTTTGTCTTTATATACTTTTACTTATCATTACACAGTGCGTTAAGAGTATTTAAAAAAGTTTCATATTCTTCATTACTTATATTTTTTAACTTGCTATTGCTTGGATTATATAAAACCATTTTAATTAATAAATCTCCACCATTTAATCCTCTGTTTTTAATTTTTAAAGTTTTCTTTGACATTTTTTTAGCTTTAAAACTTACATTATTACCATCAATATGAACAAAAGAATGATTAAATCCTTTGTAATAATCATAATGTGATATTTTCATTTGATATATTAAATCTACTTTACCACTTTGATGAATAATACTTTCATACACATCATCATCTTCAAATTTAAAATCAATTTCAGCTGTCGAACTTAATCCATTAAAACTTCGGGTTATAAATTGTTTAGGAAACTTAGAACAATCTATAATAGCTTTGGTTGGCATTCCACATAAATTAAACTGTTTTTCTAATTTTCGTTTGTAAATAAGATCATAATACGTTATCTTTACAGATGTTTTAAATATACTTTGAAATGATTGCGATTGAAATAACTTATTTGCCATTCCACTAAACATACTTGCCATACCCTCACTACCACCAAACATACTTGCCATACCCTCACTACCACCAAACATACTTGCCATACTCTCACTACCACCAAATATATCATCAAATATGTCTGAAAAATTATTATCTATCAACCTTTTATAAGCCTCTGAAGCTTCTTTAAATTGCAATTCTTTTTCATTTCTTTCATTTTCATCTAAATCAACTAATTTATCTGGATGCGTTTTTAATGCTATTGATTTATACGCTTTTTTAATATCCGCTTCTGTTGCTTTTTCATCCAAACCTAAGACATCCAAACATTGTTGCTTATCCATTTAAAGATTTAAATCTATAAAATGTTTATATGAATATATTATATTATGGTGCTAATAACACTATTAATGATAAAATAATTGATAACACTCTTCATAACCAAACAAGAACACATAAAAATATTAGATATCTTGAAAATAGTCAATATCTAACTTTTTCTGTTATTAATATACATATTTTACAATTTATTAAATCATTAATACAAACTACTACAATCAATAATACTATACGTAAAATTATTTTATTTAATATAGAACAATGCGATAGAGAATGTATGACTATTTTACGTATTATACTTGAAAAATATAATAATACTACACAATTTATTGCTACCACTATTCAACGATCTAAAATTGATAAACCAATTTTAAGCAGATTTATATTAGTGCGATTATCTGTTGATAATATTAAAATTGATGTTATACCAATTAAAAATATTACCACTAAACCAACACTAACAGATATAAAAAAAATAGTTAAAAAATGCCGTAAATATTCTATTTCTGATATTAGCCTAGAGTTATTAAATATAACTCCATATAAATGTCAATTTATAGAACAAGCAAGTAATATAGAACATCAATATTGCTTTCATAATAATAAAGATCTTGCGATTGAAACATTAATCTTAGTATGCTTTTATCCCCCAAAATATGATATAAAAAAATCAAATAACTAATTGTTAAATGTATAGTAAATGTAATGAATGTAATGAAACTAAACTAATAGTTAATAATATTAATAAACTTGCAAAATATATTGATAAATACGGCAATAATAATGAAAAATATACACTAAAATCAAATCTTAATATTATGAATAACAATTTAGAAAATGTTTATAATAATATATTAATTTCTAAATTATACAAAAATATGCTACTTTATGTAGTCTGTATTTTTTTAATGAAATCCATAATACTATAACTACCTTCTAAAATAGCTAAATCCTTTTTAACCGTCATATCACTTAAGTTAATATGTATCCATTTGTTATAATATTTTTTTGGTATAAAGTTTAATAAAAATAAACACACTATTATTCTATCTGCACATCCAAATTCTGCATTTTTTATATCAGCTCTAGTTGATTTTGTATATTTTATATATTCTTTTCCTATACTTAATTCTTGTATTTCTTCTCCGTAAGATTTTGCACTTTTAATTAATTGTTTTTTCATATTATGTGATAAACTAAAATAAGCATAAGATGTCTTACATTGATCTATACCTGTTAAAGTTCCCATATCAATAATACATTTAGGTTTATATTTATCTATACAATATGATAAACCATCCGCTAATATTAATCTTCCTTCAGCATCCGTATTTGTTATTTCAACTTTTATACCTGAATAAGATGTTATAATATCACCGGGTTTTGTTGCCATATGCGAAATATCATTTTGAACTAATGGAACACACACTGTTATATTTTTTTTTGTTTTATTTAAAGCAAGTTCGTATAATAAATATAATGCCATTGTTCCACCCGTTTTATCTAAATGCATATTATTCATCGCATATTTAGGTTTTAATGTATAACCTCCAGCATCAAATGTAACTCCTTTACCAACTATCACTAAATCTGTATTTTTACTACTTTTATTACCATTATATTCTACAATTAACATATGACCCGTTAAATGATCTACAGATACAATAAGATTTAATCCTTCTTTTTTCAATTGTTTTGTATCTTTAATTATTACATTAGTATTCTTAATTGATTTAAATAATTTATCAATATGATTGCAAAAAGAACTAGGTGTTATAATATTTGCAGGTTGATTTAATAATGTTCTAAATAAATTTAAACTTGTATCTGTTTTATTAAACTTGTATTTTTGTTGTTCTAAACGCATCTTAACTGCTTTATGATATTTTTTTGGATATTTATTTATATTAACTTTTTGTCCTACATCCCATAGATCTAAATGATTTATCATTTAACTTTAAATAATAAAATTAAATATAAGGTCTATTTTGCTTAAAAATATACTTTATATGACAGAAAGGTATTTTTAATAAATAATTAATACATATATTAATCATTTTATTATCAGAATTACTACTATTTTCTATTGTATCTACTATATCATTCAATAGATTGCTAGGAACATTTGAGTCACTATATCTAACATATTTCATATAACTATTAATAACACTGTAATATACTATCAATATATCGTATAATATTACATATTTATCAATTGCATTAATATTTCTTAGAATATTAATATACTTCTTGATCTTATAACGATACTTGATCTGTGCTAAAAGATCTTTAGGAACAGTATAAATAACCTTTGTATAAATATATTCTACAAGATCATCAGGTAGTTTTGATTCAAAATCTATTAATAGACTTGTTGTCATTTTGTAATATACTATTAAATTGTTATCATTTTTATAAATAAATATGGAACTTATTGATCTTTTTTTCAACAAATTTTATAAAGATTTTCAAGAATATACTTACAAAAATAAAGTTTTAGTAGCGGCGTCTGGTTTTACTATTGGTATTGCAACTACTGATTTACTAAAATCAATTATAACTGATATTATAAATCCTAATATTATTAAATTAATTTCATCATTAAGTCTTATATCACCTTTAGCTATTAAATATCCATTTGTATTTAATATTGTTAAAGGATTTAGTAATGTTCTTTGGTTATTTATTATATGGTTAATAACTATTTTTGTTTCATTCTTTGTAATTGAATATATACTTAATAGAAAGGTTATCGGTTTAACTAGTAATGTTCAAGATGATGAGAAAAAACAATTTATTAAAGAAAAAATAATATCAAAAGAACACAATAATATATTACCAAATGAAAAAGATAAAATTGAAATTGAAAATGATAAAGAATTAGAAAATCTCACCCAATAAAATTATTTACATAATTTATAAATATACTTGTATTATTCATTTCAATATTATTATGACCCGCTTTAACTATTAATGGTTTATAATAATTATCAGGACAATATATTTTTA
>MDSW01045771.1_pt1 | contig 11667 bp, 11 predicted proteins | sample 811171 | NCBI WGS metagenome assembly MDSW01 (sample SAMN05326641, study PRJNA326480) | marine metagenome | isolation source: seawater | place: Atlantic Ocean: North West | collected 2012
CCCGTGGCGGCGACAAGTATATGCAGGAACGAATTCCGGGGGCCCGGGGTCAGCCCCATCAGACCCTGGTGGGCGGGCATTTCCTGCAGGAGGATTCCCCGGTGCCTTTCGCCCGGGCCATCAATGATCTGCTGGCCCGCATGGGTTAGGGGTGGCGCCAGGTCACTCCAGCATCACCGTGGCCTGCATGCGCTTGGCGGGAATCAGACGCAGGGCGGATGACAGCCTTGGTTCCTGCCCCAGGTGGTGGCGGTAAATGGCCTGGTAGGTGAGGATATTCTTGACGTAGTCGCGGGTTTCGTTGAACGGAATAGCCTCCACCCAGATATCGCCGGGTACCGGCAGGTACTCCGGCTGCCAGGCATCGGCCCGGTGGGGCCCGGCGTTATAGGCGGCGGTGGCCAGGATTTGATTGCCATCAAAGCGGTGCAGTAACTGGCTCATGTAATGGGTTCCCAGCCGCACGTTGACCTCCGGCGTCAGCATGGCGCTGGTGCTGGGGGTGGGAATCCCCAGCTCCCGGGATAGCTGGCGCGCGGTGCGGGGCATAATCTGCATCATGCCCATGGCTCCCACCGGGCTGCGGGCCCGGGCCAGGAAGGCGCTTTCCTGACGAATCAGGGAAAACACCCAATCCTGGGGCACGCCGTTGTCTTGGGCGTACTTGGTGACCACCGGGCCATAGGCGGTGGGAAAGCGGATCTCCAGATCGTTGTAGGCCTCCGACCGGTAGGCGGCACGAATGGCCGGATGATACCAGCCCCAGAGCGTCGCCAGATGCGCCAGTACACTGCGTTCACGTTCGTCGGTGCGGCGAATCAGGTGTTCCCACTCCAGCCGGGCCAGCCGCTCCTCATCCATCAGGAACAGCTCCCGGGCCCGGCGTACTGCCGGCCACTGACTGACCTGCAGTAATTCCTGATCGCTGATACGGGTGCGTTCCATATTCAGATTCAGGGGTTGTTGCAGGCGCTCGCTGGCGAGAAAGCCATAATAATTGCGTTCCCGGGATAGTTCCCGCAGCCGCTGGCGGGGCTGGTGGTTGGCAAATTTGGCGGTCACCACCGAGGGGGGCAGCAGATCCAGGAACTGCTCCTCGTGATACAGGGCACGGGAAAAGCGCTGCTGAAAGCTCAGCATGTCCACATGGTGGGCGTCGATGCGAATACGCGGCAGTTGCTGCAGGTCCAGGGGGCCGAGTTTTTCCTCCGCCCGGGCCAGCCAGTAGCGCCAGGTATTTTCACCGGCTTCTTCATTCTCCAGCAGCGCCAGCCAGATCCGCAAGCGGGGCCAGTCCTGCTCGTAGAGAGCATGGCGCAGCCCCAGGGGAATGATATCTTTGTCAAACCTCCCGTACTGGGCTGCCTGACTGAGCCAGTAGCGGGCGTTGTCCTGGCGCCGGATGCCCAGCACAAAGGCAAATTCGTTGGCCACCCGGGCCCGTTCGGCGGCGCTGAAATCGAAAGCCTGCTGGTATTGGGGCCAGAGCGTCTGAGCCAGTTCCGGCTCCCGCCGGATCAGTCGGGAGAAGGCGGTGACCAGCATGGGCCGGGCCTGCTCGCCCCACCGGCGATAACGCGCCAGGGCACGCAGGCGGCGGGGGTCACGGTACAAGTCCCGCCATTCCCGGGCCATGGGTTGCCATTCCTTGGGTAGATAGCGTTCCAGATAACGGGCCAGCTGCAGCTTGCGATTGTCCATGGCCATGGCGGTGCGTTCCCAGGCCAGGGAGCCATGCATCTCCCCGGTGGTTTTCCATACCTCGAACAGCGGGTCGCAGGCAGCGTCCTGGGAGGCGCCCACCAGCCACATGCGGCGGGCACCGGCGAAGGCCGCCTCCCGTTCCCCGGTTTTGTACAGGGCCCAGTAGTAGTAGCAGTCGTATTCGCTGGAATACTGCCCCAGGCGGTACTCCTGCAGGTAGGTGTCCCAGTCTTTCTCCCGCGTCAGCTGACTGATCCAGCGTCGTCTCAGCCAGCTGCCCATGGGCGCGTCGGGGAACTGGCGAATGAACTCTTCCAGGTCCTCTTTTTCCAGCGTATCAATGTAGCGGGCGTACTCCTTGTATTTGAGATAGGGGTACAGTGGATAGTCACGCAGGGTTTCGGCCTGCCGGGCGAAGCGCTGGCGCTGGCCCTTGCTGAGCAGATTCAGTGTATCGCGGTATTGCTGGCGCTGCGGTTGTAAGCGGGCCTGTTCGCTGGCGTCCAGACTCTGGCCATAAGTGGCGGCGGCCGGGGAGGAGGCCGCAACCATTCCCCACAGCAGTAGGAGCCGCAGTCCGGTGGCGCTGATCAAGACACGCAATATGGTATTCACTATCGGGGTACCCGGTGGTGGTGACTCATGCGGATTGTTTTGCTTCTTAATTTAGTATGGATAGCAGAGAAAGCGATAAATTTCAGGTGGTTAAACCTTTTTTTGCAGAAATTCCCGGATCGGGTACAAAAACCGTCCGACTTGATAAGTTTTTGATCTGCCAGCGTGAAACAGTTTATTGGAGCGGGGTGTTGTGGTCACCGGAATGAACGCTAAACTTAAAGGAGAGCAGCAATAATAACATCACCGGCTTCGGCTCAGGTGAACTGGCATCAGCATGGGGACTATGGAAAAGCGTATCCGAGAAAAACGTGTCATCCAACGGCATCACCTGCGGTACTACCTCAGCGTGTACAACCGAAAAACCGGCAAGCCCATCGGTTATATCGTGAATATTTCCACCGAGGGCCTGCGTCTGGTCAGTCATATTCCGTTGTTGACTCACAGCGTGTTTCAGTTTCGCATCAAGCTGCCCCGGGAAATTGAGGGCGCCCGCAATATCGACTTTGATGCATTGAGCTGTTGGTGTCGACCGGATGTAAGCCCGGATTGTTTTGATACCGGTTTCAAGTTGATTGACCCACCCAAGGAGTTGATGGATTTGATCGAGGGTCTCGCCACCTACTTCAGTTTTAAAATCGATTGATTCACAGTTCCGGGTCCGGTGCCGGCACCAAGGTTGCCCGCTGCGGGGCTTGCTGTCAAAATCATCTGGTGAGAAAGCAGCCAGTGATACTGCCATGTCTAAATTTAAACTGATTGCGTCTGTAGGTGTCCTGCTTCTGTGCTGGGGCCGGTTCGTGCTGGCATTACCGGCGGAGATGGAGGCGGACCGTCTGATTCTGGCGGCGGAGGAAAAGCTGTCCGCGGGCCAGCATGAGGCGGCCCGGGAATATCTGCAGCGGGTGGATCAGCTGGAGGTGACGCCGGAACCCAAATACCATTATCTGGCGGGGCAGCTAGCCCTGCATTACGGTGAACTGGAGGCGGCCAAAGAGCACCTGACCGGTTATGTGGAAAGCGCCGGCCGGGACGGGGAGTTCTATCAGGAGTCTCTGCGGATGCTGACCCGAGTGGAGGAGCAACAGCAGTCCCAGGAGGCCATCGCCCGCTCCCGCCAGCAGTTGCAGCAGATTCAGTCCGGTGGTGGCCTTGGCTCCGGGGGTGGCGCGGATCAGGATGCCAGCGCCGGCGACGTGGCCGGCAAGGCGTATGATCAACGCATTCAGCAACTCTATATTGCGCCTTCGTTGCAGGAATCCCTGGTATTGCACATCAACAGCCTGCTGAGCGCCTATCAATACCTGGAGGGGCCGGTGAAAAACCGCGATCTCTCCCCGCGACTGGAATTTCGGGTATCGGTGCAACCGCCGTCGCAACTGTCGGTGGTGCGCAAAGACATTGATCCGCAAAGTGGCGTGCAGGCCACCCTGGCCAGCACCAGCCTGGATGCCTCCGGGGTCAACCCGTTCGTTCAATACCGCTGCAGCAAGGCCGCGGATCAGTGTGTGGTGCGGCATCCGGTGACCGGTGCCGACTGGCTGGTGATTGCCCGGGATGAAGCCGCGGCCCGGGAACTGAGTAAGGCGCTGACCCGGCTGATCAAAGCCCTACAGCGCTGATCTCAGGGTTGCGAGAGCCGGTTTGCGACGACGACTCTAAAAGGCCAGTCTGACACCGGCGGAAACCGTGGCGAGCCGGGTGTCGTCGTAATCCAGCACCGCGGCATAGTCGATGAACGCCGCGATACCATGGGGAAACTGCGCCGAAGCTCCGGCCTGCGCTTCCATCCAGTTGGTATCCGGGTCATCGGCCTGAATGCTGAACTCATCCCCAGGGCTGAACAGAAAACGGCCCACAATCAGATCCCGGTCATCTTCAAACTCATGGCGCCAGATGGCTTTGGCGTAGGGCACCAACACTCCCCAACTGAAACTTTTGGCGTAAGCCACCTGGCCACCGGCGCTGTATATCAGTGATTCCACCGTTTGTTTGGCAAATGCGGCGGTCCAGGGGCTGTCACCGGATTCCTCGAAGGCATCAATATCCCCGTCCAGGTAGTCCAGGCTGGCCAGGGGACCATAGGTCCAGCCGCCGCTGCGAAAATCATAGCCACCGGTCAGGCTCAGATACAGCATACGGGTATCGGTGGTGCCGCGAGCCAGGCTGGCGCCGGGTAAATGGCGCCGGGTGTCGAACTCGCCTCTGGCGTAGCCCAGGGTGGTGTCCAGAGCAAAATCACGCCGATACCAGCTGCTGTAAACAATCAGATGATCCGATTGGTTGTCGGTCTGGTCGCCGAACTGATTGTACTCCAGCTCACTTTCCGAATGGCCCCAGGCGGCCCCCACCAGCCACTCATCATTGAGCTGCCAGTCAGCCCCCAGGGTGTAGTGGTCGTCACTGAGGTCGTAGCCCACCTCATAATCGGTATCGTCCTGATCGCCCCCGGCCCGGGCGCCACTCAGGAACAGGCCCAGGGCCTGGCTGCGGAACAGCTCGCCACCGGCGTTACCGCCCCTGTAATCGGCCACGCCGGGAAAGATTGCCACCTCACTGCCGCCACCTGCCTGTTGACGGCGTAAACCGGACAGATGATTACGGATACTGTTGACCTGGTTCCTGCTGATCTGCACCAGAGAGGTGTAGAGGGCCGGTTGTTCGTCCGGAGTGATTTGGGCTCGGTCCTGCTCATACTCCACCGGATCGGGAACTTCACTCAGCCGGCAGGCGTTTTCGAAGCTGGCAAAGTCAAAGCCGGCCCCTTCCTGCTGCAAAATTTCCGTACAGAGCGCATCGATATCGGTGGTGAACTGCTCCTGGTTGGTATTGGCGTGGACCGTGCCGCAGGTCAGCAAGCCCGCTCCCAACACCAGACCGCAGTTTTTGAGTTTATGGTTGGGCATCGGGTTACAGACTCAGGGTGATAGTGAAGTAATGGTCCACCAGCAGGGCGATGAACAGGCACATCAGATAGACGATGGAGTAGCCAAAAGTCTTCATGGCGATACCCGGCACCGGGGCGAACTTCAGGCGCACGGCGTAATACAGAAAGACAGCGTTGAGGATCAGGGTGGTCAGCAGATAAATCAGACCACTCATGCCGGTCAGATAGGGCAGCATGGTACATAGCGCCAGCAGGATGGTGTAGTGCAGCACCGAGGTCTTGGTGAACTCGATACCGTGGGTCACCGGCAGCATGGGGATGCCGGCGCGGGCATATTCATCCCGGCGATGGATGGCCAGGGCCCAGAAGTGGGGCGGTGTCCACACAAAAATGATCAGCACCAGCAGCAGGCCGTGGGCGTCGATGCTATTGGTCACCGCGGTCCAGCCCAGTAACGGTGGGATGGCACCGGCCAGGCCGCCGATCACGATATTTTGTGGGGTGGCCCGTTTCAGATACATGGTGTAGATAAAGGCATAACCAACGATGCCAAACAAGGTCAGAAATGCGGTGAGAGGGTTAACGAAAAATGACAGGATTGCCATGGAGGCAATGGACAGCACCGCCGCAAACACGATGGCCCGTTGCGGGCTGATTTTGCCTTTTACCAGCGGTCGGTGTTCGGTGCGCGACATCACGGCGTCGATGCGCTGGTCCACCACGTGGTTGACCGCGGCGGCGGCGCCCATGGCGAAGGCCATGCCGATGGAGCCCAGAATCAGAGTGTCCAGCGGCACCATGCCGGGGGTTGCCATAAACATGCCCACGATGGCGGTGAGCATCAGCAGCATCACCACCCTGGGTTTGGTCAATTCATAATAGTCTCGCCAGCTGACGGATTCCGTCATGCTGGGGCTGAGTGCTCGGCTCATGTTGTCCTCCCTCCTCCGCGATATAGGCTGAGGCTTACAAATATCATTGCCATCATCAAAATTGCCGCTACCCCGTTGTGGGCCACCGCCACCAGCAGGGGCAGTTCGAACACCACATTGCTGACACCAAGGGCCACCTGTAGCAGCAGAATCAACAGCCCGACTCCGGCGGCGCGACGGGTCACTGGGGGGGAATCCGGCCGCAGCCGCAACCAACCCAGTAAGCCGCCCACAAATACCGTTGTGATGACCGCGCCGATTCGATGGGCCACATGAATGGTGATTTTGGCGTCCGGCCCCAGGTGAGTGGCGAACTCATAATCCTCCAGACCATGGCCCCAGAATTGAAACGCATCCTGCAAATTGATGTGTTCCTGCCAGCCCTGCTGGCAGATGGGCAGCTCGGTGCAGATGGTGGCGGCATAATTGGCAGCGGTCCAGCCCCCCAGCGCAATCTGCAGTCCCAGCACCAAAATGGCGACCAGCGCCAGGCGAAATGGCAGACGGCGCGGTTGCGGGGTAGGGGGTGGCGGAACCCTGTGTAAACGCAACGCCAGTATAAACAGCAGGCAGAGCGTAGTGAACCCCCCCAGGAGATGCGCCATCACCACCGTGGGGAACAGCCCCAGGGTCACCGTCCACATGCCTAACAGGCCTTGGAAGATCACCAGGGCCGCCAGGGCCAGGGGCAGTTTGATCGGGGTTGCGGGGTTGCTGCGCCGGGCGCGGAAGCTGAGGTACAGCATCACCAGGATCACCAGCCCCAGGCTGGAGGCAAAATACCGGTGAATCATTTCCGGCCAGGCCTTATGACTTTCCACCGGGCGGTGCGGGTAAGCGCTGTTGGCCCGCTCAATATCTTCCGGGTGTTTGGGGACTGTGAGATGACCATAGCAGCCGGGCCAGTCGGGACACCCCAGACCGGCATCCGCCAAGCGGGTGTAGGCCCCCAGGGCGACAACGCCGCAGGCCAGGAATACCGCAAGAATGGAAAGTCGTTTCAGCCACATGAAGGATTACCCGATTTTGGACAGTTTCAGAACTTTCTGCAGGTCCTTCAGCAGATCGCGACCTTTGAGGATGGACTCCTGCTCGTCGGCGTAGGTGGGATAGTACATAAACACCGCGCCCATGGTGTCCACCAGATAGAGCAGGCCGGTTTGTTGTTGCTTCAGCCCGTCGTTTTCCGTGTCAGTGAACCACTGCTGGAGAGCCTCGGGTTCAGTGTGCGCCACGGTCAGCTCGGAAAACTCCTCTGCGATCAGCGCACGATAGTCCTGGGGCAGGGCGGTGGTGGCAATCAGCATGGTGGCCACCCGGTCCTGATCCGGCCCCAGTGCCTTGTGTACCTGGCGCATCTGATACAGGGTATTGCGACAGGCGGCATCGCACTGGGGCGGGATCACGTAAACCATCCACCAGCGGGCTGCCAGCGCTTCGGAGGCAATGGGCTCGCCCTGGGCGTCGGTGAGCGGCAGGCTGTCAAAGGCCACCGGTGGGGTGATCAGAGTGCCCCGATTGGTGGTGCCCACGGCTTTATAAAGGCCGGTCTTGTGCAGTAGCAGAGCCGCCAGAAAGGGGATGACAAATACCGCCAGGGCCACCAATAACAGCTTGCGGTTGTTTTGTTGCGGGGACGGTTTACTGCCAACACTCATATTCATTCACTGCGTTTTGTTTTTTTCGTATTCACTACGAAATAAATCACCATCAGGGCCGTGGCCAGGGAGAACCATTGTACCGCGTAACCATAGTGCTTCTCCGGGCCCATGAAACGGCTATGCCATTCCCGCACCAGCGGGGAGGAAGGGTCCGGATTCAAACGCAGTACAAACGGCAGCACGGGATAATCAAACAGCTGGCGGGTTTTTTCAAGGTCTATTTTCTGGATCAGAAATGGCCAGGACACGTCCTGGTAGTTGTCTTCTTTCAATACGAAGATATCCGGGCTCGGTTGATGAGCGTGACCGTACAGGGTGAGATCACCCTGTTGCAGGGGCAGTTCGGGAAACACACTGCGATCAGGGCCCTGGGGAATCCAGCCCCGGTTCACCAGCAGAATGTTGCCGTTGGTGAGAAACGGGGTCAGAATCTGGTATCCCGGCTCCATCTGGTAAGTCCGGTTGTCCAGTAAAAACTGATACTGGTTCAGATAGCGGCCCCGGGCATGGAGCGGATAATCCGTCAGATCCCCCTGCAGATCCTGGGGGGATAGCGCAGCCAGGGAACGGCTGGCCTGTTCGCTGCGCTGTGCCAGCCGCTCCACCATATACTCTTTGGCTTCCGCCCGCCGCAATTGCCACAATCCCAGGTTGATCAACAGCACCAGCAACACCAGGGTCACCAGAGAGGGGATAACCCCCGGCGCAAACCGATAGGGTCCAACCTGGACACCGTGACGCCTGGATTGTGGTACGGAATTGCTCATTGTTATACTGCGAAATCTGCCTGACTGATGGATTATGCCATGTTGATGAAGATTGCGGTTGTTGTTGTATTGTTGATCATTGTCGCCAGTCTGTTCGGCGCTTTGCGAGCGTTGGTACGCAATCAGGAAGGGGACAAACAACGAACCGTGAAACTGCTGGCTTTCCGAGTGGGGTTTTCCGCCCTGTTGTTGATATTGCTGGGCGTGGCGTTTGCTTTGGGCTGGATTGAGCCCCACGGTCTGGGGGGCTGAGCCTTATGGCCCAACCCCTCCAGCGGGCAGTTACAACCAATAGACGCTGACGAACAGGAACAGCCAGACCACGTCCACAAAGTGCCAGTACCAGGCTGCCGCCTCGAAGGCAAAATGATTATCCGGAGTTAGATGGCCTTTCAGGGAACGCAAAAACATCACTGTCAGCATGATGGCGCCGATGGTGACGTGCATACCGTGAAATCCGGTCAACATAAAGAAGGTGGAACCGTAAATACCCGCATCAAGAGTCAGGCCCATTTCCTGGTAAGCGTGGATATATTCCTCCACCTGTAACCCCAGGAAGATGAAACCCAGCACCAGGGTGAGGAAAAGATTGATCAGCAGTTTGTTCCGCTGACCGGCCACCAGCGCATGGTGGGCAATGGTCAGGGTAATGGAGCTGGTCACCAGAATAATGGTGTTAATAAACGGCAGGCCCCAGGGCGGCATGGCCTGGGTGGTGGTACCGTCTGGTGTGGTGGTGAGGGGCCACATGGCCTGGAAGTTGGGCCATAGCAGTTCATGGGTCATTTCCTCGGCGCCGGCGCCACCCAACCAGGGCACGGCCAGAATGCGTACATAGAACAGTGCCCCGAAGAAGGCGGCGAAGAACATCACCTCGGAGAAAATAAACCAGACCATGCCCATACGGTAGGAGCGGTCCATCTGCTGACTGTTTTTGTGGGCCAGGCTTTCCTTGATGGTGTCCCGGAACCAGGCAAACATCATCACCACCACCCCGATCAGACCCAGGGCGAGAACGTAGCCGCCCCAGGTGCCCTCATTGGCGGCAATACCAGAACCGGAGTTCTGCTGTATAAAGTTCGCTGCCCCAAACGCCACAAAAAACAATGCGGCGGCAGTAATGAACGGCCATGGGCTTTGCTCAGGCACGTAATAATTATTGGTCTTTTCAGCCATGTTTGATCTCCTCAAACGATCAAATTACTAATAGTTGGCGGCCAGCTCCGGATCTTCTGCGTCGGCCCCGGTGATGTCGTACAGCTGGTAGGACAACGTGATGGTGGTGACGCTCTTTGGCAACTCCGGATCCACGTAAAAAATCAGCGGCAGGTCGGCTTCCTGGCCGCCAGCCAATTCCTGGTTATTGAAGCAAAAGCATTCGGTCTTCTTAAAATAGGGGGAGGCCTGGCCGGGGGAAACCGACGGAATCGCCTGACCTACAATCACTCGCTGGCTGGGGTTGCGCACGTGAAAATCCACCTGACGGATCTCGCCCGGATGCACTTTCACGCTGAACACATTGGGCTTGAAATCCCACACCATGTCCGGATCGGTATCCGCCAGAAACTGAATGGTGACGGTACGCTCCGCGTCCGGCTGTGCCCCGCTGGTATCCGCGGCCTCGCTGGCGGTTTTGCCATTGAGGCCGGTGATATCGCAAATAGCATCGTACATGGGGGGCAGAATGCCCACGGCGAACACGAACATGGCCACCACCGCCACCATTAATTTGGCGACCAGGCGGGCGTTGGATTGCTTGCGTGTTTCCTCAGTCATGTACGAGAGCCTCCCTGACAGCTTATTTCACTACCGGTGGGGTGCTGAAACTGTGGTAGGGAGCCGGCGAGGGCAGAGTCCACTCCAGGCCATCGGCCCCGTCCCATACCTGATCGCTGACCGCTTCGCCTTTCTTGCGGAAGCAGATATCGATCAGAATCCACAGCAGAATCAGTTGGCTGAGGCCAAAGCCAAAGCCGCCGATACTGATCCACCAGTTGAAGTCAGCGAACTGCAGGGAGTAGTCGGAGTAGCGCCGTGGCATCCCCGCCAGCCCCACAAAATGCATGGGGAAGAACAGCAGGTTGACGAAGATCAGCGAGCTCCAGAAATGCAGCTTGGCCAGGCCCACGTTGTACATGCGGCCGGTCCACTTGGGCAGCCAATAGTATACCCCGGCAATGATGGAGAACACCGCCCCGGATACCAGCACGTAGTGGAAGTGCGCCACCACAAAGTAGGTGTCATGGTATTGCTGATCCACCGGCGTTATGGCCAGCATCAGGCCGGAGAAGCCGCCGATGGTGAACAAGATCACAAAGGCGATGGCAAACATCATGGGCACCTCAAAACTGATGGAGCCCCGCCACATGGTGGCCACCCAGTTGAACACCTTCACCCCGGTGGGCACGGCGATCAACATGGTCATGTACATATAGAACAGGTTTCCGGCCAGGGGCAGACCCACAGTGAACATATGGTGCGCCCACACCACAAAGGACAGGAAGGCGATGGATGCGGTGGCGTACACCATGGACGCATAACCGAACAGCGGCTTGCGGGCAAAGGTGGGGATAATGGCGGACACAATGCCGAAGGCCGGCAGAATCATGATGTACACTTCAGGGTGACCGAAGAACCAGAAAATATGCTGGAACAGCACTGGATCACCACCGCCGGCGGCATCAAAGAAACTGGTGCCGAAGTGGCGGTCCGTCAGCATCATGGTGACCGCACCGGCCAGTACCGGCATAACCGCGATCAGCAGGAACGCGGTGATCAGCCAGGTCCAGACAAACAGCGGCATCTTCATCAGGGTCATGCCGGGGGCACGCAGGTTGAAGATGGTGACAATGACGTTCACCGCGCCCATGATGGAGGAAATACCCATCAGGTGCACCGAAAAGATGAAGAAGTCGGTGGAGGCGGGGCCGTATTTGGTGGACAGGGGAGCATAGAAGGTCCAGCCAAAGTTGGGGGCGTCCGCGATACCCAGGAACGACTGAATAATGGCGATGATCAACAACGAGAAAGCAAAAGGCAGAATCCAGAAGCTCCAGTTGTTGAGTCGGGGCAACGCCATATCCGGCGCGCCGATCATCAGC
>MDSW01205302.1_pt1 | contig 11667 bp, 9 predicted proteins | sample 811171 | NCBI WGS metagenome assembly MDSW01 (sample SAMN05326641, study PRJNA326480) | marine metagenome | isolation source: seawater | place: Atlantic Ocean: North West | collected 2012
AGGATTTTTACTATTAACTCTTATGGATTAAAAGAAATGGATCACCAGAAAAAACCAGAGCTTTTGCCTGCACGACCACTATTCTCATCAGGTCCTTGTCCGAAAAGGCCAGGATGGTCCTTAGAAAACATTTTAAATATTGCTTTGTTGGGAAGATCTCATCGATCACAGGGTCCTAGGGATCAGCTAAAGAGAGTGATACACCTTTCGCGAAAAATCTTGGGGATCCCTCAAGACTACAAGATTGGAATTGTTCCGGCATCGGATACTGGAGCTTTCGAGATGTCCCTCTGGAGCATGCTCGGGATACGGCCAGTTGATATTCTTGCTTGGGAGAGTTTCGGACTAGGGTGGGCTGATGATGTGGTACAGCAACTAAAATTAAAAGATGTAAGAATAATTAGGGCTAATTACGGCAATCTTCCTGATTTAGGGATAGTTGACTCAAAATCAGACATCTGTTTTACCTGGAACGGGACGACGTCTGGGGTGAAGGTTCCCAATCTTGATTGGATTGCAAGTGATCGCGATGGACTAGTCTTTTGTGATGCAACTTCAGCGGTTTTTTCACATGATATAATTTGGGACAAACTTGATGTAACAACATTTTCTTGGCAGAAAACGATGGGAGGCGAGGGTGCGCACGGCATGCTGATTTTAAGTCCACGAGCGGTTCATCGGCTGGAAACCTATAGTCCAAATCGTCCCTTACCAAAAATATTTCGTCTTACAAAGAATGGAAAGCTTTTAGATGAAATTTTCTCAGGAAAAACAATAAATACACCTTCCATGCTATGTGTCGCCGACGCGTTGGACGCCTTGCATTGGATCGAGCATCTTGGAGGGTTAGCGGGAACTATAAAAAGAACGAGACAAAATTTTGAATTATTGCAAACTTGGGTAAACGAACAATATTGGATAGAAAACTTAGCGCCTAATCCCGAGCAACGTTCCAATAGTTCGGTTTGTCTTAAATTTGTGGAAAAATATTTTTCAGAGATGGAAGAAGTTTCACAACGAAAATTTGTGGGCGCCTTTGTAGAGCTCCTCGAGAAAGAAGGTGCAGCTTTTGATATTGAAAGTCATCGTGATGCTCCGCCTGGTTTAAGAATTTGGTGTGGTGCGACTGTAGAGCTTGACGACATTAGGCGCTTGCTGCCATGGTTAAAATGGGCATATTTTAGGGTGAGTGCTCTCGAATTTAAATCTGACTCAATTTGAACTTTTTGGGTAAAACTTATGAAAAAGAAGGTTTTGATCTCTGATCCGATTATCGAGTCAATAGCTTTGATTTTTGATCGCTACGGAATTACCTGCGATTTTAGGCCTAATTTAGGGTCCGACGTTATGCAGTTAATAACTGTTATTGATGACTATGATGGGCTTGTTGTTCGCTCGGCCACTAATGTCACTGAGGATGTAATTGCTGCTGCCACAAAACTGAGAGTTATTGGGCGAGCGGGTATTGGAGTCGATAACATCGATATCACCGCTGCATCCACCAGAGGTATAGTCGTGATGAACACACCTTTTGGAAATTCAATTACAACAGCCGAACATACAATTGCATTGATAATGGCTTTGGCTCGAAATATTCCTGCCGCCGATGCTTCCACTCAACTTGGAAAGTGGGAGAAGTCAAAATTTGTAGGTTCTGAAATAGCCGGTAAGACATTAAGTTTGATAGGAGTAGGAAACATTGGATCAATAGTTGCGTCGCGAGCAATTGGTATGAAAATGCGCGTAGTCGCGTATGACCCATTTCTTTCAAAAGATAGAGCAGAAGTCTTAGGTGTAAGCAAGGTTGCAACTTTAAGCGAAGCTCTCTGTGACGCAGATTTTGTATCTCTTCACCTTCCGATGAATGAAAAAACTTTGAATATTATAGGTACTAAAGAAATTAATGAGATGAAACCTGGTTCCAAATTAATTAATTGTGCAAGAGGAGGTTTAGTAGACGAAAAAGCTGTATCAGATGCTTTGGTAAAGAAACATCTGAGTGGAGCTGCTTTTGACGTATTTCAGACAGAGCCCGCTATTGAAAATCCTTTGTTTGGAGCGCCCAATGTAATTTGTACCCCACATCTAGGCGCATCAACAGTTGAAGCTCAAAAAAATGTAGCTTTTCAAATTGCTGAGCAGATGTCTGATTATCTGACCCGTGGTGCAATAACGAACGCATTAAACGCTCCCTCGATAAAAAGAGAAGAGGCAGCAATTTTACAACCCTGGATTAAGGTTGTTGAAGCTCTTGGCTCATTTGCGGGACAAATTACAGAGAGTCCAATTACTGAGATCGAGATAGAGTTTGTTGGCGAGGTAACAAGTTTAAATTTGGATCCACTAGTATCGGCTATAATTGCTTCGACGTTGGTCCCATTGGTAGGTCGTGGAGTGGTAAATATGGTGTCAGCTCCTATCATTGCCAGAGAGCGCGGTATAAAAATATCAGAGGTCCGAAAAGACGCACAAGGCGCTTTCGGCTCATATATACGTCTCATAATATCTAGCGACAATAAAAAAAGTGCTGTTGCAGGCACGATATATTCTGATGGAAAGCCTCGGTTTATCCAGATAAAAGGGATTAATCTAGAGGCGGAACCACAAAAGTTCATGCTCTACACTGCCAACATGGACTCTCCCGGATACATAGGAGCTCTAGGAGCCGCCTTGGGAGATGCGGGGGTAAATATAGCCACTTTTGCTCTAGGCCGATCTGCCAAGTCTGGTGAAGCTATTGCTTTGCTTGGACTGGATGAAGAAATTACCAGGCAGGTCCTCAGTAAAATTCGGAGTTTGAAGCAAGTATTAAGTGCTCACTCAATAGTTTTTTAATAGAATTTCGTTGATTGCTCAATAAATTTTCGTTATCTCCAATTTGATATAAAGTGCGGCACATCGCAGTTGAAAAAATTAGAACTTGGCGTTTCACAGAGGTTAAAATGGCAAATGTAGTAGCAATCGGAGTCCAATGGGGTGACGAAGGAAAAGGAAAGATTGTCGATTGGTTAAGTTCTATCGCTGATGTAATAATCAGGTTTCAGGGAGGTCATAATGCAGGCCATACTCTTGTTATAGAGGGAGCCATCTACAAATTGTCTCTTATCCCTTCTGGGGTTCTTTGGCCAGGAAAATTAGCCGTAATCGGTAGTGGCACAGTTTTAAATCCTTGGGCGCTAATAAAAGAGATTCAAAAGCTTAGGGAACTTGGGGTTAACATATCAGCTGAAAATCTGATAATTGCAGAAAATACCCCGTTAATACTTCCCTTACATTCAGAATTAGATGCCCTGAGAGAAGAACAAGCTGGGAAAGCACGTATAGGAACCACGGGAAGAGGTATTGGACCCGCTTATGAGGACAAGCTGGGGAGGCGGGCAGTGAGGCTCTCGGATTTAGAGTATAAAGATACTTTAGATGATCGTGTAGATAGGCTTCTAATGCATCATAACGCTTTGCGGGCCGGCTTGGGAGTGATGGCTTTAAGCAAAGAAAAAATAATCAATGATTTAGTGGAGATTTCCAAGGAGGTACTTCCTTTTTCCGCACCCGTGTGGCAAGTGTTAGAAAAGAGACTAAATTCTGGACAGCAGTTATTATTTGAGGGGGCTCAGGGGACTTTACTTGATGTCGATTTTGGAACCTACCCTTACGTTACCTCTTCTTCCACTACCTCGGGAATGGCAAGCATAGGAACAGGAGTTCCCTTTCATGCTATAAACTTTGTTTTAGGGATTGTTAAGGCTTACACAACTAGAGTTGGTGAAGGTCCGTTCCCAACTGAATTATATGACAAGGACGGAATGCATTTGGCAAGCGTGGGTCACGAGAAGGGCACCGTGACCGGACGAAAACGTCGTTGTGGTTGGTTCGACGCAGTTTTGGTAAAGCAGAGCTGCATAGTGAACGGAGTAAAAGGAATAGCTCTGACTAAATTGGATGTCCTGTGTGGTCTGAAACAAATAAAAATTTGTGTGGGTTATAATCTGGATGGAAAGAAACTAGAATACTTTCCCTCGCAGCAGGCCCGACAAGAAAAAATAAAACCAATTTATGAAGTTTTGGATGGATGGGAAGAGTCTATCGTAGGGGTGAAGCGCTTATTGGATTTACCCCAAAATGCTATCCGTTATATTAAAAGGATCGAGGAACTAATTAACTGCAAAGTAGCCATTCTTTCCTTTAGCCCTGAGAGAGAAGATACAATAATGGTTCAGAATCCATTTGAGGTAAGATAATGCTTTCGTATAGAGCAAAAAGGCTTTTATCTCTGCTTATCCTTTTAGTAGGCTTGCCTTTGTACATTTTTTTAGTAGTTACAATTATTGCATTGTTCAATAAGCAGAACGTGTTTTTAGAGTTATTAATCTATTTTGTCCTAGGGTTAGCATGGATCCTACCGTTTAAATTCATTTTTAAAGGTATAGGTCAAAAGAATCCTGATGAAAAATAAAGATTTTGTTTAGGGTTGTAACCAGGTTTTTAAGTTTTTCAGTGCAGAGGTAGTTGATGGCCTTTTTCCATAAAAAATTAAATACGCCTACAATTTTTTTGGGAGGAGCAGGGTTTACTCAAGAGGATTTGGACTATTGTCTGGAGTTTTCGTCAACTCTTATTGCTGTTGATGGTGGTGTTGATCACTTACGACAGGGAAACCTTACTCCCTCTTATTTAGTTGGTGATCTTGACTCCGTGAAAACAAAGACCTACTGGGAGGGTCGTGGAACGCATGTAATAAGCATTGATGAGCAGCAAACAACTGACTTCGAAAAATGCTTATACTCATTTGATGCGCCCATTTTCCTTTGTCTAGGCTTTGTTGGGAAGCGAACGGATCATTTTCTAGCAAATTGTGCGTCCTTGGTGAAATTTTTTCACAAAAACATCATTCTTGTGGGGTCGCATGATATACTTTTTCATATACCAAAACATATAATCATTTCGTTGGATGTCGGAACGAGATTTTCATTATTTCCCCTGGAGAGCGTGGAAGGATATGCAAGTCAGGGTTTAAAGTGGCCCATAGACGGTATACAATTTCAACCTTCGAAGAGAGTGGGTACATCTAATGAAACAGTTAGTCCAGTTGTCAAACTGGAATTGTCAAGCAATGGTATGCTCCTGATCCTACCAAAAAATAACTTAAAGTCCGTTATCGACTTTTTTATGAAAAAGAAACGCTAACATTCGATAATGTTCACTGCAAGACCCCCTAGGGCAGTTTCCTTATATTTTATGCTCATGTCTTTGCCAGTTTCCTTCATTGTTTTTATACAACTGTCTAAACTGATTAAATGGTTACCGTCTCCGCGAAGCGCTAAGCTAGCCGCAGAAACGGCCTTGATCGCACCGAGACCATTTCTCTCAATACATGGTGCTTGCACTAAACCCTTAATTGGGTCACAAGTCATTCCAAGGTGATGTTCAAGTGCTATTTCCGCTGCATTTTCTATCTGAAAAATATTTCCACCAAGAGCGGCACAGAGGCCGGCAGCTGCCATTGCGGCTGCGGACCCAATCTCACCTTGACAGCCCACTTCGGCACCAGAAATCGATGCATTGGCTTTTATTAAGCCACCGATGGCTGCCGCTGTAAGCAAGAATGTTGAAATATTTTTGTTTTTGGCATTTGGTACATGATCCAAATAATACCTGATCACAGCGGGAATAACCCCTGCTGCTCCATTTGTTGGTGCGGTAACAACCCTACCCCCGCTCGCATTTTCTTCATTTACTGCTATAGCGTAAACGGAGATCCAGTCATTTACAATGTGGGGCGGTGCAACATTACCTAACCTTTCGTCTATCAATGCTTTATAAATATCTTTTGCTCGTCTTCGTACATTTAATCCTCCCGGTAATATTCCCCCGCGAGCCAAGCCACTTTCGATACTTGAATTCATAGTCTCCCAAATTTTTTCAAGTTTTGAATTAATTTCAGACAGTTTTAAATTAACGAGCTCATTAGCTAAAACCATCTCAGCAATATTTTGTTCGCTTGATCTTGACATTTGCAGCATTTCGGCAGCATTAGTGAAATTGAAGGGAAGTTTTTGTGGGATTTTAACTTTTTTTTTGGATTGAAAATCTTTTTCTGTTGCAACGAAGCCACCGCCAACGGAGTAATATGTTTCCGTCATATATAAGATACCTGATAGGTCGAAAGCTTTAAACTCCAGTACGTTGGGGTGTTGAAATTTATTGGTACTATAATCAAAAATTAAATCTGTGTCGGGATCAAATTTTAACGACCTAGACTCGTCAAGAAAAATACGTTTATTTTTTCTAACTCGCTGCTCGATACTGTTCGCTTCGCTTATAGCAGGGTTATCTGGTAAAATTCCGCATAGCCCCAGGATTACGGCTCGATTAGTTTGGTGTCCCTCACCTGTAAGAGCTAACGAACCATAAAGTGTGCACTGAAGTGCACTTACTTCCCTGGCTCCGGGCACCACATCCTGACCATCTTTCAACTTTTTGATAAAACTCGTGGCCGCTATCATTGGTCCCATGGTATGAGAGCTTGAGGGACCAATCCCAATCTTAAAAATTTCGAACGTGCTGGTAAACATAATTACTTTTGCTCATAATGTTATGACAATCTAAATCTTACTTTATTAATTGTAAAAAACAACTGTGTGGATATAAGAAGACAAGTCTATGAAAACTACAATATAAGCTTTTCAGTTTTTTGCAAAGGAGAGACCATGAATGAAAGCCTTTCTTTAAAAGAACTAGGCAAAAAAAATGCTGCTATGAAGTCGCTTGATTTCGTTTCCGAAGGAATGGTAATTGGGTTGGGAACAGGCTCAACAGCCGATTGGTTTCTAGAGTTATTAGCGATAAAGATAATGAAAGAGAATCTCAAGGTTGTGGGAGTTCCGACCTCTACGAAAACTTTTCAAAAAGCAAAAAAATTAGGTATTCCGCTCGGAACATTAGAAGAAGTTTTTGAATTAAATTTAGTAATCGACGGAGCAGATGAGTTCGACCCTCAGTTCAATCTAATCAAGGGAGGAGGTGGTGCCCTCTTACAGGAGAAGATTGTTGCTGCAGCTACCGGTCACATGATTGTAATATCTGATTACACAAAGAGAGTTCAAGTTTTGGGTGCATTTCCGCTGCCTGTAGAGGTTGTCAAATTTGGCGCAAAGTCAACCTTACATAATATTCGTCGACTACTTTCTGATTTAAATTACTCAGGTGTTTCTTTTTCGTGGCGAACTGTTGATGGTAATTTTTTTACCACGGACGAGCAGCATTATATTTTAGACCTTCATCTAAAAAAAATAAAAAGTGTCGAGGAATTAGAGAAAGGTTTATTATCTTGCCCCGGGGTGGTAGAGACAGGGCTATTTACGGGTTTAGCAAAAACAATCATAACGGGTGAGCTGGACGGCACTTGCCAAATATCAGAGCTGAAGAATAACAATGCCATTAAGTAATTATGATTACGATATTTTTGTAATTGGAGCTGGGTCGGGTGGTGTTCGCGCGGCAAGACGAGCTTCTGCTTCGGGAGCAAAAGTTGGAATAGCAGAAGAGTTTCGCTACGGGGGTACCTGTGTGATACGTGGATGTGTGCCAAAAAAGTTGATGGTCAACGCAGCTGATTTTAGGGATAATTTTGAGGATGCGGTTGGCTTTGGGTGGTCAGTCGAAAACAAGAAATTTTCCTGGGCTAGATTTATCAAGGCAAAAGATAAGGAAATAGAGCGTCTTGAGAAAATTTATCAAAAAAATTTAGTTGAAAGTGGCGTAGAAATTTTTTCCTCTCGAGCCAAAATTTGTGGTGCAAACCAAATAGAAGTTGGAAAAAATAAGCAGCTTTTCACGGCTAGAACAATTTTGATTGCAACTGGTGGATATCCGTTTGTTCCAAAATTTGAAGGGAGCGAGCTAGCGTGTAGTTCTAATGAAATTTTTCACCTAAAAAAATTCCCCAAAAGAATTCTGATTGTAGGCGGTGGGTATATTGCCTGTGAGTTCTCTGGAATATTTAATGGCCTTGGTGCTCAAGTGACACAATGGTACCGCGGAAACAAAATTTTGCGAGGATTTGATGACGAGTTGCGGGAGCACTTAAGTATCCAAATGCGCAACAGGGGTATAAACTTACGGTATAATTGTGAAGTGGTTAAGTGCCAACAAAGAAAAGGGTTTATAGCTGTTACATCCAGCGATGGCTCTGAGAGGGAGGTTGATGCCATACTTTTTGCGACTGGACGATACCCTAATACGCGCGGGTTAGGCCTGACGGAAAACGGTGTGAAACTCGCAGCAGATGGTTCAATAGTTGTTGACGAACTTCAACGATCATCCGTCCCATCTATTTACGCTCTAGGCGATGTTACTAATCGTTTAAATTTAACACCAGTTGCAATTAGGGATGCTATGGCTTTTGTAGAAACTGTGTGTAAAAACAACCCTGTATCGGTTGATCACGATTTAGTACCAACTGCGGTTTTTTCGCGCCCCGAAATAGGAACGGTGGGCATGACTGAGCAAGAAGCGAGAAAAAAAAATAAAATCAATATATACCGCAGCATTTTTCGGCCTCTGTCAAACTCTCTTTCTGGGCGAGACGAAAGGACATTGATGAAACTTGTGGTTGATCTTAAAAGCAGAAAAATACTCGGTTGTCACCTTATTGGACCCGGTTCTGCGGAACTAATCCAGTTAGTGACGGTAGCAGTAAAAATGGGTGCCACAAAAGAAGATTTTGATCGGACTTGTGCTGTTCATCCCACCGTAGCAGAAGAGTTGGTGACTTTAAAATAAAACTTGTAATTTTTTTATTAACACACACATTATGGTTACAGAAGTAATTCGACGTAGTTACCATAACTTAATTGTGAGAGAGAGAGACTCATGTCGCAAAATAACAATTCCGGAGGGCCGTGGGGAACTGGTGGTAAAAATGGAGGCGATAAAAAAAGCCCGTGGGGTAGCTCCCAGGACGATGGCGACGCTGACAAAGGTTCCAATCAGTCTGGTGGTTCAGTGCCAGAAATCGATGAGATAGTTCGAAAAGGTCAGCAAAAACTCAGAAGTATAATGGGAGGAAAAACTGGTGGTGGAGGCTCAAATGGTATAATGCCAGGAGGAGAAAAACCAGGTTTTGGTACAGCGCCCATAAGCTTGATAATCGTAGTGTTAGTAGTGGTGTGGGGCTATCTATCCTTATACACTGTTAAACCGGAAGAGAGATCGATAGAGCTATTTCTGGGTAGTTATTACAAGACTGGAGAGTCGGGCTTAAACTTTGCTCCGTGGCCAATAGTGCGGGCGGAAGTTTTGACCACTACCCGAGAGAATACTGAGGAGATAGGCGTTGGAATTAGAGGGGGGCGCGCAGACGACGGGCTGATGCTCACAGGTGATGAAAATATAGTCGATATCGATTTTCAAGTAGTTTGGAATATCTCGAACCCGAGCAAATTTTTGTTCAACCTGGCCGATCCTCGAGAAACGATTCAGGCGGTTTCGGAATCAGCGATGAGAGAGGTGATAGGACGATCGGAGCTGAGTCCTATTTTGAATAGGGATAGAGCGTTGGTAAGTTCGGAGGTACGAACATTAATACAAAACACCTTAGACAGCTATGACAGCGGGGTTAATATAGTACGATTAAATTTTGATAAGGCCGACCCTCCTGCTGAAGTAATAGATGCTTTCCGAGATGTCCAGGCGGCGGAGCAAGAGCGTGATACTTTAGAGAAACAGGCTGATGCGTACGCGAACAAGGCGTTGGCTCAGGCCAGAGGCGAAGCAGCCCAACTTCTTGAAGAAGCAGAGGGCTACAGAGCGAAAGTAGTCAATGAGGCTAGTGGAGAGGCCAGCAGATTCCTGTCGATATACAATGAGTATAAGAAAGCAAAAGACGTGACGCGTAAACGATTATATTTGGATACTATGGAAAGAATGTTGGGCAGGGTTGATAAAGTGATATTAGATAAAGATTCCGGTGGAGGACAAGGCGTAGTTCCGTATCTGCCACTAAATCAACTCAAGGTAGGAGGGTCTAGCTAATGTCACTTTCAAGAATATTGGGAATAGTTTTGGTTTTGATTGTAAGCCTTGGCTATAGTTCTTTCTTTGTTGTTGATGAAAGACAAAAAGCTCTAGTTTTGCAGTTTGGTCAAATTAAGGCTGTGAAAGAAAATCCTGGATTAGCGTTTAAAATCCCTCTGATCCAAGAGGTTGTCAGGTATGATGATAGAATATTATCTTTGGATACAGTGCCGTTAGAAGTCACACCCCTGGACGACAGAAGGCTAGTGGTAGACGCATTTATGCGATACCGTATTACCGATGTAGTAATTTTCCGACAAGCGGTAGGAACAGGGGGAACATTATCTGCGGAGAAGAGATTAGAAAGAATTCTAAATGCTGCCTTGAGAGAGGTGCTTGGTTCTGTCGGCTCGGATGCAGTTTTGTCAGCAGACCGGGTTGAATTAATGGAACGAATTCGAGACGATGCAATCACTGAAGCTCTTAGTTTGGGTGTGGAGATAGTTGATGTTAGGATCAAGAGAGCTGACCTTCCAACTCAGAATTTGGCTGCTACGTTTCAAAGAATGAAAGCTGAGAGGGAGAGAATGGCTGCTGATGAGCGTGCAAGAGGAAGAGAAGCTGCTCAGAAAGTCAGAGCTGTGGCTGATAGGACTGCCGTCACATTAGTTTCGGAAGCTCAAAGAGACTCAGAAATTATTCGTGGAGAGGCAGATGCGGAAACAACAAATATCTTTGCTGACGCGTTCGGTAGAGATCCCGAATTCTATGCGTTCATAAGGTCGTTGAATGCTTACGAAAAATCGATGACTGGAGAGAATACAACTATTATTATGGCTCCTGACTCTGAATTTTTTGATTACATGAAAGAAAGCGCAAAAGATTGATTGAGAAAGTACTCTTTGCGTTGGCTTCCGTATTGGTTATCGAAGGTTGCCTCTTAGCTGTAATGCCTACTCGTGTAAAAACAGCTCTCGAGCTTTTGGTAAAGATGTCTCATGTAAGCATCTCAAGGATTGGTTTGTTTTTTATGGTAATAGGTATAATTTTGTTATCCGTTATTGAAATTTGAAGAATCTATTATAATTTTAGTATAAAGTTGCAAGGGAGCTTTTAGTAGACTTTACTTGCTATCTTCGGTTCAATCCAAACTTAGAGATTTATGAAAGTTAAATAATTATGCAATTTGTCTACACTAGTTCCACTAAATGGTTATTTTCTTACCGGAAAAGAGTTTCCCAACTTGCCATCATATTTTTGTTGTTACTTATTCCGCTACAGGTTACTGCCAAGGTAGTGCCCGAGAGCTTTGCTGATCTGGTAGAGAAGCTCAGTCCTGCAGTGGTAAATATAACTTCTACAACATTGGTAAAAAACCAACCCGAATTTAACCCTAGTGTTCCACCTGGGTCTCCTTTCGAAGATTTTTTCAGAGAATTTCAGGATCGAAATGACCCTCGAGGGGCACCCAACAACCAGCGTAGAAGATCGGCATTAGGATCGGGGTTTATTATTTCCGCTGACGGCTTCGTAGTAACGAATAATCATGTGATAGATAACGCAGACGAGATAGAAATAGAGATGTTAGACGGTTCATTGCTTCAAGCGGAAGTGTTTGGTCGCGATACAAAAACAGATATAGCGCTATTAAAG
>MDSW01035547.1_pt1 | contig 11666 bp, 9 predicted proteins | sample 811171 | NCBI WGS metagenome assembly MDSW01 (sample SAMN05326641, study PRJNA326480) | marine metagenome | isolation source: seawater | place: Atlantic Ocean: North West | collected 2012
GACCATGCTGATCGCCGCGTTGGCGCTGCTGTGGATCGTGAATGCCGGGCTTGGTGCGCTGCCGGATGTGGCGGGCGCGCCGCTCTCCATCGAGCGGATCCTCGGCTGGATCTTCGCGCCGCTGATGTACATGATCGGTGTGCCGATGGGCGAGGCGGCGCAGTCCGGCTCCCTGATGGGCGTGAAGACGGTGCTGACGGAATTCGTGGCCTTCATCCAGCTGGCCGAGGTGCCGGTCGATGCAATGGACCCGCGCACGCGGATGATCACCGCGCATGCCGTATGCGGCTTTGCGAATTTCGGTTCCATGGGCATCCTGATCGGCGGCCTGACGATCATCGAACCGGCGCGGCGGGACGACTTCCTGTCGCTGGCCTGGCGGACGCTGCTGGCGGGCACGCTGGCGACCTGCCTGTCGGGCGCGGTGGTGGCGGCCCTGCCGTTCCAGCTGTTCGTCGGCACCGGCGGCTGAGTTCAGAAAATCTGATTTCCGGCGAAATCCGGGATGAGATAGAACTGGTGGCCCGGCAGTGTCCGGCGGAGCCACACACTTGCCGGACGATTTATTTCTCTGGTTCATCGTCATTGGATTTGTTGCCCAGCTCGTCGATGGCGCGCTGGGCATGGCCTATGGGGTGATCTCCACCTCGGCGATGATCGCGCTGGGCGTGCCGCCCGCCTTTGCCAGCGCGAATGTGCATGCGGCGGAAGTGTTCACCACGGCAGCCTCCGGCGTTTCCCACTCGGTGGCGAAGAATGTGGACTGGGCGGTGTTCTGGCGGCTGGCCCTGTTCGGCGCGGCAGGCGGCGCGGCGGGCGCGTTCCTGGTCAGCCTGGCCGATACGGATCTGATGCGGCCGGCCATCGCGGCCTATCTGTTCGCCATGGGCGGGATCGTGATCTGGAAGGGGCTGAGGCCCCGGGGCAGCACACCGAAGCTCGGCCGGGTGCGCCTGTTGGGCCTGTTCGGCGGCATGGCGGACGCCATAGGCGGTGGCGGATGGGGGCCGGTGGTGGCGTCCAACCTGATCGCGCGCGGCGGAGACCCCGGAAAGATGGTCGGCACGGTGAACCTTGCGGAGTTCTTCGTGACGCTGGCTGTCTCGGGCGCGTTCCTGCTGGCGCTGGGGCCGACTTTTGGCAAGGCGGCGCTGGGCCTGCTGATCGGCGGAGTCGCGGCCGCACCGATCGCCGCGTGGGCCGCGCGGCGCATTCCGCGCAAGCTGTTCACCGTCATTGTCGGCGTGGTGATCTGCGCCGTCAGCCTGTATAATCTGTGCCGGTATCTGGGCTGACCTCCCGCAGCGGAGGGGCTGGACTTTCCCGCCCCGATGCGCTCGAGTGCGGGGCATGAGGGTAAGACATATTCAGAACGGGTTTTTCGCCGCAGCGAGCATCGCTGTGCTGGCGGGCACCCTGCCGGCATGGGGGCAGGCTGAATCCGCAAGTCTGCCAACCTGTGACGAAATCGACCCGCCCTATTTTCATGAAACCGAGCAGGGCGAACTGGTTCTCTATTGTTCGGGAATGAGGGCATATGATCCAATCCTCGTTTACGGGGATCGCTCCTATATGCAGCCGGGCAGTGTTGCGACGTTAGAGGAGGAGGCCATTGCAGAAACCCTCGCCGATCACCCCGCAGAAATCCTGAACACACTTCCCGGCGTGAACATCCAGATGAATTCCGGGCAGGAGCATCTGATCGCGATCCGCAGCCCGGTGCTGACCGGCGGGGCCGGGCAGGGAAGTTTCCTCATCCTCGAAAACGGCGTGCCCACCCGCTCGCCCGCTTTCGGCAACGTCAACAGCCTGTTCGAGCCGCATCATGAAGTGGCGAGTGCGATCGAAGTCGTGCGCGGGCCGGGCAGTGCGAAATATGGCTCGAACGCCGTACACGGACTGGTGAATGTCATCCTGCCGGATGTGGGCGGCGGCAGTCAGGCGGTGGCGAGCTATGGCTCTCTCGGCCGCTGGCGGACGGATGTGACGCATGATGAAGGGCGGAACTGGCTGGCGGCGGTATCGCTTCAGCACGACAATGGCTGGCGGGACAATACCGGCATTGACCAGCAGAAGCTGACGCTTGTGGGGGAGTGGGATCCTGGTGCGTGGACATCAACGGCCTGGCTGACGGCATCAAACCTCAATCAGGAAACCGGCGGCTTCATTCAGGGCGTGGACGCCTACAAGAGTGAAGACATCGCCAAGACCAATCCGAACCCGGAAGCGTATCGTGATGCCTGGTCGGCACGTCTGGGCGCGCGATTCTCGCGCCCTGTAGGCGGGGGCGAACTGACGCTGACGCCCTACGCCCATACGCAGGCGATGATCTTTGCCCAGCACTTCCTGCCTTATTCCGGGACCGAGAAGAATGACCATGCGGGCGGCGGCCTGATGGCACGGTACCAGTGGGAAGCGACCGACAAGGTTACGCTCAGAATTGGGGGCGATGCCGATATCGCATCCGGCTCGCTCAAGGAAACGCAGTCCCGCCCGACATTCGGGTTCAATCCGGCCAATGACCAGTTCCCGCAAGGCAAGCATTATGACTACACGGTCGACACGCTGATGGGCGCGCTGTGGGGCGAGGCGGAGATTGCGCTGTCGGACGATGTGCGCGTGCTGGCGGGCCTCCGCGCCGAGACACATGAGTATGATTATTCCACCGAAATTCCCGCCGGCATCAATGGCCGTTTCAATGTACCGGCCGACCGGGAAGACAATTTCGATCTCCTGACACCGAAGCTCGGCCTGATCTGGTCCGCGACGGGCGATCTTGATCTCTATGCCAATTATGCGCGAGGGCAGCGTGCGCCGCAGGCGTCGGACCTCTACCGGCTGCAGAATCTGCAGGTGGCCGGCGAAGTGGAGGAAGAGACGCTGGACAGTTTCGAGATCGGCGCGCGTGGCAATGCGCTGGACGGACGGTTTGTGTTCGATGTCGCGGCCTACTGGATGGAAAAGGAGAATTTCTTCTTCCGCGACAGTGATGGGCTGAATGTGCCGGATGGCGCGACGGAGCATAAAGGCGTGGAGTTTGCGGGCGCGTTCGACATCAGCGACACGCTCTCGCTGTCAGGCACGCTCAGCTGGTCTGACCAGACCTATACGTTCGACCGGATAACCGGCTCCAGTACCGAGACCATCCGCGATGGAAATGTCATCGATACCGCGCCCGAATGGCTGGCGCATGCCGCGCTCGACTGGCAGGCAAGCGATGCCGTGAAACTGTCGCTTACCATGGATCATGTCGGCGAGTATTTCACCGACCCGGCCAACACCACGACCTATCCGGGGCATACCGTGTTCGGCGCGCGGGGCGCATGGAGCTTCGCGGAAGACATGGAATTGTTCCTCATAATCCGTAACCTGACGGATGAGCGCTATGCCGACCGGGCGGACCTCGCCTTCGGCAATGAAAGATATTTCCCCGGCGAGCCGGTCAATGCAACGCTGGGATTCAGAAGAAGATATTAGGGAGACCCATATGAAGCTGTATCACAGCCCGAAGGCGCCGAACCCGGACCGGGTGACCTATTTCCTGCGTGCCAAGGGCAAGCTGGACGCGGTGGACCTCGAAGAAGTGTCCATCATGGAACAGGCGCACAAGACACCCGAATACCGCGAGCTGTCGCCCTTCGCGCAGGTGCCGGTTCTGGTGCTGGACGACGGCACGAACATCACCGAGAGCCGCGCGATCTGTACCTATTTCGAGAACATCTTTCCGGAGCCGAACCTGATGGGCACGGACGCGAAGGAAAAGGCGCTGATCGAGATGTGGGACCGGCGCGTGGAGCTGATGTTCTTCATCCAGTTCGCGACATGGTTCCGCAATGCGCACCCGGCCATGGCGCCGCTGGAAGTGCCGCAGAGCGCGGAGGCCGCCGCCAAGGGCGAGAAGGCCGCAAGGAAGATGATCGAGCGCATCGATGCGCACCTCAAGAATCATGAATTCCTGGCGGCGGACCGGTTCTCGATCGCGGACATCACGCTTTTCATCTCCTGCGGCTTCTGCCGGGTGATGCAATGGGCCCCGCACAAGGAACACGAGAATCTCGGCCGCTGGTATGCCGATATGAAGGCGCGGGGGTTTGCGGGCTAGGCCTTCGCCATCTCTTCCGCGATCAGTTCGTAGCTCCGTATGCGATCATCCAGCCGTTCGGTGACGGTGAGGATGAAGAGTTCGTCCGCGCCATGCCGGGCGGCGAAGCCTGACAGGCGCTGGGCGACATCCAGCGCGGTGCCGACAATGCCGCGTTGTTCAATCATCGCATTCGCCTCGGGCGGCAAGGCGTTGACGATGCCGAGCGCCTCTTCTTCCGGCAGGAAGGGAGATGTGTCGCCCGTGCCGCGTGTGGCGGCCCATGCGCGGAGGGGCGATGCGATGCGGGCAATGTCCGCTTCCTTCTCCACGGCAAGTGCGCTGAGGCCGACGGCGGTATAGGGCGCGGCTGCGAAGGCGGAGGGCTTGAAGGCCTGCCGGTAGGCCGCGAGCGCTGTGCCCGCCCCGCCGGGAGCGAGGAAATCCGCAAAGGCAAGCTTCAGGCCCATCGCGCCTGCAAAGGCGGCGGACTGGGGCGAGGAACAGAGCATCCAGACATCCGGTCTTGTGCCCCGCGGGCCGACATGAATGCCGCGCGCGCGGTGACCGTCCGGGATCGGTACTTCGCCGCTGGCATCCAGCAGCCAGTCGAGGAGGAGCTGCAGCATGTTCGGGAAATTCTCGGCCCCCGGCCCCAGCAGGGCGGCGGAGGCGCGGGGGTCTGCCCCGGTGGCACGGCCAAGGCCCAGCTCGACCCGGCCGGGCGCGAGCGCCGCCAGTGCGCAGAACTGCTCAGCCACTTTCAGGGGCGAGTAATTCGGCAGCATCACCCCGCCTGACCCGATGGCGAGGTGCTTTGTTCGCTGGCTGAGCGCGGCGATCAGCACTTCCGGCACGGTGCCGGCGAAGCTCTGCGTGTTGTGATGTTCCTGCACCCAGATCGCCCGCCAGGCCGAGCCGTCCAGCGCGTCGGCGAGGGCAAGACTGTCAGCCAGCGCCTGCCGGGCGTCCTGTCCGGCGAAGAGCGGCGATGGGTCCAGTATGGAAAGGACAGGTTTCATGTCACCCCTGATGCGATAAGGATGGGAAGAGGACAAGTTTGGAGCGATTCATGCGGGGCTTTTTCCTTATCTTTCTGGTGCTTGCCCTTGCGTCATGCGGGCCGGCCTCGCGCTGGGGTGTGCCTGTCAGCAGTATTACGCAGGAAGAGCTGGCCGCAATCGCGCCGAAAGGGCAGCTTTCCGGCGTCGCCCGGCCTGTGGGCTACCGTGTGCATCTCGATATCGATCCGCGTGAGGCGCTGTTCTATGGCGAGGCCAGCATCGATGTGAAACTGGAAACCGCCGCCACGGGAATCTGGATGCATGGCCAGGGACTCGACGTGACAAGCGCCACTGTGACCGCGGGCGGCGAGACGGTGGAGGCCAGCTGGACGCAGGTGCTGGAGACCGGCGTTGCGCGCCTCGGTTTTCCGCGCCGGCTGAAGCCCGGATACCTGACGGTGAATTTCACCTATGTCGCGCCGTTCGACCTGACACTGGCGGGCCTGTTCCGTGTGAACGAACAGGGCGAAGCCTATGTGCTGGCAAAGTCCGAAAGCATACAGGCGCGGAAATTCCTGCCGGGCTTTGACGAGCCGGGCTTCAAGGCGCCGTTCGACATGGTCCTGACCATTCCGGAGGGCATGACGGCGATTGCCAACACGCCGGAAGTGTCACGGACGGCCGCGCGCCCCGGACATGAGACCTTGACCTTTGCGCGCTCGCGCCCGCTGTCCACCTATCTGCTGTCGGTCGCCGTCGGGCCGTTTGACGCGGTGGAGTATGGCGACATCCCGCCCAATGCCGTGCGCAAGACGCCGGTGCCGCTGAGGGGTTTTGCGCGGAAGGGAAAGGGCGCGGAGCTGGACTTTATCCTCTCCATCACGCCGGAACTGGTGCGGATCTATGAGGAAGCGTTCCAGCAGCCCTATCCCTATGCCAAGCTCGACATTGTCGCCGCGCCACAATGGCCGTCCGGTGCGACGGAGCTGGCAGGCGCGATCACCTACCGGGAGAGCCGCATCCTGGTGAATGCCAATGCGGGCTCGTCCTTTCTCCGTAGCCTGAAGGGTATCCACACGCATGAGCTGACCCATATGTGGTTCGGCGATCTGGTGACGCCGCCCTGGTGGGACGACCTCTGGCTGAAGGAGGGCTTTGCGACCTGGGGCGAGACCATGGCGCTGTCGGAATTCGAGCCGGATGCAGGCCATGAGATGGATGCCGTCGCCGCCGCGATCAGGGCAATGCGGCTGGACAGTCTTGACAATGTGCGGGCGGTCTCGGAAGCGATCGGGCGGAACGAGGATATCCGCAACGCCTATGACGCGATCACCTATTCGAAAAGCCTCGGCATCATCCGCATGGCGGACAGCTACTTCACGCCTGAGGTGTTCCGCCCGGCGCTTGGCGAGTATATCGCGCGCTACGCGGACAGCGACGCCGACAGCGAGGAATTCTTCAGCGCCATCGGCCGGACAACCGGCTCGCCGGAACTGACAGAGGCGTTCGAGAGCTTCGTGACGCAGAAGGGTGTGCCGCTTTTGACAGCAGAGTTGCGGTGCAGCGCGACGGGGGCGTCGGTGCTGCTGGAGCAGAGCCGCTACCGTCCGGCAGGCTCCACCATTGATCCGGATGTGCACTGGACCATTCCGGCCTGCGTTGCCTGGCAGGAACAGGGCGAGACCGGCAAGGCGTGCACGATGATGCGGATGTCCGTTCAGTCGCTTGCGCTGCCGGGCGCACGTTGCCCGGACGTAATTCATCCGAATGCGGATGGCGCGGGATACTACCGTTTCGCGCTGCAGGAAGACGGCTGGCAGGACATCATCGCCCGTATGCATGACCTGCAGCCGACGGAGGCCCTGTCAGCCGTGGACAGCGCCATTGCCGCCTTTGAGTCGGGCGGGCTGGACGTGCGGACCCTTCTGGATGTGCTGGACAGTGCCGGCCGCTATGGCGACCAGACGGTCACCGATCTGGCGCTCGACTATTACCATGCACTGATCGAGCGGGTGCAAGGCAGCGATGCGGAGTTCGGCGCGCGTGAACGGGCGGCCGGGCTGGTGAACGATCTGCGTGCGGGCTTTGCCGGCGAGGATGGCTCCAGCGACCTTGCCGACCGGCTCGACCGGTTCGCCGCGCTGACACTGGAAGATCCGGACATGCGCGCGCGTTTCACGGCAAGTGTCGACACCTATCTGGCGACCGAGACGGGCCTGTCGAGTGACCTGTTCAACACGGCGCTGATTGTGGCGCTGGATGATGGTGGACCGGACATGCTGGAGCGGGTGATCGGCGCGCGCGACCGGATCGATGATCCGGTGTTCGAACAGGCCGTGGTCACGGCGCTGGGCACTGTGCGCAGTGCTGCCGGTGCGGCGCGTGTGCGGGACCTGATCAGCAGCGGCGCGCTCGGCCCCCGCGAAACGTACGCGCTGGCCAAGGGCCAGATGTCGAACGACGAGACGCGGGAGCCAATGTGGCAGTGGCTGAAGGCGAACATGCCTGACTTCCTGCGTTCAATTCCTTCGCAATGGCGGCGCAATGCGCCCCGCCTGGCCGAGGATTTCTGCGATACGGACAGGATTGCCGAACTGGATGTGGTGTTCGCGGAATATGGTGCCCTGGCCGAAGGCTATGAGCGCGCACTCGCCGAAACGCGCGAGAGCATCACGCTCTGCGCCGCGCTGACCGATGCGACGCAGGCGGATCTTGAAGCGGCGTTTCCGGACTAGGCCGTTTCCTCAGGCGTTCTTGATGGTCAGGCCGCCATCGACGGGGATGTGGACGCCGGTGACGAAACTCGCCGCCGGCAGGACGAGGGACAGGGTCATGTTGGCGACCTCTTCCGGGATGCCGTAGCGGCGGAGCGGCACGCGGCGCCTGGCATAGATTTCCTTGTGTTCGTCCGGGATGCCCTCGGTGATGCCGGTATGGATCGGGCCGGGGCAGATACAGTTCACCGTGATGCCCTCGCGCCCGAGATCAACCGCAAGCCCGCGCGTCAGGCCGATGACGCCATGCTTGGCGGCAACATAGGGCGAGTTGCCGGGCGTTGCACCGAGACCTTCCGTGGACGCAATATTCACGATGCGGCCCCAGCCGGCTTGCCTCATGTATGGAAGCGCCGCGCGGATGGCGCGCTGGTGGGAGGTGAGCATGACATTGATGGTCGGACCCCAGGCATCCTCGTAAGTCTCCTCGGCCACGTCTGACAGCTTGGCGAAGCCCGCATTGTTGACCAGGATTTCCATGCCGCCGAAATGGGCGGCCGCCGCGTCCACGACGCGCTTGATGGCGTCCTTGTCGCCGACATCCAGTGCCCATCCTTTGACGGTGCTGAAGCCGGCGGCCTTGATTTCATTCACCACGGCGTCGACTGCGTCCTGCTTCAGATCCGTCACGGCGACATTCGCGCCTTCGCGGGCGAACAGGTGCGCCGTTGCCCGGCCCATGCCGCTGGCGGCGCCGGTGATCAGCGCCGTCTTGCCTTTGATGGAGCGGGAGAGGTCCTGATAGGGCGGCTGGGTCATGATTGTTTCTTCCGCTTCTTGATCGTGCCGGAGAAATTGACGCAGGGCCGCCCACCGGAGGTGATGAGGCCGCGTACAAAAGTCAGCGACCGGCCCTTGCGCAGCACTTCGCCGCGCGCCTCGATCAGGTCGCCTTCCAGCGCACCTTCGAGAAATTCCGAGGTGAAGGCGATGGTGACGCCGTATTCGCCTTCCGCGCCGTCATGCGCGATGGCGAAGAGGGAGAAATCCGCGAAGGCCATCAGGCAGCCGCCATGCACCACGCCACCGGCATTCATATGCTTGCGCTGTGCCCGGAAGGCGGCAACAGGGCCGTGCTCGTCGGTGCGGAAGTAGAAGGGGCCGGCGGTTTCGTATTCGAATGGCTCCTCCGGCCAGGTGTTCCAGCCTGCAAACTCTCCGCTTTCCACTATTCTTGCCGGCATATTTCCTCCCCGGATATTTTTGACACGATACCGCACAGTCACCCTTCGACAAGTGTGCCGTAGGGGCATAGATTGGGCGGCGAATAGAAGATGACAGGAGGAGGAAGCATGGCCTTCGATGCCGAGATCCGGGCGGCGCTGATCGAGCAGGTGCGCCGTTTCGTGACCGAGAAATGCGTGCCGATCGAGGCGCAGGTGGGCGAGGAAGACGAAGTCCCGCAGGACGTCGTCGACGAGATGAAGGCGCTCGGCCTGTTCGGCATTGCCGTGCCGGAGGAATATGGCGGTCTCGCGCTGGACATGGAGACGGAATGCCTTGTCGCGCTGGAGCTGGGCCAGACGTCCCCTGCCTTCCGCAGCGTGGCGGGCACGAATATCGGCATTGGCAGCCAGGCGCTGGTCCTGTTCGGTACGGAAGAGCAGAAATCGAAATGGCTGCCCGGCATCGCGTCCGGTGACCTGATCGCCAGCTTCGCGCTGACAGAGCCGGAAGCGGGCTCCGATGCAGCGGGCCTGAAAACGAAAGCCATCAAGGATGGCGACCATTACGTGCTGAACGGCACGAAGCGTTACATCACCAATGCCAACAAGGCGGACCTTTTCACGGTGATGGCGCGGACCGATCCGGATACGCCGGGCGCAAAGGGCGTTTCGGCCTTCATCGTCGAGCGGGATACGCCGGGCGTGACCGTCGGCGTGCCGGAGAAGAAAATGGGCCAGCAGGGCGCGCATATCTGCGACGTGATCTTCGAGGATGCCCGCGTGCCGGCGGCCAACATGATCGCGGGCGAGGGCGAAGGCTTCAAGGTGGCGATGAGCGTGCTCGACAAGGGGCGTCTGCACATCTCCGCTGTGGCGACGGGCGTTTCGAAACGCCTGATCCGCGAGATGGTGACCTATGCGCTGGAGCGGAAGCAGTTCGGCAAGCCGATCATGGACCACCAGCTGATCCAGGCGATGATCGCCGACAGCCAGGCCGAGACCTATGCCGCCGAATGCATGATCCTCGACGCCGCGCGCCGCCGCGATGCGGGCGAGGATGTGACCCTGCTCGCCTCCTCCACCAAGCTATTCGCGACGGAGGCCTCAGGCCGTGTGGCGGACCGGGCCGTGCAGGTGTTCGGCGGGGCGGGCTATGTCGCCGACTATGGCATCGAACGCTTCTACCGCGACGTTCGCATTTTCCGCCTCTATGAAGGCACCAGCCAGATACAACAGATCATCATCGCGCGGGAACTGGCCCGGGCGGCAAAGGCCGGGAGGCTCTGAGACATGTTCGAACACGACCCTACCGACCCGCATGAGGTTGGCATGAATGCGGAGCGCCTGGCGGCGATCCCGGCCTATTTCAAGGCGAACTATCTCGATACGGGCAAGCTGCCCTGCATGGCGACGCTGGTCTCGCGCAATGGCGAGATCGCGCTGGAAGACTATACCGGCACGACAGAGCTTGGTGGCGGCACGCCGATCGGGCCGGAGACGATCTTCCGCATCTATTCGATGACCAAGCCGATCACCTCGCTGGCGGCGATGATGCTGTTCGAGGAAGGCAAGCTGCGGCTGGAGCATCCGGTCTCGCGCTACATTCCGGAATTCGCGGATACGGTTGTCTATGACGGCGGACCGGTCGACGACTACAAGACGCGGAAGCCTGACCGCCAGATGACGGTGCTGGACCTGTTCACGCACACGTCCGGCCTCACCTATGGCTTCATGATGCAGAGCGTGGTCGACTCGATCTACCGCAAGGAAAAGATCGGCCGTCCGGACGAAACGCTGCAGCAGATGGCGAAACGCCTCGCGGGCCTGCCACTGGAATGCTCGCCCGGCACGGAATGGTGGTACAGCCATTCGACCGATGTGCTGGGTGCAATCGTGGAAATCGTCTCCGGCATGGAGCTGGACGAGTTCTTCCGGGAACGGATCACGGGCCCGCTGGGCATGGCGGACACGGAATTCTGGGTACCGGAAGACAAGCTGGACCGGCTGATGGCCTGCTACCGGAAAGACATTCAGACTGGCGAAACCGTTCTTGCCGACGGGGCGGGCGCGGCGTCGAAGCTATATGCGACGCGGCCGACGCTTCTGAATGGCGGCGGCGGGCTGGTGTCCACGGTGCGGGACTATCACCGCTTCTGCCTGATGCTGCTGCGCGGCGGCACGCTGGACGGCGCACGCATCATCAGCCCCAAGACCTGGGAATTCATGCGCCAGAACCATCTGCCCGGCAAGCAGACCATGCGGGAAATGGGCAAGTCCATGTTCACGGAAGTGATGGCGGGCGGCGTCGGTTTCGGCCTTGGCGGGTCTGTCGTCGATGATGTCGTGGCCGGCCATCAGCCGGGCAGCGTGGGCACGTTCAGCTGGGGCGGCCTTGCCTCCACCTTCTTCTGGGTCGATCCCGTGGAAGAGATCATCGGCATCCAGATGACCCAGCTGATGCCATCGTCTACCTATCCGATGCGGCCCCAGTTCCAGCAACTGGCCTATGCGGCGATTGACTGGTGAGCGAAGCTGTCAACGCGGTCCGCGAAGCGATCCTGGAACTGACCGCTGCGGCGGGGCCGGGAAAATCGATCAGCGCGGAACAGGCGGCGCGCGCCGTGAGCGAGAAGAACTTCCA
>MDSW01068880.1_pt1 | contig 11666 bp, 9 predicted proteins | sample 811171 | NCBI WGS metagenome assembly MDSW01 (sample SAMN05326641, study PRJNA326480) | marine metagenome | isolation source: seawater | place: Atlantic Ocean: North West | collected 2012
AATGTATTTGAGGGCATCAAACATTTAAAATTTTTTTTATATTGAAAATTTATACTTTCACATAATTTTATCCCAGCTATTTTAGCTATCGCATATGGTTCGTTAGTTTTTTCTAATTTACCTGATAATAAATATTTTTCTTTTATTGGTTGTTTACAATATTTTGGATATATGCAGCTAGATCCAAGAAATAATAGGTCTTTCACATTATATTTTAAACTTGCATAAATAATATTATTTTGTATTTGCAAGTTTTGATAGATAAACTCAGCTGGATATTTTGCATTTGCATATATTCCTCCAACTTTTGCCGCAGCATTAATAACGTAATGAGGTTTACTTTTACTAAAAAATTTTAGAACCTTTTTTTGATCACTTAAATCAAGTTTTTTACGTTCGATTGTTATTATTCTTTTATATCCAGCTATTTTGAGTTTTTTTACTATTGCATTTCCAACAAGGCCTTTGTGCCCTGTCACAAAAATTTTAGAATTTTTACTTATCATTTCTCTATTTAACATATAATAATAAAAATTTAATAAATAAGTAAGATCTTTTATGGAAAAATTAGAGACAAATTCATTGTTAATAATAAATTATTTTCGGAGAAACTACATAAAGATGTTTGGATTTATAATAATATCATTAATTATAGTTTTGTCTTTATCTTATATGCATACAAAAAATTCAAAATTATTTTATTCTAAATTTCAAGTAATTTTTAATAGAGCAATGCCATTTAATCAGCCAATTAATTTAAAAAGTCCTCATTACGATTTTATTTATTTTTTGGAAAAAAAAGGAATTAAAGATATTAGACTTCTTAAAAGTAACCATGCAAGTACTATAGTTCAGTTAGAAATTAATCATAAAAATTTAAATGATAAAGGATTAAAACAATATAATGAATATTTAGATTTTCTGGAAGAATATAAAAAAAGATTATTATCAATAATAGATGAAAATATTAAGATGTATATTGTAAATTCAACTGAAAGACTTAATGAGACGGATCAAAAAAACCTTTATGCAGTGCATGAAGAAGAAATATTAAATTTTGTCAGCAATGCAGAAGAAGTAAAAAGATTAATTATAGCAAATGGCCTTGTTGATGTTAATTATGATGGTGTAATTCACACTAGAAGGATGAGTAATTTTTTTACGAAAAATGCTGTGATTACTATTTGTATTAATATATTAATTATATTATTTATTTTATGGTTTAAGATATTTTTAAGAGAAATAAAAAAAAATTCTTAGAAGATTAATTACTTAAAATTTATTTCTCAATTTGTTAAATATAAAAAACTTATATGTAATTTTAAATAATACAGAAACAATTTGTGATGTCATGTTAAAAAAAATATATGAGTGTTTATAAAAAAATTTTTACTTATTTTACCAAATCAAATATTTATAAGAATGTTCCGATATACAATATAAATTGGTTGAAAAGGAAAGAATTCAATAAAGAAATTTTAAAAGATTTAGATATAAATTTTATTGATATTGGTGCAAGAGGAGGATCGTCAGAAGAACTCTCTTCTTTAGTCGAAAATATTAATTATATTGGGTTCGACGCAGATAAAGAGGAAATAAACAAATTAAAAAATAAAAAAACAATTTATAAAAATACAAAATATATTTCTTGTTTTGTTGGAGGCTATAAAGAAAATACAAAATTTAATGTCTTTAAAAAACCTGAAGCTAGCTCTGTATATTTTTTCAATGACAAATTTATTAAATGGTTTCAAAATAATGATGATTATATTGAAAAAAAGATAGAGATTGAGTCAGATACTCTAGATAATCTTGTTAAAGAAGATATTGATATTTTGAAATTAGATACACAAGGTAACGAATATGAAATTTTACAAGGCGCTAAAAAATCTTTGGGTAAAACTTTAATTGTCGAAACAGAAACAATGTTTTATCAAATTTATTCTGGTCAAAAACTTGCACCTGACATAATGAGTCTTATGAGCGCTAATGGTTTTGATATTTTGTACTTAAATAGAGTTTTTAGTTCATCTAAAAATTTTAATGGTTTATCCAGAGGGCAAATTATTTTTGGTGAAATTTTGTTTGGTCTAAGTAGAGAGAGAGCGTTAAAATTGAATACAGAAAAAAAATTAAAGTACTGTATTTTACTTATGAACTATGGACATATCGATTTCGCTTTTGATATATTAGAAAATAGTAAAGATTTAAAAGATAAGTATCCAATGTTAGATTCTTATTTTCGATCTATTAATAAAAACTCATCAAGATTTTCAAAAATATTGAGATTTACTATAGATAAAATTTTATATCTTTTTTTATTCTTGAGAAAAACTAATGGGTTAAAGAGTGATAGTGATAGATCTTGGCCAATAAGATGAGTCTAAAATCAAAATAATTTATTAAATTCAGTTACTACATTTTTGTCATTAAACCTTTTTAACAAATATTTTTGTGAATTACTTTTTTTACGTTTTCTTAGTATCTTTATTGCTTGTTCAGCAACAATTTTTGGATTTTCATTTAAAAATATATTTCCATTATTTTGTAAAACTTCTTTATTAGCACCATTTGCATGTGAGGCAAGAATTTTATTATTTAAAATTTGAGAATGTACTAAAACATTTGAGTGACCCTCATATTTTGAACTTAGAATAAATAATTTACATTTTTTCATAAATTTGAATGGGTTAGTTTTAAAACCCAAAAGATAAGCTTTATTTTTTAATCCTAAATTAGTTATTAATTTATTTAATTTTCTTTTTTCTCTTCCATCGCCCAATATATATAATCTGTAATTTTCAAACCTTTTATTTTTTACTATATTTTTAAAAATATTTATTAATAACTCATAATTTTTTTGAGAATTCAATCTTCCGACACTTAAAATAAACGGATACTTAAAAAATTTCTTTTCATTCTTTTTTATCATTTCATTAGATTTGAGATTGATTTCTTTAAAATTATAAGGATTAACAATTACAATGATATTTTTGTTTTTTATATTATAATTTCTTACTAAATCATTTTTTATTACTTTGGTTGGCGCAATTATTTTATCTGCCTTTTGGTAAAAAATTTTTACTAAATAATTCAAAATATTATTTTTTATCGATACATTCTCCTTATTTTTTGCTGAAATTGTATTTGATTCTCTAATAATTACTTTCAGTTTTGGTAAAAAAATCATCTTTATAAAAATTGCAACAACGTTTGTATGAGTCATTGATGTAAAAAGAACATCTGATTTATTTTTTTTTAAAAAAATAGCTAAACTAAAAATTGAGAAAATTACACGCGATTTATTTAATGAAAAAAGTTTGCTCTTATCCTGAATACTTCTAATATAATGACCTTTATCAATACAAGTAACCATACTGAGATTGTGTTTTTTTTTTGAAAGTAGTGTGTTAAATAAAACAGATAACATATATTCAGTTCCACCTCCGACTAAAGAAAAATTGAAAATTGTTATATTCTTTTTATTAACGAGATTATAAAAATTTGTTACTAATTTTTTTGCTCTAAAATTCCAGGTAAATTTTTCTATGAATTTTTTATATGCATTTTTTGAAATTTTTTTTCTGAGTTTTAAATCTTTATTTAATCTAAATATTGCATTTTTCCATTGATCAAAATTATTAGGATCACAAAGTATCGCGTCTACTTCACTAACGAATATTTCTTTTATAGCAGGCAAATTACTAGTTATTATAGGTTTTTTAGCCTCCATATACTCAAATAGCTTGAGTGGGGACATCCATTTTGATGTTTCTAATTTACTTTTTTTGTTAACGTTTTCAGATACAGCGCCATGAACATAAACTTTTTTCTGGTATGGGGCTATTAGATAATCAAATTTATGTCTTAAAAAATTACAATTATCCTGATTTTGAAAACCCAGAAAAAAGATATTATTTGAATAAAGTTTTTTTTTCCAGATTTGTACATGGTGTTCTGCCCCACCAACAACATAAAAGTTATTTTCTGGAAATTCTTTTGCGAGTTTAATGATCAATTCGATTCCTCTTCCTTGATATAAGTGCCCTAAATAACCCACTGAGTTTTTTTTAATTTGAAAATTTTGATTTATACTTTTTTTAATATTCTTAACTACACTATCATCGGCAGCATCCGGTAAAATTATAATCTCAATATATTTGTGGACTTTGTAATTTTCTAATATGTAGTTTTTTAAAGCATTATTAATTACAATCAAAAATTTAAGATCTCCTTTTCTTAAAATTCTTTTAAGAAAATAATTTGTTTTAGCCGAAGGAGGTGAGTGAATTTCCAATATAGTTTTAATACCTATAATTGATAGTACCCAAGAAATTTGAATACTTCGACTATAAACAAGATCATATTTTTTTGAAAAGATTTTATAAATTATATATAAAATTGTAACAATTTCTCTGAAAATCCAAAAATTTTCTACTGATAGTCTTAAAATATTGAAATTATTATTCACAGCGTAAAATCTGAAAAAATTTTTAATACCTTTCAGCGTGTCTCTTTTGTTATTCCAACAAAATAGATCTACTTGATTATTTAATTTAGATAATGCTTCACACATTTTCATAACGTGAACACTATTTGCAGATTTTGATGGTATAACAGATTGTGAAATATATAAAATTTTCATCTATTATTTTCTATAAGTTTTTTAAAAAATGATTCGAAATTTTTTCTGCTAAGGGTATTATTCAAATATAAAATATTTTTTTTTTGATTTCTAAAAAATTTTTTTTTATTATAAATCATCTTAAGCATATTTTTATTCAAAGATAATTGATTATTATTTTCAAAAACAAATCCATTTAAATTTTTTTTAATATAATTTTTTGTACCACAAGTAGAGCTACATAAAACCATGCAACCGTAAGACATAGCTTCTAAAATCGAATATGGTGCTGGATCATGATTAGTTGGTAATACAAAAAAATCATTTCTAATATAATATTTTTTTATATTTTTATTATCAACATTTTTAATCAAAGTAATTTTATCTTCTAATTTTAGTTCCATAATTAGCCTTTTTAATCTTAAGAATTCTTCTTTCTGTCTGAACGAACTAGCTTCACCAATAATTGTTGCCTTAATGTCAAAACTTTTATTCAAAAACTCAATACCTCTAATGAACATTTCATGATTCTTTTTTTTTAAAAATTTTCCAACCATCAAGAACTTACTTTTTTTAAATAATTTTCTTTTTTTAAATTTAATTTCTGAAACAAATGGAACAAAATATAATTTTTCAAAAAATAAGTTATTAGATTTTTTGAATATAGGTGAGTAAGATTTAATCTTTAAAATTTTATTTATCATAAAAAATTTAAGAAATTTTAAAGAAAAGTTAAATTTTTTTAAACTTTCTTCATCAGTTTGATGATAAAAGATCAATTCAAATTTATTTAAAATTCGAAGAATAAGAATTAAAAATGTAAACAATTTACTATAAGGTCTCATAATTACTATGTCAGGTGAAAACTCTGACATTGTCTTGCTAAAGTGATTTAATCTAGGTAAGTAATATTTGTTAAGTTTAGTATTGGAAAAAAAATTTATAAATTTTGTTAAGAAACTTGGTTTTACATATTCTGGCTTTATATATTTGTGGTTTTCTATAAAGCCTAAGTTATAAACACACAATTTAATTTTATACCCCTTTATCAAAAGAGACTTAAATACCTCAATATAATTTGTATGATATCTGGGCAAAATAAAAAGAATTTTCATTTTACTATCAAACCTAAAAATTTTTGCTTAAATTTTATAACAAACGGTTTCTTATTCTTTAACTTACAGAAATCAAAGAAGGCCATGTTGTCAGAAATATCATCTGATAAAAAAACGCTTTTTTTTTTTAAATTATTCCAAATTTTATTATAAGCAAACATTCTTCCTTGATAACTTTTGTCACTATCATAGTGGCAAAAATCAAATTTTTTATTGTTCACTCGAGAGAAAAAATTTATCTGAGGTTCAATAAAAAGAGTCCAATTCTTATATGTTTCTCTGTTTAGTAAATTTCCTATCATTGATTGTGCATTTTTGAAATAATATGGCATATCAATAGATGTCAATTGACCTGATTTATTTTTTTTTAGTCCTTCTAATATTGATAATGTTGACCATCCATTTGCTACTCCAAACTCAATAATATTTTTTGGCTTTAAAATTATTATAAGATTATAGATAAGCTCGGCATCTGATCCACCACCTAATCTTTTTTTTTTTGTAATTTTAATATTTTTCAAAAAATTTTTCTTAATATGGAAATTTCGCTTTTTTTGTATTTTCAAAAAATAATTGTAAATTTCTTTTTTATTAATTAATAATCGGGTGCAAATCTTTTTAGATTCTTTATAAGATAAATTTTCTTTTAATCTTAACTTGATAAAAATATTTTTTTTAAAAAAAAAAATAGTTAAAAATAAAAGATGTAAATAATATTTTTTTGTTAACAACCAATAAAAAATTTTAAATTTATCTAACATAATCTTTTTTTTTCTTTAGGTTTGTGTAAAGAAGAAAATAAATTACTATTTGTAAAATTATAAATAATAAGTATTTCTGAGTGAATAAGCCAAGAAATACAGGTATAGAATAAACACAAAATAATATTAATTGAGTTGGATAAATATTAAATTTTTTTATTAACATATGGTGTAAATGATTATTATCTGGTTTAAATGGACTTTTACCATTTAATAATCTGACAATAAAAAGTCTCAACAAATCAATTACAGGAAGTAATAATAATAAACATACCTGTTCTACATAAAAGACTATTTCTTTATTATAGAGCTTTATAAATATGTAGCTGATAGCAAATGATAAAACTAAAGAGCCATTATCTCCTAAAAATAATCTATTTTTAAAATTTAAAATTGAAAAAAAAATCAAAGAAATTATTATTGTTAGTAAAAAATAATCTATATAACTTTGTAAAATCAATAAATGAGTTAATAAATAAGAGAAAATTACTATCGAGATTGACGAAGCTTGTAAATTAGAACCATCGTACATATTAAATGCATTTATAAAAACTAAAATACAAAGCATAGTAAAAAAGATTGAAAAATTTTGAAGACCGTAAACTTCTTGGTTAAATGAAAATCTTAAGTAAGAAAGTCTCAAATTTTTATCTAGTATAAGTAATATAAGAATAATTGAAAATAGAATTAAAATTTTCATGTTCGGTTTTAAACCATATTTATCATCATACAGTCCCATCATAAAAATCATGATTAAAGAAATATAGAAATAAATTGAAGAAAATATCTCAACTTCAAAATAATTTTTTGAAATTAGTTCTTTACTAAAAAAAATATCAAAAAAGAGTAAAATTGTGATATTCATAAAGATTAATACACCTCCAATGCAAGAAATTTTTTTGTTATGAATTTTTCTTTTATAATCTGGATGATCAAATAATCCAATAAATTGCGAAATTTTTTTAAATTTTATTAAAAAAATAATGTTTAATAATATTAGAAAAATTATGAAACTATAATCAAACATGAATATATTTTTTTCTGTGGTAAATATAATTTACTAGATTTAAAACTAAAATTATACTTAGCCAGTTATTAAAAAAATTTCCAGAGGGAATAAATGGGAAAATATTTACAATTATTCCAATAATAGAGAATAACAAAATTTTTTTTTCTTCATTATTATGATATTTGCTAATTTTAATTAATTCAGAAATTATAAGAATATAAAATATTAACAGAAAACTAAAACCAACTAAGCCTAATTCTGCTAAAAATTGCATCAAAATATTATGAGGGTGTGTTGCACAGCTCACTTCAGATACTTTGTACTTTTCATCTTTACAAAGTACTCTAAATGATTTTGTGCCATGACCAAAAATATATTTGTCTTTAAACATCTTATAAGCAGACAAATAATGATCTTCATATTGTTTACTAAAAATAAATACTTCACGCCTATTTTTTTCTTTATCAAACAAACCAACTTCATCTTTAGAGATTAATAATCCAAAACCATTAAGAATATTGTATATATATCTTTCATGATATTTTTGGTTAAAGGTAATTAATAAGGAGAAAATAAATATAAAAAATGTTAGGGAAAATAAAATATTCTTTCTATATTCCTTTATAAAAATAAAAATTATTAAAAAACTTAAAAATAAAAGAAATAAGGCTGTTCTCTCTCCAGATAACAAAACCATAAAAAAAAGTAAAAATAGAAAACCCAATTCATAAAAACCTTTATTTTTAAAATTTATAACAAAAAATAATAAAAAAAAAGGTAATAACCTAACTAAGTAACTTCCGAGTATTAATTCATCTCCAAAAAAACTACTAATTCTATTTGGCCTTCCCTCTATCCCAATAATATTAACTCCAAAAAAAAATTGAATTGTTCCATCAAATATCAAAATTATTGCTGTAAAAATAAAACTTTTTAATAAAGAATTATAGATATTAATTTTTTCTAAATAATAAAGTATTGCGAGAAGATATAATAGAAACCTAAAATAAAAAAAATAACTTTTAAAATTAAATCCTTGATCAAAAGAGATTGAACTAATCGAAATATATGAAACATATAAAGATAAAAAAATGAATAAAAAATTTTTATACTTTTTTTTTTCTTTGATATAATCTTTGATAAAAAAAACAGTAATAATTAATAAAAAAAGCTCTGCTAAAAAAATACTCAAAACTAGAGTAATTGGCAAAAGAATTGTTAAATATTTTATAATTATATCTTTATTTTGAACAATCATTTTTTTTAAAATGAAACAAAATTTTTATTTTTAAAGATATTTTTCATGTCAAAAATTACTCCTTTTTGTTTATCTTTTAGTAAAGATATAAAAAAATTTTTGTTCAAAAGTTTAAATTTTTTGTGAGCAACTGTTATCAAAACTGCATCATAATAACTTTTTTTTGGTTTCTGAATAAAATTTAGATTATGCTCTCTTTTAAATTCTTTCGATGACACATTATTATCAAAAACATCCAACACATGACCTTTTTTATTTAAAATCTCTGCTAATTTAACTGATCTTGAATTTCTAAAGTCGTTAATATTTTCTTTAAATGATAAACCAGCTAATAAAATCTTGTATTTTCTTTTTTTAAAATTTTTTTTCAATTTTTTAAACAACTTTTCAATTACAAAAAAATGCATCTCATCGTTCAATTTTCTTCCAGCTAATATAAGTTTAGAATTATAACCGACTTGTTTTGCTTTAAACGCTAGATAATATGGGTCTATTCCAATACAATGACCGCCGACTAAACCAGGTTTAAAATTCAAAAAATTCCATTTTGTGTTTGCAGCTTTAAGAACATCATAAATATTAATATTCATTTTTGAAAAAATTTGAGTGAATTCGTTAACTAATGCGATATTTATATCTCTTTGAGTATTTTCAATAACTTTAGCTCCCTCTGCAATTTTTACTGATTGAGCTCTAAATGTACCAGCTAGACATATTTTTTTATACAAGTTATCTATGTATCGAGCTGATGAACTTGTTCCTCCAGAAGTGACTTTAATTATATTTTTTAAATTGTGTTTTTCATCACCTGGATTTATTCTCTCAGGTGAATAACCGTAATAAAAACCTTTTTTTAAATTTTTATTGAAGTTATTAAAAGGTTTAAGTCCCGTTTTTTTTTCTATTATTTTTAAACAAATATCTTCCGTTACACCTGGATAAACTGTTGACTCGTAAACTATATAATCTTTATTTTTAATATAATTACAAAGTGTTTTGGTCGCTGAAATAATTGATGAAAGATCAGGAAGTTTTTTTGAGTTTATTGGAGTTGGAACTGTTATGATGTAAAAATTACAATCCTTTAATATATCACTATTATAACTAACATTGGTTTTAGAAATTTTTGCAAGCTCTTTTTTACTAAACTGATTAGTATAATCTTCTTTTTTATGCAGCTGTTCAATCTTTTTTTCTGATAAGTCAAAACCTTTAACTTCAAATTTTTTTGAAAATTCTACAAATAATGGTAAACCAACATAACCTAATCCTATAATACCTATTCTAGTTTTTTTTTTCATTAAGGAAGTTGATATATTTCAAAATTATTTTTTTCTCATTAAATTTTTTTGCAATTTTATTAGAATTTAAGGACATGTCTATTTTTTTTGCCTTTTTCATTAAAATAAATTTTATAATACAATTATTTAATTTATGAGGACTTTTTTTATCATAAATCAATGCATTATAATTATTTTTTGCAATCCTTTTACATCCTGTAACATCGGTTGTAATAATTGGTCTTCCAATTGATGCTGCCTCAAGTAAAGATCTTGGTAGACCCTCATTGTAATTTGTAGGAAGCACAATACAGTTACTTTTATAGATTAAATTTCTAATATTTTTTACGTTGTAATATATCTTAATTTGCGGGTTATTTTGGTATTTTTTAAGTTTTGATAATGGAATTGAGTCCTGGAAATCTTTATCAATTTTTCCAGCAACATAAAATAAACTTTTTTCTTTAAATTTTTTTGAAATTGAAACAGCTGTATCCAAATAGTTGATGACACCTTTGGAATATAATAGTCTGGAAATAAGCAAAAAAACATTTGTTTTTTTTATTAAATTTTCTTTGAACCTAAAATATTCTAGGTCAATCCCAGTTCCATAAATTAATTTTGTTTTAGTTTTTGAAATAAATTTTTTTTTTACAAAAAAATTTTGATCTGACAAATTAACAAAATAAAAATAATCCACTTTTTCCTGAGATAATTTTATCAAAAATTTTAAAATTATTTTTTTAAATTTACTTATTTCAAAAGTTGCACCAATTCCATCTAGGGTATTTAAAGTTTTTATATTCAATATTCTAGTTACTAAGCTTCCGTAAATAATTGGTTTTATAGTAAAATTTAAAAGAATGTCTGGTCTAATTTTTTTGATAATTTTATAAATATTAGATAAAGTAATAATCTCAGATAAAATCTTACTACCTCTTCTCTCTATCTTTATTTGTTGAAAAGTACATCCCATGCCCTTTAGTTTATTTGTTGTTTCATCTCTATTTGATAAAATAATCACCTTAAATTTTTTTTTAATTAATTCTTTTATTAAATTTTTCCTAAAATTATATAAACTCCAAGAGGTATTAGAAAATATCATTATCTTCTTCATAAATTTTTTAACAACAATATCTTATAAATTCTTTGTAAGGTGACTCTATGGCACCAGGATAATCAATCATCCTGTAAGGTACATATAATTTTGATTGACCTGAATAATTTGACCAAATTAACAAATGACTAAAAAATATTGAAACCAACGCAAATTTAATAACTGAAGTTCTAATATTTTTAAATGTATTTGGTATGATGCACAATATTATAAATATACATGGTAGGAAATAAGCCAATATTCTATCAGATATTGTTGAATAAAAAAAACTTGCTGGAAACAACAATATTAAAACTGTCGAACTAACATATAAATATCTATAATCTAATCTTTTTTTGAAAAATGATTTTTTAAGAAAAAACAAAAGTCCACAGATTGTCCCAGCTAATGTACGATATATAGCCCCTGAAGAATGCTCAGACGAATAAACCTCGAAATAAGCATTAATATTTTTTGACTCAAAAATCTTAAAAAATATAAATAATATAACTAATAAAGATAA
>MDSW01154572.1_pt1 | contig 11666 bp, 8 predicted proteins | sample 811171 | NCBI WGS metagenome assembly MDSW01 (sample SAMN05326641, study PRJNA326480) | marine metagenome | isolation source: seawater | place: Atlantic Ocean: North West | collected 2012
ATTCGTAGCTGGTCTTTTGGTGAAGTCAAAAAGCCTGAAACGATTAACTACCGAACCTACCGTCCGGAAAAGGATGGCCTGTTCTGTGAACGCATCTTTGGACCTGAAAAGGACTGGGAATGTGCCTGCGGTAAATACCGTGGAATGAAATATAAAGGGATGATCTGTGATCGCTGTGGGGTAAAAGTCACCCATTCCCGCGTTCGTCGTAAGCGAATGGGGCACATCGAGTTAGCAGCACCCGTCGTCCATATCTGGTTCTTTAAAGCAATGCCCAGCCGCTTGGGTAACCTGCTGGCCATGAAAACCACCAGTCTCGAAAAAGTTATTTACTTTCAGGACTACGTGGTCGTGGATCCGGGCGAAACCGACTTGGAATTCCAGCAACTGCTCACAGAAGAAGAATACCGTGCAGCACGCGAGCAGTATGGCCCCACCGCTTTCGAGGCGGATATGGGCGCCGAAGCCGTTCGTAAACTGCTTTCTAAAATGGATCTGGTTCAACTCTCGGAAGATCTGCGAAATGAACTGGAAACTACCAACAGCAAGCAAAAAAGGAAGGACCTTACTAAGCGATTACTAATCGTCGAGTCAATTCGCGATAGTGAAAATCGCCCCGAATGGATGGTTCTGGAAGTGATCCCAGTCATTCCTCCCGACCTGCGTCCACTGGTATTACTCGATTCCGGAAATTTTGCCACCAGTGATTTGAACGATCTCTATCGACGAATCATCAACCGTAACAATCGTTTGCGCAAACTGGTTGACCTGAACGCTCCGGAAGTCATTATTCGTAACGAAAAACGAATGCTCCAGCAGTCCGTTGATGCGTTGTTTGATAATAACCGCTGTAAACGACCTGTACTTGGAAGTAGTAACCGACCGCTTAAATCGCTAACCGATATGATTAAGGGTAAACAGGGGCGTTTCCGCGAGAATCTACTTGGAAAGCGTGTTGATTACTCGGCTCGCTCCGTCATCGTGGTCGGCCCCCGACTTAAGCTCCACCAATGTGGTCTTCCTAAGAAGATCGCTTTGGAACTGTTCCAGCCATTTATAATTCGCAAGCTGAAAGAACTCGGCCACGCCGATACCATTAAAAGCGCGAAGAAGATGCTTGAACGCAAGGACGAAGAAGTATGGGATATTCTGGAAATGGTGATTCAGAATCACCCTGTCTTGCTAAACCGAGCTCCTACGCTTCACCGCATGGGAATTCAGGCCTTTGAGCCGACGTTGGTGGAAGGGAATGCGATTCATCTTCATCCGCTGGTATGTAAGGGTTTTAATGCTGACTTCGACGGCGACCAGATGGCCGTTCACCTGCCACTTTCTGTGGAGGCTCAGGTCGAAGCCCATACATTGATGCTGGCAACCAACAACATCTTTGCTCCGTCCAATGGTAAACCGATTATGAGTCCTTCTCAGGATGTTGTAATGGGTTGTTACTACTGTACGCTTGATTTGAACGACCGTAAGGGCGAAGGAATGACCTTTTCCAGTCCCGACGAAGCTGATTTTGCGTTTGCCCAGGGCGTCATCGATCTGCAGGCTAAAATCAAAGTGCGTCTGCCGAAGTCACGTCGAGTCAAAACGGAAAATGATAGCGCTGAATTCGGTGCCCTCATTGAAACGACATACGGTCGTATCAGTTTTAATATGATGCTACCCGTCGGTATGGACTACTACAACAAGACTCTGCGTAGTGGTGATTTATCAAGCATTATTGCCGATTGTTACGAACGGCTAGGGCGTGCAGCAACGATCGATGTTCTCGATGACATGATGCAGTTCGGTTTCCACGAAAGTACCCGGTCCGGACTTTCCTTTGCAGTCGATGACCTGGTAACACCAGACGAGAAAATCGGTGAGATTAAAGATGCTGAAACCAAAGTACTTCGCTTTGCTAAGCTCTATCAGCGTGGTGTCATTACTGAGATGGAACGTTATAACCAGGTACTGGATACCTGGACGCATGCTCGGGAAGCCATCACCTCAAAAATGATGGAAGCGATGGAACATGACTATCGCGAAGAAACCCGGGATGGTTATGTAAACCCTGTGTACCTCATGGCCCACTCCGGTGCTCGTGGTGGTATTGAGCAGATTCGTCAGCTTGCTGGTATGCGAGGTTTGATGGCCAAGCCGACCGGTGAAATCATCGAGACACCGATTAAAGCTAACTTCCGTGAAGGCCTGAGTGTACTGGAGTATTTCAGTTCTACTCACGGTGCTCGTAAGGGTCTGGCTGACACGGCTCTCAAAACGGCAGACTCAGGTTATCTCACACGTAAACTTGCCGACGTCGCTCAAAATGTTGTCGTCACGATGGAAGACTGCGGTACCACACAGGGTATCACTAAAGGTGTTATCTACCGTGGTGAGAAAGTTGAAGTCAAACTGGCCGATGCGATCTTTGGTCGAGTTAGTCGTCAGCCGATTGCAGACCTCGTTACCGGCGAAGTCATCGTGGCTGAAAATGAAATGATCACTATCGAAAGTGCTCGCAAAATTGAAGAGCTAGGTGTGGATAAGATTCAGGTTCGTTCAGGTATGACCTGTGAAGCACCGTTGGGCGTTTGCCGTTTTTGCTACGGAATGGACCTGGCGACCGGTCAGCTTGTCGAAGAAGGGATGGCCGTCGGGATTATTGCAGCTCAGAGTATCGGGGAACCTGGTACTCAGCTGACTATGCGTACGTTCCACATCGGTGGTACGGTTAATACGAGTGTCGAAGATAGCGATATTAAATCTCAGAAGGGTGGAATCATCAAATACACTCATCTGCGTTTTGTAGAAAACGAAAATGGTGAGAAAATCGTTCTTACCCGAAATAGTGAAGTCGCGATTCTTGATCCTAAGGGACGAGAACTTGAAAAACATTCCGTTCCAGCCGGTTCGATCCTTCGGGTTTCCGAAGATGACACCGTAAAGGCAGGAAAGGTTCTTTGCGAATGGGATCCCCACAGTATTCCAATTATTGCCGAAGTCGGCGGTAAAGTCCGGTACGAAGACGTCGTTGAAGGCGAAACTTTGCGATTGGAAAAAGACGCCGGTGGTAGTATGCGTAAGATGATCATGGATCACAAAGGCGAATTGCATCCGCAAATCGTCATGGAGGATGCCGATGGTCGACCTCAGGATGTTTACTACCTACCTGAAGGTGCTCACATCGAAGTGGAGGAAGGGGACGTTATCAAAGCTGGTGCGATTCTGGCTAAGACACCTCGTGAAGCTTCCGGCGTGACCGACATTACCGGTGGTCTGCCACGTGTTACTGAAATCTTTGAAGCCAGAAAACCCAAAGATCCTTCCGTCATTGCAGAAATCGACGGAGTCGTGGAGATTCTTGGTGAAAAGAAACGTGGAAAACGCTCGATTATCGTTCGGAACGAAGAAACGGGAATCGAGCGGGAACATCTTGTGCCTCCAGGGAAGCGTTTCCTAGTGCACTCTGGTGATATCGTGGTTGCCGGTAAGGAACTTGTCGATGGCCCTCTGGTACCACACGATATTCTGCGAGTATCCGGTGAAGAAGAAGTCCAGCGATATCTCCTTCGTGAGATCCAGCAGGTTTACCGTAGCCAGCGAGTCGAAATCAATGATAAACATATCGAGATTATCGTGGCTCGTATGCTACGTAAAATCAAAATCGAAACGGCGGGTGACACCAACCTGCTCGCCGGAATGATTGTCGATAAATTCGATTTCCGCAAGGCAAACGAAGCCGTCAGTAAATGCCTGAAGATTAAGTCCGCCGGCGATACTGGATTCGAAGAAGGTGCCATTGTGCCGAAAGATGTCCTGCAGGAAACGAATGATCAATTGGAAGCTGAAGGTAAAACACCTGCAAAAGGAACTAAGCCTAAGCCGGCAACTGCCAGTACTCAGCTTCTGGGGATCACAAAAGCGGCTGTTCAAAGTTCTAGTTTTATCTCGGCAGCCAGTTTCCAGGAAACTACCAAAGTTCTCACCGAAGCGGCGTTGGCCAGCAAGGTCGACCGCTTAGTCGGACTGAAGGAAAATGTGATCCTGGGACATCTGATCCCTGCCGGTACTGGATTCCGAAAATTCCAGGAAAGCGAAGTACGGTACCAACCTGACGCTCTTCAGGCCATTAGTGAAGAAGAAGCGGAAGCAATGGTTACTCAGTTCCCGCTGCTACAGGCTGGAGCAGAAATGCTTGGCGACGCGGATACGCCTTCTCCTTCGCTAGAATCACTGCTTGGTGGTGAAGCGAAACCAGAAGAAGGCAATCCCGATTAGTAGATTGAATTCCATGTCTACGAGGCTGTTTGCCGTTACAATAACGGCGAACAGCTTTCGTGACTTGGCACTGAAAAAAGGTCGAAATATCCCTCGGCTCGATAACAATTCAGACTCCCCTAACTAATGGAATTAGGTTGGGTATCCTAGGCAAGGTGGCCTGACAAGTTGTTCTGTAAAAACGTCGATTGGCAATTGACAACGATGGCAAAGAGTGTAACTTGAGTAGTTTCCGGGAGTTTTACAACTCTCGGCAGGGTCTCCCCGTTTTATGGGGTAAACTTTGTAGATCAATAGATATAGACGCATTAACAAAACGGCTTTTGGAAATACCCTATGCCAACCATTAATCAACTCATACGTAAGAACCGCAAAAAGAAACGCAGTAAGTCAAAAGCTCCTGTGCTTGAGCAATGCCCTCAGAAACAGGGTGTTTGCCTTCAGGTTCGTACGATGACACCGAAAAAACCTAACTCAGCATTGCGTAAGATCACGCGTGTTCGCCTTTCCAATGGGAAGGAAGTCACCGTTTATATTCCTGGTGAAGGTCATAACCTTCAGGAACACTCGATCGTGCTGGTTCGCGGTGGTCGTGTTCGCGACTTACCCGGTGTACGTTACCAGGTCGTTCGTGGTGCTCGGGATGCACTCGGCGTGGATGGGCGTAAACAATCACGAAGTCGTTACGGCGTGAAGCGTTCCTAACGGCTTACAACATTAGTTACTCAATTAGCGAAAAAGAGTTAAGAGACAATCCAAGATGGGTAAGATTACCGCAAGTAAAAAACAATTGAAGCCTGATCCGCGTTTCAATTCGGTACTGGCCAGCAAGTTCATTAACTGCCTGATGCTCGATGGCAAGAAAACAGTTGCTCAAAACGTGTTTTATTCCGCACTTGATGAAATCAGTTCAAGAGTTCCTGACGCTGAGCCTTTGGATGTATTTACCGAAGCTGTGGAGAACGTAAAGCCGCATATCGAAGTTCGTTCCAAGCGAGTTGGTGGTGCCGCTTACCAGGTGCCTATGCAGGTGAATCGTAACCGTCAGCAGGCTCTCGCATTTCGCTGGATTTTGATGGCGGTTCGCGAAAAGAAGGGACGACCTACACATTTGAAACTGGCGGACGAATTGGTTGCTGCCTACAAGAAAGAAGGCGCAGCCATTACTCGTCGTGAAAATGTTCACCGTATGGCCGAAGCGAACAAAGCGTTTGCCCACTTCGCCTGGTAAACATTTCAAACCAAAACAAGCCGCGTTGGACGTCTTCGTCACGCGGCTTTTTTTGTGCTTTGACCCAACTACGAAATCCCGTTATCAACTCCTTCATCCTGCTTAATTAGAGCCTCGAACATGTCTCGTCAAATCGACAAGCTTCGCAACATCGGAATTATTGCCCATATTGATGCGGGAAAAACGACAGTCACAGAACGTATGTTGTTCTACAGCGGTGCAAAACACCGTGTCGGAATGGTGGATAAGGGCACGACCGCTACTGATGATGACCCTGAAGAACAGGAACGCGGGATAACAATTTATTCTGCTTGTGTAACTTTCAGTTGGAAAGATATCCACATCAATCTGCTGGATACACCTGGGCACGTAGACTTCACGGCGGAAGTTGAACGCTGCCTTCGAGTACTCGACGGAGCTGTGGTTGTTTTCAGTGCTCGTGAAGGAGTTGAAGCCCAAAGTGAAACCGTCTGGCGACAGGCTGATAAATACGGAGTACCTCGAGTGGCATTCATCAATAAGATGGATCGTGAAGGTGCTGATTTTGAGAATGTTTTCCAGGAAATCGGTAACCGCCTGCAAGCTCACCCTGTCGCCATTCAGGTGCCGGTCGGAGCCGGTCCGGCTCATGTCGACGAGCCATTCTGTGGCGTGCTTGACCTTATCCGCTTGAAAATGCTGCAGTTTGATGCTGACTCCCAGGGAGCGGAAATAAGTGAATCAGACATCCCTGAAGAACATCAGGCACTCGCTCAGTTATGGCGTGAGACCATGCTGGAGCAACTTGCCGAATACAGTGACGAATTGATGGAATTGTTGCTCATGGAGGAAGAAGTTCCTCCACAACTGATCCACGATGTCATCCGTCAGGCTACCATCGATCGTAAAATCCAACCCGTTATGTGTGGTTCCGCTTTGCATGGTATCGGTGTCCAACCGGTTCTCGACGCCGTCCAGTACTACCTGCAAAGTCCTCAAGAGCGTCCCCCGGTGGAAGGTGAAGCAGTCGGGAGGGGTAAGAAAAGTGAAGTCGGCATGATTGCTCGTAAACCCGATCCGGGTGAGCCATTTTGCGGACTTGTCTTTAAAGTGATACCAGCCAAGACCGGGGATATTTCCTGGGTGCGGGTCTACTCAGGGCAACTGAAAGCGAACTCTCGCGTCTACAATCCGGGGAAAGACAAAAAAGACAACATCGCTCAGCTGTGGCAAATTCATGCCACACGCAAGGATCCACAAGGGCAGGTCGATTCCATTGAAACCGGTGATATCGTCGGGGTTATCGGTCTGCGACATAGCATTACAGGCGATACGTTATGTGACGCCGGTAGCCCTATTTTACTGGAGACAATCGAGTTTCCTGACACCGTCATTTCGATGGCTATTGAACCGGAAAATACAACTGAACGCGATAAACTGGAAAACACTCTGGAAATGCTGCTGCGTCAGGACCCTACACTAGAGGTTATCAGCGGTGAGACCGGACAGACTTTGATGCGGGGGATGGGCGAACTCCATCTTGAAGTGATCAAAAACCGCTTATTGCGGGAATTCAACCTAAATGTCCGATTCCACAAACCTCAGGTTAGTTACCGCGAGACAATTCAGGAGGCCGTCGAGGTAACGGGCGAGTGTAATCGTTTGATCAATGGGGTGCAGAAATTTGCTCGAGTCAAACTTCGTCTTGAGCCCGATGAAAAAGTGGCTCAGGGAGTCGCCATTATGAATGAAATGGCGCCTGAGACATTACCTTCGGAATTGCTCGAGGTTACTTTTGATGAACTTAGGAGCTGCGCTTCTGGTGGCGGATCTATTGCGGGATTCCCGCTTATGAAAATCAAAGCAACCGTTCTGGGCGCGGAATTGGCGGAAGAGGGTTCAGATGATATCGCGTTTCGTATCGCAGCTTCCAATGCATTTGAGCAGGGGCTTCAAAATGGAAAACCGGTATTGCTTGAGCCGATTATGAGGCTATCAATCACAACGCCTGAAGATTATCTCGGAGATTTTGTCGGTGACCTGCAGATGCGAAGAGCGATTATTGTTTCCACAGATCCTCGGGGGGACCGAACCGATATTGTCGCGCATGCTCCTATGAAGGAGTTATTTGGTTATTCAAGTGCTATGCGTAGTTTGAGTCAGGGTAGGGCCGGCTGTAGCATTGAACCATTGCAATACAGTCCGGCTCCTGCCGAAGATTTGGCGGAACTGGGTTTTTAGGCCTGTTTTTCTGAGGATTCCTCTGCCATTTACCTCTGAAAGCAGTGCCGAAACTGCATAAGACGCAGTTTGAATGTGGCATCGCATCGACTGTAGGGGTTAACGGGTGAAACGGCACTGAAAACCATTGAAAAACAGGGGTGATGGTTTTGTTTTTTATCGAGTTGCAAAACGAGGCAACACGATAGTAATTGACGATTGAGACTGTCTGAACGCCAAGGCTTACTAATCTTATTTTTTTAGGTTTTTTTGAAATTCAGCTTGTTGACGACACCACCGTAGGGACGTAACTTAGACTGTTTCCCCACCTAACATTATTGTGACCTGTTTAAGGCACTTATTTTACAAACTAGGCGGTTTGGTAAGTGTGTTATCAGGGATTGGCAATTGGGTGCCTTCTGTCTTCGGGCAGAAGAACTTTCGAGGCGCTGACAATGGATGTCGCTTTGCCTTTGGGGTGTTTTACGCCCTTGGCATGGCTAACGGCTGTTAGTGCTGAGTGTAGACATACGTTTATTAGACCTTATTAAACTCATTAGGGAGTTTTACATTGGCAAAACAAACTGAAGTCCTCCGCATACGAATGGAAGCTTACGATCACGCGATTCTGGACCAGAGCGCTCTTGATATCGTAGACACAGCCAAGCGAACCCACTCGGAAGTACATGGCCCCATTCCATTGCCGACTCGAATTGAGCGATATACGGTTCTCCGTAGTCCTCACGTGAACAAGAAGTCACGTCAGCAGTTTGAAATTCGTACTCACAAGCGGATCATTGATATTGTCCAGGCGACAGCAGATACGATTGATGCGTTGAATAAACTTAATTTGCCAGCAGGTGTGGAAGTAAAAATTAAAGCAACGACTCGTTAAGTTTAGCGAGTCTGATGTAGGGTTTGCCTGGAGACGAGTTGTCACCGGGTAGATAAATACAACGAGATAAATCAACTATATGAATGGAAGTCCATCAGGTAACTTCCTTCCCTTCGACTAGCGAGCGGGAAAGTCCTGATCGACAAAGACCACGAGGCATATTGCGATGACCAAGGGAATACTAGGCCGTAAGGTCGGTATGACGCAGATTTATGATGAGCAGGGAAATGCTGTTCCTGTCACAGTGATTGAGGCTGGTCCTTGTCATGTTCTGCAAATTCGAACGGTTGACCGAGACGGTTACGAAGCGGTTCAGCTGGGCTTTGAGGATAAGAAGCGTCCCCAGGGCAAACGGGTAAGCCAAAGTCAGGCTCGTCGCAGTGAGCGTGGTCATGTCAGTGGAAAGCTTGGCAGCAAACGCAGTGAGCGTCGCGCCGCCGCTGGCATTGAGGCAGTCGCCAAGGCAGAGTGTGAGCCTAAGAAGTTTGTTCGCGAATTGCGTGGTTCGGCCGAAGGATATGAAGTTGGCCAAGAGGTCACAGTCGCGAATCTAGCTGAAGTGACGAACGTAGATGTGCAGGCGATCAGTAAGGGGCGTGGTTTTGCCGGCGTTATGAAGCGACACAATTTTTCCGGGCAGCGTGCTACTCACGGTGTAAAGAAAGTTCACCGTCACGCCGGTGGTACCGGGATGAGTGCTTACCCAAGTCGTTTGTTTAAAGGTAAACGAATGGCTGGCCAGTATGGATCAAAACAAATCACCAATCGCAATCTCAAGTTGGTTCGAGTGGATGAAGACAATAACCTGCTGTTAGTGAAGGGAAGTGTTCCCGGGCCAAACGGTGGCTACGTGGTAGTGAATGAAACCAATCACGTTGGTTAGTTAAGTCAGAAAGATAAAAAGCTCCTTTAGGGCATAAAACAATGGCAACATTAGATGTTTACAATTTGTCCGGTGACGTAACCGGCAGTGTTGAAATTGACACGGAAAAACTTCCGTCGATCAACAAGCAGCTGCTGCACGACGTGGTTGTGATGTATCAGAACAACCTGCGACAGGGCAGTGCCAAAACGAAGACTCGTGGTGAGGTTGCTGGTTCACGTCGCAAGATGTACCGGCAGAAGGGTACGGGCAATGCTCGTGCTGGTCACCGCACAAGTGGTGTTCGTCGCGGTGGTGGTCACATCTTTGCTAAAGCACCTCGTAATTTCTATTACCGTTTGCCGGCCAAGGCGGTTCGCAAGGCGACTCGCATGGCGATTGCTTCGAAGATCATCGATAACGAGATCGTAGTTGTCGATGGCTTAAGTCTGGAGGCTCCGAAAACAAAGGAGATTACAGGGTTGCTCAGTAATTTAAATTTGTGTGGTAAAAGCGCATTGATTACGACAGCTGAAAATAACACCAATGTGTACAAGAGTGCTCGCAATATTCAGCGTGTGGATGTCTCCACGCTGGACAACCTCAACGCGCTCAGCGTGTTGAAGGTGGATGCACTTGTGATGACTCGGGAAGCGGTAGAAGCATTAAACGCAAAGTTAAATGCCTAACGCTTTTTTTATTGAAAAACAAAAGCCTTAAACAACAGGTTTAACAATGGCTCAATCCGGTATTCAAAATCGACAACCCAAATCACGGCTCAATCTTGAGCCGCATCAGGTTATCCTGCGTCCGCTGGTAACTGAGAAGGGAATTCACCGCAGTACGCGTCATCATCAGTATGCCTTCGAGGTAAATCCTCTGGCTGACAAGATCATGATTCGTGAAGCGATTGAAGCTTTGTACCCCAATGTAGTTGTCACGAAAGTCGCGACGCAGAACCGCAAAGGGAAAGCTCGCCGTTATCGTTACCGCATGGGTAAGACTAAGAATTGGAAGAAAGCTATTGTTTCGTTGGATCCAAATCACGGAGAAATTGAATTCTTTTAATAGTTGGTAGAGCGGGACTCGCAGGGATGTCCCTTTTTGCAAGCTTTAAGTTGAGAGAATTGAGAAATAGACAATGGGTATTCGACATTACAAGCCGACAACACCAGGACGTCGTGGTGCTACTGTTAGTGACTTTAAGGATCTGACACCGGGGTATGAAGTAGAAAAATCTTTGCTACGTCCCATCACCAAGACTGGTGGTCGTAACAATCAGGGTAAGATTACTGCTCGCCATCGCGGTGGTGGTCACAAGCGTCGTTATCGTGTGATTGATTTCAAGCGATATAAAGATGGGATTGAAGCGCGAGTGGATTCGATTCAATATGATCCGAATCGCAGTGCTCGGATTGCTTTGTTGAATTACAGCGACGGTGAAAAGCGTTACATTATTGCTCCTGATGGATTAGCGGCGGGCATGACCGTCGTCAGTGGTGAGTCGGCAGAGCCTAAAGTGGGCAATTGCATGCAACTCAAAAACATTCCAACCGGAATGGCGGTTCATAATATCGAATTGTACCCCGGGCAGGGGGCGACAATGTGTCGCAGTGCCGGAACGAGTGCTGTTTTGATGGCTCGCGAAGGAACCTGGGCTCAGTTATCACTGCCTAGTGGAGAAATTCGCCGTGTGCCGATTAAATGTCGTGCTGTCATTGGCAAGGTGGGCAATACCGATCACAACGCAATTGTGCTTGGGAAAGCGGGGCGTAAGCGTTGGTTAGGCCGTCGTCCTCATGTTCGAGGGACAGCAATGAACCCGATCGATCACCCTCACGGTGGTGGTGAAGGTCGAACGAAGGGGGGTCGTCATCCTGTGAGTCCTACAGGTGTGCCAGCCAAAGGTGGGTCGACACGTAAGCGTCGCAAACCATCGAACGCCTCGATCGTACGTCGTCGTCGTTCACGCCGTTACGGTCAACTGAAACTGAAATAGTACTACTTGTAGTATTTAACAAACCATTAGAAGGTCAACCATGAGTAGATCTCTGAAAAAAGGTCCTTTCGTCGATTTTAAGACGTATCGCAAAATTGAGCGTCAGATTGAGGAAGGCATTAATAAACCTGTTAAAACATGGGCGCGTGCCTGCACGATTGTTCCTGAGTTTGTAGGTTTCACTTTTTTGGTCCATAACGGCCGTCAGCATGTG
>MDSW01006278.1_pt1 | contig 11665 bp, 14 predicted proteins | sample 811171 | NCBI WGS metagenome assembly MDSW01 (sample SAMN05326641, study PRJNA326480) | marine metagenome | isolation source: seawater | place: Atlantic Ocean: North West | collected 2012
ACAGAAATACCTAATTCAACCATTTTTTTTACACTTTCTGGTGAAGCTGATACACGTAATTCCGAGTCACTTTCTTTTAAAATGTAAGCGCGCATAAGTAATATAGTTAGATTAAAAAAATTGCCATCAAAACCAATACAACAACAACAGCAACAGAACCCCATAAGATGAGCTTGCCGAAGAAACTATAAGTTTTTTTCTGTTCCGATATATCCATGATAAGAAGGTAATATATTTCTAAATATCGAATTTAACAGTGTTTTTTTTAGTTAATATTTGATTAAAGATGGTTGATTTATATATAGTTTACAGTGCTTTAGATGGTTTTGAATGATCCCAATCTATAATCAAAGATCTTAAAGCTGAAACAAGCGCTAAAGGCTGATCCACCATAATATGATGATGAGCTTCTGGAATATTGATAATTGGCGATTTTTTATCCATTAGTTCATTCATATATTTTGCACTAAACCCGGGAAAGATAGATGATTTCTCACCCCTAAATACGGCTACTCTACATTTAAGGCCTTTGAGGGTTTTTCGTAAAACAGCTTGCCTTTCAGCAAAATTTTCACTTGTAAAAATATTCATGTAACTTGGATCAAATTTCCATGTCCATCCACCTCTGACTTTTTTTATAGATTTTTCAGCTATAAAATTCATTGCATATTCAAGCGCCTCGCTCTGAGATGGTACTAATCTAAAACGGTCAATAATATCTGTCATTTTTTTATAAATGTTATTTGCTCTGACCTTTAAATCAAATTTAGGAGGATTATCGGTTGGAGGCATTATAGCTGTATCAACAATGACTAAACCATATAATTTTTTTTTCATTAATGAAGCTGCATAAACACCACACATACCTCCAAGACTATGTCCAATAAAAATAGGTTTTTTTAATTTCTCTTTTTTACAAACACCAACAATTTCTGCTCCCCATGACTCAACTGAATATTTTTTCTTCCATCCACTATCACCCATTCCTCCCAGATTCATAGCTATAACTCTATGTGTCTTAGAAAAGTAAGGGGCTATAAAACTCCACCACTCTGCATGCGCCATACCGCCATGGATGAAAATTAATCCTGGTTTTGATTTATCACCCCAAGCATTATAGACAATTTTTGTGCCTTTTATTTTCACAGATAGTACGTCGGGCTTGTTGGCTATTGCTTTTTCGAACCACTTTGGTGCAACTTGAGTCATTTTGTTTTTAAATCCTATAAATTGAATTACTAATTACTTCTTTTAAAAGTTTTGAAACCTTCTGTATCTTAGTTGGAGAAGAAAGTAAATCGTTTCTGATTTCAATTAAAGTATGGTGTAAATTATTTTTGAGACCATGTTTATGCATTGTATCACCAATCAAGTTTCCCTTATAAGGCTCATTATCTCCAATTTTCAATTTTCTTTGCTTCATTTCCGTAATAATATAATCACTTAATCTTCTATCTTGATTTGATAATATACCAAAATGAATATTTCTCTTTTTATTTTTAAAGATTGGGTTAAATGAGTGAAGAGAAATTAATATTGTTATATTATCGTGTTTTATAGTTGTTTTAATTTTTTGGTGATATCTATTATAAATATTTGAGATTCTTTTTTTTTTATCATTTTCATTTAAAATAATATTTTTTTTAATAACTGTTCTGTCAACAATTTCTGGAATCAATGTGGGATCTGACTTGTCTCTATTTAAATCAATAATTAGTCTTGAGTATTCACCTATAATATATTTAGATTTAAGAATATTAGCTAAGTTAATACATAATTCCTTTACTCCTAAATCATATGCAATATGTGAATTTAATAAATTTTTCTTTAGACCTAAATCTTTAAGAGAACTCGGTATATAATTAGAAGCATGATCTGCAATAAATAGAATTCTCTTTTTTTGCTTTGCAGACAAATATTATTAGCCCTGACGGGCCTTCATTCTTGGGTTTCTTTTATTGATCACATACAAACGACCTTTTCTTTTGATTAGTTTGTTATTACGGTCTCTTGTTTTAAGATTTTTTAAAGAGCTTCTCACTTTCATTGCTGAGGCTCCGGTTGAGGCGCATTTGCTTCTTCGATTTTTTTGAGTCTAACTTTTTCTTTACGAATGTTGTTTTTTCTAGCTCTTAACTTATTTAGCCTTGACTCTCTTATTTTATTTGGTTTTTTCATATCTAGCGCTCTTTTATATAAAAAGATAAGAAATAACAACAAATAAATTATCTTTTGGTGGGCACGGTTGGGATCGAACCAACAACCCCCACGATGTCAACGTGATGCTCTACCACTGAGCTACGTGCCCTTTATAATATTATGTTTTTGATATTACATAAATATATATAATCTAACGAGCAAATCTTTTTAGGCCTTCTGGAGTAAACATTTTTTCATCATGAGGTTCTTCCAGTCTCCATTTAATTTTTGGAATGTCCCTAGATCGCACGTTAGTTAATTGATATCGTCTTGTAGCAAAGTCATAAGTGGCTGAATGAATTGAAAGGCACATAGGCTGATCATAAAAATTTATAAGAGGGAATTCTCTATAAGTCATAATTTCTTTTTTTGCATCATAAGTCTCTTCTACAATCATATTATGACTGTCTGCGTCAAAATACATTATTCTATGAGGTATAATGTGCCTTTTATCGTTTTTGAGATCAGCTTCAACTACATTTACATTCACCAATTCATATCTCAAATAATCCTGATTCACATGATAGGGTGTAAGTACTTCCTCGATGTTAGTCTCATGAAATTTATAAGCATTATAAGGCATAAGTTTTTGTTTAGTTCCTATAAATGACCATTCATATCGATCTTTTGCACCGTTGAAACCATCAAATTGATCTGTTGTTGTTAGTCCTTGATTTGCGGATGGCTTATAATCATAAGCTATATCAGGAGCTCTTCTAACTCTCCGAGTTCCTGGATTATAAACCCAAGCTCTTCTCGGAGTTTTAAATGCATTAAGGGATTCTATTACTAATAAAGAAGCGTCTGCTAATCTTGGAGGGTGAGTTACCTTTGACATTAGCATCCCTTGTAAGCCTTTATCATTTCTAATAAATGGGTTCCAGTAATTAATTGCTATTGCCTCTCCTGCTCCATAAGTTCTAGTACTGTCAGGATTAACTATAAAGAAAGGTGATGACCCATAAATATTCACTCCTCTGTATCTTAGAATATGATTCCAAACATGGTGTAATGCTTCTTGTGGTTCTGGAAATGGAATACTGCCAACAATTCCCTCTAATCCTTCACCCTCATCTGTAAGAATTGCATTTCCCTTTGTTAATTCCAATACCTCAGGAGGCACTGCACATGATCTTCTTGACGGGTATACATGCATTTTATAGGAGTCAGGGTAAATTTCAAACATCTCAACCTGACCCGGTGTCAGCAATTCATTTGCGTAATCTCGATAATTAGATTTATCTATCGTGAAGATAATTTGATCCTCTATAAATGGATCTGGGTAAGAATTTGAATTTTCATCAAATTGACTGATTGGAGTCTTAATTGGTTGTCTATCACCTATCTCAATATTGTAAAATTTTGTTTCAGCAAATAAAAATATTGGCTGAATTAGAAAAAAAAATGTAAGGATATTTCTTTTAATCATCAAAATTATGATACAAAATGATAATTACAAAAACAACAGATAATTATTAGTCGAAAATGAACAATGAAATATATAAATTTTTAAAATTTACAAACATGCTTGCTGATGAAGCAAGGAAAATTTCTCTCAAGTATTTCAAGAAAAAAATTGATGTAATAAATAAATCAAAAAATGAATTTGATCCTGTTACAATCGCTGATACTAAAATTCAACTAAGACTAAATGAATTAATAGTTAAAAATTACCCTGAACACTCTGTTTTAGGTGAGGAAGAAAGTCTTATTAAGCATAACCCATACGAGTGGTGCATTGACCCCATAGATGGTACTAAATCATTTATACAAGGTGTTCCGCTATGGGGCACACTTATTTCTCTTTCAAAAAGGGGAAATATTATATTGGGTGTCGCAGACATTCCTGCCTTAAATGAAAGATACGTAGGGTATAAGAATAATGCATATAAAATCGTTAATGGAAAAAAAACCAAACTAAAAGTTAGTAAAAATAAAAAAATTTCTAAATCAATTTTAAATACAACATCTCCCTATCTATTTGCGAATAAAAATGATCAGAAATCTTTTGAAAAACTTGGCAAACGTGTTAGGTCAATTAGACTTGGTGGTGATTGTTACAGTTATTGTTTGCTAGCAGATGGACATGTAGATATTGTCGTTGAAAGTGGACTTAACCCCTGGGATATTCGAGCATTGGAACCAATAATTATAAATGCTGGAGGAATATTGAAAACTTGGAATAATGAGAGTATTTTCACGGGCGGAAAAATTATTGCCTGTAATAACAAAGAATTATTCAAGATTTGTAGTAAAATTTTAAATTAAAAAAAACCCATCTATAACTAGATGGGCCTTTATTGTTTTACTTTTATATTTTATGCAAGTGCGTCCATTACAGATTGTAATTTCATTGCAATAGACATATCGCCTGATACTTTAAGTTTTCCTTGCATAAATGCAGAAGTTCCATCGACTTCACCTGATCTCATTTGTTCAAAAGTTTCAAGTGACATTGATAAAGTACAATCTGCATCTTTATCTTCATCAGAAACAGTGTTAGGGCTAGATTTGCCATCAAGAAATATGCATCCAGCTCCTTCAAAATCAAATTTTACAGTTGCTCCTAGTCCAGTATCTTTACCTTCAATACCTTTTTGAAATTCAGCCAATAAAGTAGCTACATCTGCCATAATATTACTCCATTAATTAATTAAGAATGGCATAAAAACAATTTACATTATATATGTCAATACTAATTTTATTGAACCAATATGGAAAAACCTGTTTTTTGGGAAAAAGCAAAAAAACATCTTATTAAAAAAGATAGAAAGCTTGGAAAAATTATTAATAATTATAAGTATGATTTTCTCTATTCAAAATCAGATCCTTTTTATACATTAGCTCGTTCTATAGTAGGACAACAGATCTCTGTTATGGCGGCTCAAGCAGTTTGGAATAGATTTGAAAAAAAAATAAAGAAGGTTAACCCTGAGAATACAATTAAATTGCATCATATGTCACTTAAATCCTGTGGTCTTTCGCGGCAGAAAATTACTTACTTAAAATCGCTCTCTAAAAGTTTTATAAACAAAGAAATAAATACTAAGAAATGGAATAATTATAGTGATGAAGCTATAATAAATGAGCTCATTAAAGTTAAAGGCATAGGGAGATGGACAGCAGAAATGTTTTTAATTTTCAATCTTTGTAGACCTGATATTTTTCCAGTAGATGATTTAGGACTAATAAAAGGGATTAGCAAATGCTATGACATTGACTATCCTATTGATAGAGAGCAAGCCTTAAAAATGTCAAAAAAATGGATTCCTTACAGATCAGTTGCAACTTGGTATTTTTGGAGAAGCTTAGATCCAATCCCAGTAGAATACTAATAAAATGAGTAAAATAGATTTTTCTTATGCTTCTAAAGCTGAGCACAACATTGCTCAGAGATTAATTATCAAATTGATTGAGAACTTAACAGGCAAAAGAAAACTTGAGAATATTTACAAAAACTACTCTCTAAAATCTAGTGAACCAATAAATTTTTGGAATGATATTATTCAACTTCTTAAAATTAAAGTTGTGAATAAATCTTTAACTCCTTTGAAAATACCAAGATCTGGACCACTCATGATTATTGCAAATCATCCATTTGGAATAATAGACGGACTTATATTGTGTTCACTAATATCAAAAGAAAGAAATGATTTTAAAATCATGACACACGAAACACTTAAGTTTTTACCGCAACTCAATAAGTTTATACTTCCTGTTGATTTCAGCGCTGATAAAAAAAAGAATTTAAAAATGAATATAGAAACAGCTAAAAAAGCAAAAAATCATCTAGTTAGAAAAGGTGCTCTGATTATATTTCCATCAGGAAGTGTTTCAACAGCTAAAAGTCTAAAATCAGAAGCAAAAGATGATGAATGGAAAAATTTTCCTGCTAAATTAATTCATCAAACAAAAACAGATGTTTTACCAATCTATTTTGATGGTAAAAATGGATTACTTTTCCATATCTTTGCTTCAAAATTGAAAAATCAAACTTTGAAATATTCAACTTACATACATGAAACAAGAAAAAAAATAGGAAAAGAGATAAATATATACTCAGGAGATTTAATTAAATATAACGATATATCTCATATTGAAGATCGGCAAGAATTAACAAAATATCTTAAAACACTCACATATAATTTAAAATTTAAAAGATAAGCTTTCGATGAAGGGACAATTAGAAAATATCTTTGTTTATACTTTTTATAGATTTAAAGATTTAGGAAATATTAAAAATATTAAAAAAGAGTTTGATATTTTTTTAAAAAAGTACGCGGTCAAGGGAACAATTCTATTAGCATCTGAAGGAATTAACGGTTCATTATCTGGTGATCAAAAAGATTTAAACATAATAATCAAATTCATAAAATCAAAACTTAATATTAGAATACTAGATATAAAAGTAAATAAGACTAATTTTTTTCCTTTTAATAGAATGAAAGTTAGATTGAAAAAAGAAATTGTATCCCTTGGTAAAGGAAAAATCGATGTTAATAAACTCAAGGGAAATTTAATTAACCCTAAGGACTGGAACAAGATAATATCAGATAAAAAAACAAAAATTATAGACGTACGCAACAATTTTGAAATTTGTATTGGTCGTTTTGCTAATTCTTTATCACCAAAAACAAATAGTTTTCGTGAATTTCCTGATTCAATTAAAAAAATGAAAATTAACAAAAAAGATAGAATTGCTATGTATTGTACTGGTGGGATAAGATGTGAAAAAGCTTCTGCATTTATGAAAATGCAGGGATATAATAACGTAGTTCAATTAGATGGTGGAATAATAAAATATCTAGATTATCACAATAAAAAAAATATGGTCTCACTTTGGAATGGGGAGTGCTTTGTTTTTGATGGAAGAGTAACAGTTAATAAAAAATTATTAAAAGGAAAATATTTGCAATGCTATGGATGTAGAAGACCGATTAAACCAAGTGATACAAAATCAAAACTATACAAGAAGGGGGTTAATTGTCCGTATTGTTTTAAAGAAAGAACTTTATTACAAAAAAATAAGTCTTTATCTCGACAACGGCAAATTGAAATAAATAAAAAAAAGGTCTAAAATTTCCCTAACTTGATATTTACATTCAATTATTAAAAAAAAATTTTTATTTATTGAAAAACTCGTTTTCAATTTGTTCACATATTATCTGACCTATTGCGATATGCATTTCTTGAATTCTGTCAGGTCTTCTTGCAGGAACTTTAATTGTAAGATCACATAATTTTTGCATTTCTGCTGAGGAGTTACCTGTTACTCCTATTACTTTTAAATTTTTGTCATTCGCAGCCTGAATGGCACGAATGACATTCACGCTTTTTCCACTAGTTGAAATCGCGTACAAAGTATCATTTATATCTCCCAATGCATTTACTTGACGTGCAAATATTTCATCAAAAGAGTAATCATTACCTATAGCGGTAATTGCCGATGTATCTGTTGTTAGTGCAAGTGCTGCTAAGGGTCCTCGATTTTTCAAATATCTTCCAGTGAGCTCGGCAGCAAGATGTTGAGAATCAGCAGCTGATCCACCATTTCCACAAAACATTATTTTACCCCCACTACGTAGTGAAGAAATCATTATTTCAGTCGCCTTTTCGATATCACCAACACAATAATCTGCTAAATTTCTAAAATTTTCAGATATTTCAATTATTTTTTCTTTTATTATCATTTATTTTTTTTCTATATCTTCTGTATTTGTAACGATCGTCTGAAGAAATAATAAATCCTATGCATTTCTTTGAACCACATTTGCATTTGTGATCCTTGTAATCATCTTTATCAAATTCGTAACCATAATCATAAGAAAGCTCCTCTCCTTCACTAATCTTTTTAATTGAGCTTATCCAAATTTTACCCCTGATAATATTTACCTCACAGTTTGGACTACAAGAATGATTAATATATCTAGCTTTATTATACAAGAATGAACCATCAATATCATATTTTTTATTTAATTCAAAAATATAGACTGAACCATTAGTTTTGGAATTTAAATATTTTTTTATTCTTATTTCAGACCTTCTATCACCCTCCTTCTTTGTAATTTTTTCACCGATATATTCAATTATTTTGGTATTACTTTTTATATCCTCTGTAGCAAAAACACCTGAACCATGAATTTTAGATTTTCTTACTTTCCACATTTTGAATTTATTTTAAATTATATATTTTTAGTTTTGACCTGCTAACTGCAATTTTATTAGCATCTATATCTTGAGATATAGCTGAGCCAGCTCCTATTACAACATTTTTTCCTATTTTTATTGGCGCAATCAACATACATCCTGCTCCTACATAAGCGTATTCATCAATAAAAGTTTTTACATGTTTATCTCTATTATGATTACATGTTATTGTCCCTGCTCCAATATTTACATTTTCTTTGATCTCAGCGTCACCAATAAAACTCATATGACTAATTCTACTGTTTGATCCGATAACTGAGTTTTTTAATTCAACGTAGTTGCCAATTATAACGTTATCATTTATTTGATTTTGAGGCCTTATATTTGCAAAAGGACCTATTTCACACGATTTACCCAAACTACTATTTATAATTTGTGAAAAGGCTTTTATTGTTGTATTTTTTCCTATCCTTACATCTTTAAGAAAACAATTCGGTCCTATTTGTACATCATCATCTATAATTACTTTACCCTCGCAGATTGTATTTACATCGATGTAGCAATTATTTCCATGTATTAACTCGCCTCTAATATATACCTTTGTTTTATCCGCATATCTTAATTTATTGTTTTTCATATATATTATAAAAAAATAATAATATGTAGTATACATTAATTATAGATATTTATTAATTTATATTTAAATTAGTTAATTAAAAATATCATTGTTGCATAGATACAATTCGAACCGATATTAATTAGGAAGTAGATCAAGATGAAAATTGGTATTGTAGGACTAGGCTATGTTGGCTTATCATTATCTTTAGTTTTATCTCAAGAACACGAAGTTGTTGCTCTTGATTTAGATGAAAAAAAGATAGATAAGCTCAATAAACGAATATCTCCCTACAATGACAAGGATGAAAATGATTTTTTAAAAACAAAAAAACTCAATCTAATTGCAACTAGAAATAATATTGAGTGTTTTAAAGACTCGGAATTTGTAATTATTGCCGTACCTACCGATTACGATCAAAAAACAAATAAGTTTAATACTGAAATTGTAGAAAGTGTTATTAACGATGTAATATCTATTGAAAGAAATACAAATATTGTAATAAAATCTACGGTACCATTTGGATTTACAGAAAACATTAAGCAGAAACTTAAAATAAATAATATTTTTTTTTCACCTGAATTTTTAAGGGAAACAAAGGCCCTTTATGATAATTTATTTCCATCAAGAATTATTGTTGGAGATAACAGCCCTAAAGCTAGACAGTTCGGAGAAATACTAAATCAATGTTCAGTTAAAAAAGACATTCAAATTATTTCAATGTCATCGTTTGAAGCAGAGTCTGTTAAACTATTTTCAAACACCTATTTAGCTCTTAGAGTTTCTTTTTTTAATGAGCTTGATACTTTTAGTGAAGTTAACAAGCTAAATACAAAGAAAATTATTGAAGGTATTTGTTTGGACCCAAGAATTGGAAATTTTTATAACAATCCTTCTTTTGGTTATGGTGGTTATTGTTTGCCAAAAGATACCAAACAGTTACTTGAAAACTATAGAGATATTCCAAATAGTATAATTTCCGCTGTGATAGAAGCAAATATAAAAAGAAAATCTTTTATAGTGAGTAATATTTTGTCAAAAAATATTAATCTTATTGGTGTATATAAATTAGCAATGAAAAAAGACTCAGACAATTTTAGAGAGAGCGCTGTAATTGATATTATGATGAGTTTAATATCAAAAAATATTAAAATAATTTTATATGAGCCAAATATTCAAAATCAAATATTTGAAGGTATAGTAAATTACAATAATTTGGATGAATTTATAAAAGACTCAGATTTAATTATTGCTAATAGAGTTGAAGATGAAATTGGCCATGTTAAAGAAAAAGTATATAGTAGAGATATATTTCATAAAAACTAATTACTCACTTTTCATTGAAGTGATATTAGAGAGTATTTTTAAAATTTTATTCTCGTTAATTTCATCAAGTAATTTTTCTAGATCATTTTTTACTTTTACAATTTCACCAAATGTTAAAAATGAATCTTTACCAAAGTAAATATTTGGATTTTGTGATGGCTGTGCACTTCCATCAATTAAAAGTTCCTCGTATAATTTTTCGCCTTTTTTTAAACCAGTGATTTTTATTTCTATATCTCCATTCGGATTTGTGCTATCTCTCAAACTTAATCCTTTAAGGTCAATAATTTTTTTTGCAAGATCTATAATTTTTATAGGTTTACCCATATCAAGAAGAAATATTTCTCCACCTTTGGCCATTACCGATGATTGTAGAATTAAATTTACAGCTTCTTGTATAGTCATAAAGTATCTTCTTACTTCAGGATGAGTAACCGTTACGTATTCACCATTTTCAATCTGTTCGTCAAATTTATTTACAACGGATCCGGAAGAACCAAGTACATTTCCAAATCTTACCATTGAAAAAATTGTTTTATTTTTTTCATTTTTTTGAAGTGACTGCACAACCAATTCACTTAACCTCTTGGTAGCCCCCATAATGCTTGTAGGCCTAACCGCTTTATCAGACGAAATAAGAATAAAATTTCTTACACCTAATTCATGGGACAAAAGTGCAATATTATATGTTCCAAAAAAATTATTTATTATTGCTTCCTTTGGATTTTCTTCAACTAAACCAACATGTTTGTATGCTGCAGCATGAAATAAATAATCAGGTTTATTTTTTATAATAATGTTTTTTAGAAAATCAATCTGAGTTACGGATGTTAAACTATATTCAATTGTTAAATTAATTTTTTTTAGTTCACTTAATTTAGATAATGTTTCTCTTGTTTTATAAAGGCTAAACTCACTATTATCTAATAAGACCATTTTACTAGGGTTTAGCAAAATAATTTGTTTGCATAGTTCACTTCCTATGGAACCTCCTGCCCCAGTTATCATTATGATTTTATTCTCAATTTTATTCTCAAAACTATTCTCAATTTTGATATTTCTTGATATCAAATCGGTTATATTTAAACTCTTAACGTCCTTAAAACTTATCTTATTATCAATCAAATCTGATAGATTAGGTAATGTGCTGATTTTGATATTAAAATTTTCACACTGCCTAATTATTCTCTTTTTTTCATTAAAGGACAAAGATGGTATAGAAATAATTATACCTTCAATATTGTACTTAATGACAAAATCTTTTGCATTCTCATTAGATATAATTGGTAATCCATAAATTTTTTTTCCAATTTTTTTCTTATCATCATCAATGAATGCAACTACTTCAAATTTGTTTTCTTGATTCAATGAATTTAG
>MDSW01198375.1_pt1 | contig 11665 bp, 7 predicted proteins | sample 811171 | NCBI WGS metagenome assembly MDSW01 (sample SAMN05326641, study PRJNA326480) | marine metagenome | isolation source: seawater | place: Atlantic Ocean: North West | collected 2012
CGCGTTAATACACGACGCTCGATCGTACTGTGGCGCCCGAAACGCGAACGAACCCCTCGACGTCGTCGCGCGCGCCGACGACGCGGAGATGTCCTCAACCCTAAACACCCGGGAGTCAGCGACGTCGCGCGCGCGCGCGGATCGACGGCCCCGCGCGACGCGCGCGACGCGAGACCGCGACGCGTCTCGCGCGACGACCCGAACGCGCGCGCGAACGCGCTCCGAACGCGACCGACGCCCGCGACGGACGCGAGACGGACGACGACGACGATGGCGACGACGCGCGTCGCGACGAAACCCTCGCGCGCGTCGCCGACGACGCGCGACGGACGACGCGCGGGACGCGCGGGCGACGCGACGCGACGCGGACGCGCGCGATGCGTCGCGATGCAGGCGTCGAAGCGGTACAACGTGACGATCCTGCCGGGAGACGGGATCGGGCCGGAGATCATGCGCGTGGCGCGGAGCGCGCTCGAGGCGGCGGGCGCGAGGGCGGACGTCGCGTTCGCGTTCGAGGAGGGACTCGTGGGCGGGAGCGCGATCGACGCGCACGGAACGCCGCTGCCGGAGGAGACGCTGGAGATGTGCAAGGCGAGCGACGCCGTGCTGCTGGCCGCGATCGGGGGGTACAAGTGGGATAACCTGCCGAGCGCGCGGCGACCGGAGCAAGGGTTGCTCGGATTGCGGGCGGGTCTGGGGGTGTTCGCGAACTTGCGACCGGCGAACGTGCTGCCGCAGCTCATCGAGGCGTCGACGCTGAGAAGAGACGTCGTGGAGGGGACGGACATCATGGTGGTGCGCGAACTCACGGGTGGGATTTATTTCGGCAAACCGAAGGGGTTCGGCGTGAACGACGCGGGCGAACGCATCGGGTTCAACACGATGGTGTACTCTGAACCGGAGGTCGATCGCATCGCCAAGGTGGCGTTTGAAATCGCTCGCAAGCGCAAGGGTCGATTGTGTTCCGTCGAAAAGGCGAACGTGCTCGAGGTGAGCCAACTTTGGAAGGAGCGCGTCATCGAGACCCACAAGCAGTTTAGCGACGTCGAGCTCTCGCACATGTACGTCGACAACGCCGCGATGCAACTCATCCGTAACCCGACGCAGTTCGACACCATCGTCACCGGTAACATCTTCGGTGACATTCTTTCCGACGCGGCGTCCATGTTGACGGGGTCGATCGGTATGTTGCCGTCCGCGGCCATCGGCTTGGAGGGTCCGGGCTTGTACGAGCCGGTGCACGGGAGCGCCCCGGATATCGCCGGTCAAGACAAGGCCAACCCGTTGGCGCAAGTTTTGAGCGCGGCGATGATGATGCGATACCAATTCGGCGAAGAAGGCATCGCGTCTGCGCTCGAAAAGGCGGTGAACGATGTTTTGGATGATGGCTATCGCACGGGCGACATCATGCAGGAAGGCAAGACGCTCGTCGGCTGCGTGAAGATGGGTGAATTGTTGCTTGCGAAGCTTTAGACGTTAATCCTACAAATCTCTAATATTACGCGACGGTTATCATCCCACGCATTCATCATCCCGGGGGAAGCGGCGCGCCGATTTCTATACCCATCGCCTGCCTCCACGCGTCGGAACGCAGACCGCCGCGTCGCACTCTCTCGCGGAGATTGAACATGCGGTCCAGCGTCACGCGCACGTCCGTATCGGCGGCGAGTTCGTTGAGTATGGGAAGAAGTGAAAGCAAATGATTATCCGCATCGTCGTCGTACCACGACTCGATCGGGATCCCGTTTTCGACTTGTAATCCAAACGCTTGCGGCGAGTTGTCGATGATAATCGTTCTCGATAGATCCCGGCCGAGCACGCGCAAGTCTTTCATGAAATTCCCATCGATTTGCACGCACGAATCGCGGAAGATCCTGTGCTTGATCCACTTTTGCGAAGGGTCGAGAATATCGAGCAACTTGTCGGCGTATATTTGCTGCGACGCCGTAAAGACGACTATTTCGTACTGCTTTGACACCAATTCCATGAACGTCGACAAGTGCGGCCGCTTTCTGACATTCACCCGATGCATGTCGCCGTTGAAGACGACTGGAAAACTAAAGTCGCATCTCTCAACCGTGTTCTCCAAATTAGAATGCACCAGCGTTTCATCCAAGTCGAGCACGAGTGTGTTCCGAGTGTCGTGCTCGTCTCGCGCCGGGAGCACCGGTCCTTTCGGGCCGCGCGCTGCCGCAGAAGGCGACGAGTACCTCAAATTGTAAATGAATGCCCACGGATCATACTCTTCGTCATAATCCTCGTACGGCGCGTGCGCAGCCTCTTCGCTCGTCATCCCAAAACGCCCCAAGTATTCCCTCGCTGACATCCGCTCGCCGCCCAACAACTCGACGTCTTTGCCATCCAAGTCCTCGCTATGAATGAGTGCGTTGTGTATCTTACTCATTTTCATATCTAGAATCGCTTCTTCCGCATCCGCGTGCTCGCTTTGTCCCGCGACTTCGCGCTTGGCGGACCTTCTCGTCTTCGGCCGACGTCCTTGCTTTCTCGTCCCTCCGCTGCTAAAAAATGAAAACATTGGCGAAAAAATCGTGTCTAACAGCTTTCGCGATCCCGAGCGCGTGATTTTCACTTTCGGTGACCCTAGGACGTCCACACCCAACGATGTGGGACCATCGTCGCCGTCACCACCGAAACGTGTGCTTAAATTCGTCGGCGCCACTGGCTCCGCCGCCGCGCCGCCGGAGCCCGTGCGTCTAGCCGTGGACTTCCTGATCGAGCTCGTGATGAACGATGCATCGCTCGCGGGCGGTCGAAACACGGATCCTGGAGGTGTGTGCGCCTCCCCCGACGGACTCGCGCTCGCGCCTGCATCCTCCGAGGACTTCACACGCTTTGCGTTGTCCTCAGCCGACTCCTCAAGTCGCTCGCGCTTCGCCCCTCGCTCCTTCCTACTCAACGATTTAAACAACTTCATCGCGCTTCCCATCAACCCAGACGACTGCTGTCGTTCATCGCTCGTCGTCGGTGACCTAAAACCGTGGCGTGGACGTCGTTCACGCGCATCCGTCAGTCATCTTTCGTCTCGCGTCGGTTGTCCCGCTCGCGCGCTCGTCCCGCTCAATCGCCATCGCCCTCGTATCACCCAACGCCGCGTCATCATCGCGTCATTCGTCGCGCCGCACCTCGTATCATCTTCATCGACGTCATCTTCTTCGTCTTTCCCGTTCGCGCGTCCACGGCGCGTGCGCCGCGCGCTCATTTTCGCTCGAATGCCTTCGCACACAGATGTCCCGAAGAGCGCGCTTGGAACGCGTCTTACCGTCGCGCGTCGTCGACGTGCGACGCGCGGACGATTTGAACGGGTGCGTGTGCTTTGTATTCACTGACGTCGGCGTTTTCGGCGTCGAAAGCGCGTCGAAAGCGCCGGTGCGCGTCAGTGTGTGAAGAATTCCACTCAATTCGTCCCGGCACCTTACGTCCCCCCGCGAGTGCCAGGGGCTGGCGAAGCCGGCGCGGCGGACCCGAAGAAGGCTTTGATGGAAGTTTGCGAAGCGTCGATCTCGCGCGACGCACCCGCATCGCGAAGACGTTTCTGCGCGCCCGAGGCGTTGGGCTTGGCGCGCGCGACCGAAGTCACGGCGCACTTGGCGTACACCTTGACGACGCCAGAGGAGAAGACGCCGGATTCTTCGAACGCGCGCGCGGGGAACCATTTGAGTTCGCGCTCGGGCACGTTTCGCGAGACGACGTCGTCGCCGTTCGCTCCAGTCGCATCGAGTGGAACGCAATCGACGAGCTGGTAGTGCATGACTTGGCGAATGTGCGAAAAGACGTGCACGGCTTTGCCCGCGACGGCGTCGACGTTTCGGCGCGAGGACGCGCCGAGTTCTTCGCACAGGGCGTCTTGGGCGTCTCGAACGTCAGACTTTGGCCGCAGCGCGAAGGCGTCGTCAGATTCTATCGCGATCAGGGCGTTGGGGAACTCCCAAAGCCCGCCTAATAAACCACCTTCGGGGCGTTTGGAGAGTAAATACTCGTATTCAGGCTTGGCGTCGGCGTCCGCCGGCGCCGTACGCCTCAAGACGACGAACGCGCGCTGCTCTTGACGCTTTTCCGCCTTCTTCGCCGTCTCTGGAAATGCGGTTACCTTAAACACCCCGCTCGTTTCACGTTGTTTCGCGAACCCGCCGCACCACATCGATATCGGGCACGAATCGCACTTGGGATTCTGCGGAGCGCAAACCATCGCGCCGAGCTCCATCATCGCTTGGTTGAAGTCGCCAGGGCGCTCGGCGTCCACGAATGCATCCGCGACGCGTCGAATCTCTTTCGCGGCGTCGCCTTTGAGTGGATCACCCTTGATCATCTTCGCCCGAGTGATAACGCGATACACGTTCCCGTCCACCGCCGCCGTCTTCGCGCCGAACGCGATGCTCGCCACCGCGCTCGCCGTGTACGGGCCGACGCCCGGAATCTTCGACAATCCCTCGACGTCTCGCGGGTACTTCCCTTTCAGCGCATCCCGCACATAAATCGCGCCGTTCAACAAAAACTTCGCGCGGCGATAGTATCCCAACCCAGCCCACTCCTCGTTCACTTCCTCGATCGTAGCCTCCGCGAGCGCTTCCGCCGTGGGCCATCGCGCGGTCCATCGCCGCCAGTACTCGGCGACACGTTCGATTTGCGTCTGTTGACTCATAATTTCCGACACCAGTATACCGTACGCGTACTGATCATCGCTCATCCGTGCGAGCACGCTCGCTTCTCCGTCCTCACCGTCGCTCTCGAATGCGCGCTCGCGCCACAGCGTCGCCGCCGCGGCGACGTCTCGCGACGGCGTCGCCGCGTCCTCCGCGAGCGCCTCAATCTTAATCCATTTGCGTTGTTTCCCTCGTCTTCGCCACGGTAGCGAGCGCTTATTCGCGTCGTACCAACGCAATAGCGACGCACGCGCGTCTTCGTCCGTCGTTCGCGCCTCGTTCGCGTCCACGCGCGTCACGAGCTCGGCCTCCGACGCCATCGCGTGAGTCGCAAAGCTTCGAGTCGAAGATGTTTTGACGACTTTGGACGTCTGTGCGTCTGTGACTCGCCGCGATGACGCCTCGCTCGCTCGCGCGCGGATTCGCGCGAGCGACGGGCGCGCGCGAAAGTCGACGAGGGCGCGCCGCGCGACGATGCGTCGCATTCTGACGCAAGTTTTGTGCGTCGCCGCGACGAGCTGTCGAAGACGCGTTTGAATGAAAATCGTTCAATGGATTGTACAAATGCTGCTAATGCGCGACAAAGTTCGCGCTTTTGGATGATAAAAATCGTTCGAATCGACGAGCGCGCGCGTGAACTCGCGTCACGAGCTGCGCTCGTCGAAATGCTATTGTGCGTTTCCTCGTTTTGATTCGTCAAGACGCCGTCGCTCCGCTCGCGCCGATCTCCAACCAAGAATCCTCCACGCACGCGCTCACCCTCTTGTTATACGCGCGTCGGTTTTCGTTATACAGCGCCGCGGCCTCGGAATTCGCCGGGGAATTCGGATTCGGGTCGCACAACAGCGACTGTATGCTCGTCAAAATAGCCCCGACGTCGTAAATCGGACTCCACTGATTTTGTAAAATGTCCAAACAGATCGATCCGTCGTTGTACACGTTCGGGTGGAACATTTTAGTCACAAACTTCACCACGGGTGCCTTGTTCGGGTACTCCTCGCTGAACGCGATCGTTAATTTAAACGTTCCGCCTTCCCACGGCGTTCCCTCGGGCCCGAAGATCACCGCGTGCCACGCCATGATGTTCGATTCGCTCGGCGTTCCGCTGATTCCAGCCGGCGGGTCGGTTTGTAAGCGTTTGAAGTCACGCATCAGGCGCTTTCTCGCGGGCGTGCTCATCGCGTTCGCAGAGTCCAATCAAAAAGAGTTTGCAAATGCAAATCAAATCGTCCGACGCGTTTCAGTGTCTCGTGCAGCCGTCGACGCGCGCAAATCGACGCGTACGTCGTTCGCACACCGCGCTCGACGTTCGCTTGACGTGCGCGCGTACGCTCGCGCGCGTCGCACGGTCGAAACGATCGAGACGGCGGCTCGAAGTGCCGAGGTTCGTTGGGGCTTTGTTTCTTCGAGGCGCCTGGCGCCGCTCGCTAACGCTTAATGTAATACACGCCTACTTCAGGAGCTCGTCCGCGAGCTCGCGCTTAAACTCTGCTCGTAAGATGGCTTTGACTTCGTCGCGCACGTTCGCGGCGTACCGAACGGCGGCGGCGCTCGGCCGGGCGCCGCCGCGCTCGGCGGCGAGCGCGTCAATCTCGCGCTGCTTCAGAGCGAGCAAAGTCTCGAGCTCGACCACGCGCTCGCGCTCTTTCACGCGCGCCTTATTTTCGAGAAGTATGGAAAACTCCAACGCCTCGCGCTCGGCGTCCGCGGCGAGCGCCATCGCCGCGAGCTCTTCCTCGCGCTGCGCCTCGCTCGCGCTCAACGCGTCGAGCGCGTCGTTCAATCGAGCGTCAGCGCTCGAAGCCATCTCCTTCATGAACGCCACGAGCTGCCGCTCGCGATCGGCGTATTTCGCGATCGCGTTCGCCGCGTCAAGGGCGCTCGCCGACGCCACGCTAGCAGCGTCGCTCGCGGCGCGTCGCGGCGCTTCGTCCTCGAGCGCGTCCAAGTTCTCTTCCGCGTCACGCGCGCCCGCGGACGACGCGCGATTCGCGCGCGATGCCCTAATCTGTTTCAGTCCATTCGCCGCCGAAGTCGTCGCCGCCTCGGCCATGAGCGATCGCGCCCGGCGCAGCGGCGTCGTTCCGTTGCCCAGCGGCGACAGCGGCGCGCGCGTCCCGAGCGCCGACGCCGCGTCCATTATCCCCGCTAAGGCCCGAGCGCGCTGCGATGGAGAAAGCTCTTCTCGAGACGTCTTTCCCGCGCATCTCAGTTCCGCGTGCGCGTTCTCGTCGACGACGCGCGCGCTCGGGACGAATGGTTCGGAATGGGACGATTCAGTTCCCCTCGCGATCGACGCCGACGCCGAAACGATCGCCGCGCGCGCGTGCATGGCGCTCGATCGCGCAGAATTTGCTGATGATAGATGCGCGACGGTGACGGTGCGCGAGGACCCGCGACGCGCGGCGGTGTGCGGTGGTAGCGCGCGCCGCGGGTGGAACGGGACGCCGCGCTCGGTCCCCTCGACGAGCGGACGCGGTTTCGAGGTCGACGCGATGTCGGCGACGCGCGCGCGTTTTCGGTGGGTTCGCGATGACGACACGATCGTTGTCCTCGATGCGCGCGACGCGCGGACGCTACACTCTCTACTTGCAATCCGTAAACTATACTCTAAAATCGCCCTCGAGCGGGCGTCTCAGCGAACCGGCGGCGGCGGCGGCGGCGGTAATCCGCCCACCATCGGCGGCGGCGGTATGCCACCGCGCGGCATTCCACCGCCGCGGGGCGCGCCGTCGCCGTCGACGCGACGAAACGTCAACTGACACGTGTACGTCTTGACGTCCTCGTCCCAGTGCGTGAAAAATTTATCCTGTCCCGCCTTGTCCACGTCCACGTTTGGAATTTTGAACCCAATCGTCTCGTACGGTTCGCACGCGAACAGCACGTACTGATACCGCTTATCCCACGCCTCGACTTTCTGTTCGTACGCCGACATGAACCGATACCTCGGCTTGGTTCCGAGCTCGCGTTCGGGGTAGTCCACCTGAAACAACAGGCTCCGCTGTCGCGTCCTTCTATCGTACTGTTTCGTCACCCTGTACCCGGGTCGTCCGATCTTCATCGTCTTCCTCGGCTGTATCGTCGCCGTTTTCGACTTCCCGAAGCTCGCGTCCGCGTCCTTCGCGTCCCTCGCCGCGCGTTTCGCCAAATTTTGTTGGTGTCGCTTCCCCTGCGTGTGCGCCAGGTAATTCCCCTCGTTCGCGTGCATCGTCAGGCACAGCTTGCACTCGTACGACCCGAGATGATTCCGCATGAAGTACGGATCTTTCGCCAGATCGATCGTCTCCAGCGCCAACCGTCGCAGGCGCTCGCGCCGATCCACCGCGCCCTGGCTCGCCGACGCCACGCCCCCGCCGCCGATCTTCGACCCGTGCTCGCGCGCGTCCATGAACGACATGACGGCGGGTCCGTCGCCCTCGGACGAGGTCTCGCGGTTCGGTCTCGGTCTCGGCCGCGCGCGACGCGACGCGAGGCGCGGTGTCGCGGCGGGCGTCGCGCGCGCGAATCGCGAATCGGGACGCACTGTTATTACACCCCGCACTGTTTACCCATACGCGACCGACCGCACGTCGCGTCCCGAATCGTCGATCCCCGATCGGTCGTCGCGCGCGCGTCGCACACGGCGACGCGCGCGACGCGACGACCGATCTCGCGAACAGCGATCGGCGCGGACGTCGCGATGCTTCGGCCGATCGCGACGGCGTCGCGACGCGTCGGCGCGACGCCGCGCGCGCGAGACGCGCGGCGAGGGTCGACGCGATCGGCGCGACGGCGCGTCGTCGCGATGGCGAAGGCGCGCGCGACGAAGACGCGCGAGACGCGCGACGACGCGCGAGTGGGACTCGATGCGGACGCAGGCGCGCGCGCGGAGGACGCGGGCGAGGGACGACGCGAGACGGGGACGCGGGACGAGACGCGCGGGGACGGGGACGGGGACGCGGACGCGGACCGGGACGCGCCGGGCGCGCGAGAGAAAAAGCTGACGATCGATGAATTGAAGGAAGAGATCGCGGAAGAGGAGGTGGAGGAGCTCACGGTGCTGGGGAGGGTGACCGAGGGCGTGCGCGCGGCGAGCGAGAATCCGGGGTTGCGAAACCTCGGCGCGTTGGGGTTCTTCTTCTTGGCGAGCACGTTCGCGTACTCGTGCTATAAGGTGTTTCGAAAGGCGACGAGCGGGCGAATGCGACGGAAGAGGACGGTGAATAAGAACGTGGAGGTCGTGGAGCGGTTGAAGAACTTTTTCCCCAACGAGCGCTCGAGCGTGAACAAGGGCGTCGTGCGAGGTCTCGCGTTGAAGACGGGATACTCCTCGGCGGAGATCTTCCGCAAGTATCTCAGGTACAAGCTCACGGAAGAGGCGTTCACGCTCGACTTCGTCGCGGATGTGTTGGCGCTCAAGGGTGCGTGCGGGTTGGATAGCGAAGAGATGAAGGAAATCTTATTGGAGACGGGTGAGCGAATGTTCAAAAAGTACGGCACTCTCATGACCAACTTGGCGGGTTTGACGCAATCTGGCATGGAGCGCAAGATCGACGGTGCGGGGAAGTTTGCCAAGTTGATGTACCTCGCTGACTTGGACGAGTTCATCGACAAGGCGCACGGGGCTGAGGTGCAACTCAAGTTGAAGGAGACGTTTGGCGCCACCGACGACGACTACAACAAGTTGCGAATCACCGCCCTCGGTTCGGACGAGGTCGACGTGAGCTCGTTGAACAGCATGATTGGATCCGTGGACTCGGCGTCGTCGGAGCAACCATCCGAGGACGCCGAAGGCGAACCGTAACGTGGCGAAAGGTTGCGATTGATTTGATTGGCTTTTCATTTCTCCTCCCTCCTACGTCGAGCGCGCGCCGACGCTCGTTCGACGTTTCGTTGCCGTGCACCATTAGTCGTCATATCATTCATAAGGTATGACTCGCACCACGCGAGTCGACTCTTTAATGAATCACGTCGAGTCTCCGATTCGTCGTTCGCGCTCGCCTCGCTCGCCTCGCTCGCCTCGCTCGCCTCGCGCCTCGCCTCGCTCGCCCCGCACTCGACCGCGCGTCGTCCGTCGCGCGACGCCTCGTCTTCGCGCGAACGCTCGCGACCACGCGCGTCATCGCGCCGCTCCGCGCGAGTGACGGCCCGAAGCGCGCCCCGCGCGACGCGACGGCGCCGGCGAACGAACTCCAATTCCGAATCCAAAGAATCGCACCGGCCATCGATTCATCGACATGACGGACGCGAGCGGCGCGCTCCCGGCGCGGTTCGCGACGTCGGTGGGACTGACGAACCGTGAGAACGTCGTGGTGTGCGACACGGGCACGGGATTCGTCAAGGCTGGGTACGCGGGGGATGAAGAACCGCGAACGCTGTTCCCGTGCATGGTGGGACGACCGACGCTGCGGTACGAGGAAGACGCGTTCGACGATGAAGCGATGAAAGACGTGTACGTCGGGGACGAGGCGGCGCGAAAACGCGCGAATTTAGAAATTTCGTACCCGGTGTCGAACGGGGTGGTGCGAGACTGGGAAGATATGGGATTGGTGTGGGACAGGGCGTTTGAGAGTTTGGGATGCGATACGCGCGAGTGCAAGGTGATGCTCACGGATCCGCCGTTGAACCCGAAATCGAATCGCGAGCGCATGATGTCGACGATGTTTGAGACGTATGGGTTTCGAGGGGCGTACGTGCAAGTGCAGGCGGTGTTGACGCTGTACGCGCAAGGATTGATGACGGGAGTCGTCGTGGACTCGGGCGACGGCGTCACGCACGTCGTGCCGGTGGTGGATGGATATTCGTTCCCACATCTCACCAAGCGATTGAACGTGGCGGGAAGGCACGTGACGACGCGAATGATTGATTTGTTAACGCGTCGAGGGTACCCGCTGAATCGAACGTCGGACGTGGAAACGGCGCGTTTGATCAAGGAGGAGTTGTGTTACGTCGCGTACGACTACAAGCGCGATTTGCAGTTGGCGCGAGAGACGACGGCGACGAACGCGTCGTACACGCTGCCGGACGGGCGAGTCATCAAATTCGGCCCGGAACGGTTCATGGGTCCCGAGTGTTTGTTCCAGCCCGATCTCATCGACGTCGAAAGCGACGGGATCTCCGACCTCGTCTTCAAGTGCATCCAAGAAAACGAAATCGACAATCGACGGTCGCTGTATCAACACATCGTCTTGTCCGGCGGGAACTCCATGTACGCCGGCTTACCCTCGCGACTCGAGCGCGACATCAAGCGCCTTTACCTGAAAAACGTCTTGAACGGCGACAAAGAGGCGATGAAAAAGTTCAAGATGAAAGTCGAGGCGCCGGCGCACCGCAAGCACATGGTCTTCGTCGGCGGCGCCGTCTTAGCGGACATCATGCGAAGCAAGGACGAGTTCTGGATCTCCAAGCAAGAGTACGAGGAGCAAGGCATCGAACGAGCGTTGAAAAAATGCGGCATGTGAACCCTTGTGTTGTAATCTAATCTAATCCATCCGTCCGCGCGCGCGCCGCCGCGCTCTCTTCCGCTCCACGCCGCCCCGCGCCGCTCTCCTCTTCTCCGCGTTCGCCTTCGATCCCGATCGGTTTCGACATCCTGTGCTGCACCAACACCAACGGATCGCGCACCCACGCCATCGCGCCTCGCGTTTCCTCGTCCCTGACGTACCCCAACCTCTCGTACGTCTTCGTCGCGCCGCGATTCCCCTTGTTCACGCTCAGCGCGCACCGCGTCGCCCCCCTCCGCGCGCACTCCCGCTCGACCGCCCTGACGAGCGTCGTCGCCACGCCTCGTCGTCGGTGCGCTCTGTCGACCTCGAGTCCGCTCACGAATCCCGTCGCGCCGTCGTCGCGCGTCCAAAACGCGCACGCGCCGACGACGACGCCGCTCGTCGCGTCTCTCGCGACGAACCGCTCGATCGCGCGCCGCGACGGCGTCGCGCGAGACGGCGTCGTGGTAGGTGACGTCTCGCGCGTCCAAGACGCGCACCGCTCGACGACGTACGCCATCGCGCGTCTCGTTGCGACGC
>MDSW01201425.1_pt1 | contig 11665 bp, 7 predicted proteins | sample 811171 | NCBI WGS metagenome assembly MDSW01 (sample SAMN05326641, study PRJNA326480) | marine metagenome | isolation source: seawater | place: Atlantic Ocean: North West | collected 2012
AACGTGTAGTTGATTTAAATGATCGTGGACTTAGAAAAATAAAAATTAATCTTGAAAAGTTAAAAGCTAATGTTCCAAGAGATGATAGCTTTGATATTACCGTTGCCTCAGAAGTTATGGCAATCTTCTGCCTGTCAAATAGCATAAAAGATTTAGAAGAAAAAATAGGAAATATTACGGTTGCTTATACAAAAGATAAAAAACCTATTTATGCAAAAGATTTAAAGGCTCATGGTCCTATGACGGTATTATTAAAGGAAGCAATTAGACCTAATGCGGTCCAAACTCTTGAAAATAATCTTGCAATTATTCATGGTGGGCCATTTGCAAACATTGCTCATGGGTGCAATTCAATTCTTGCAACAAAAACTGCTTTAAAATTATCTGAATATGTTGTTACTGAAGCCGGGTTTGGTGCTGACCTTGGTGCTGAAAAATTTTTAAATATTAAGTGTCGTAAAGCAGGAATCCAACCAAGTTGTGTAGTTCTTGTTGCAACTATAAGAGCTTTAAAAATGCATGGTGGAGTGGAAAAAGACGATCTTAAAAAAGAAAATTTGGAAGCGCTTAAAAAAGGCCTTCCTAACCTTGAAAAACACATTCAAAATATCAAAAAGTTTGGTTTAGAAGTTATAGTAGCAATTAATCATTTTATTACTGATACAGACAAAGAAGTTAAATTTATTCAAGAACACTGCTCAAAACTTGGAGTTAAAGCAAGTCTTTGCACACATTGGTCTGATGGAGGAAACGGAACAAAGGATTTAGCTAATAATGTAGTAGAAATATGCAAGAAGAGCGACACATCTAAGTTTAAACATTTATATTCTGATCAAACACCAATTTTAGAAAAAGTAGAAAAAATTGCTAAAGAAATTTATAATGCAAAAGGAATTGAGGTAGATGAAAAAATTAAAGAACAAGTTAAAAAAATAGAGCAGGCAGGTTTTGGAAGATTTCCAGTTTGTGTTGCAAAGACACAATATAGTTTCTCAACTGACCCTAAATTAAAAGGAGCTCCGTCAGATCACACATTATCTATAAGAGAAGTAAGGTTATCCAGCGGAGCAGAATTCATAGTAGTTGTATGTGGAGCTATAATGACTATGCCTGGACTTCCAAGAGTACCAGCTGCTGATAACATTAAATTAAATAAAAAAGGTGAGATTGAAGGTTTATTCTAAAGTTTTTTCAGACTACTTTTTTTTGTATTTTGCAGCTTCTTCAGATCCACCGGTTGCACTTCCTTTACTATAAGAATGAGCGCCCATCCCAGCAAGTTGGCCATCCTTGACGATCAAATATTGATCTCTGATAGGTTTTTTATCAAAAAAACATTCAAGAATTTCTCTAACACCTGCTGCGTATCTAGCTTGTGCAGATAAAGAAGTTCCTGAGGTGTGAGGAGTCATACCATGATTTGGCATTGATCTCCAAACGTGATCATTTGGCGCTGGTTGAGGAAACCATACATCTCCTGCATATCCACTAAGTTGACCAGATTTTAAAGCTTTAGCTATAGCCTCTCTATTACAAATTTTTCCTCTAGCTGTATTAACAATGTAAGCACCTTTTTTCATTTTGCTAATTAGTTTGTCATCAAATAAGTTTTCTGTTTCTGGATGAAGAGGACAGTTGATTGTAACTACATCGCAAACTTTAACTAAAGATTCCACAGAGTCATGGAATGTTAAATTTAGTTCTTTTTCAACTGAGTCAGGTAATTTATGTCTATCAAAATAATGAAGATGAACATCAAAAGGTTTCATTTTTCTTAATGCATCCAATCCAATACGTCCTGCTGCAACAGTTCCAACATGCATACCTTCTACATCGTAAGATCTATGAATCGCATCAGCAATGTTCCAACCACCCGCTTTCACAATGGCGTGTTGGTTATGATAGTCTCTAACTAAAGATAAAATCATCATTACTATATGTTCAGCTACTGATCTTGAATTACAGTATGTAACTTCAACAACATCTATTTTATTATCCATTGCAGCTTGTAGATCAACATGATCTGATCCAATTCCTGCAGTAATTGCCATTTTCAAATTCTTAGCAGATTTGATTCTTTCTTTTGTTAAATAATAAGGCCAAAATGGTTGTGAAATAACTACATCAGCGTCTACTAATTCTTTATCTGCCTTACAGCCTTTTGCATCTTTGTCAGAGGTTACTACTAATTTATGTCCGTTAGATTCTAAAAATTTTCTTAAACCTAATTCTCCAGAAACGCAGCCTAATAAATCACCAGGATTAAAGTCTATTCCTTTGGGTGTAGGTAAAGTCATACCATCTGGATATTTTTCTAATTTTGGAATTGAATTTAAAGGATAACTCTTAGGCATTCCACCTTTTGGGTCATCATAAAGCACGCATAAAATTTTCATTTTTCCCCCTAATTTTTATAATTATCTTAGCTAAAGTATGTTGAATTGTAAAATATTAATTTTATTAAAACCTATTTTGATGAGTTGTCTTTTTATTCCTTTGTAGTCTTGTTTATTATGATTACAAATAAAAATGTTAAATAGTTTAAATTTTTTTAGGTTCTTTTTTAAGTAGTTTGGAGATTTTACTTTTAAATTTTCAATTTTTAAGTTTTGAAAAGAATTGTTATTATCAATTATTGCATGGATTTTAATATTAATTTTATTCATCTGTTCCAAGACTGATCTTCCATACCTTCCTGCACAAAACAGAATAATGTTTTTATTTTTTAATTTTTTTACATAATTTATAATTAAATTTCTCTTTTTAATATTCAAATCCATTAAATATTTATTCATATCAGATTTATTTTTAAGTAAAAAATCAAAATTTTTTAAATTAGAATTTTTTAGATAACTTAAGATATTACTTCTATTAGCAATTTTTTTAGATATTTCGCTTATCTCATAATTATTACAAAGGATAATATTTAAAAAAAACTCTTTAATGCCCATATTAATAATTCTATATAAAAATGACTTTTTATCTCTGTTTAATACTTTACTATTTCTTTTTATAAATAAGATTAGTTCAATTATAACTTTAATAGCAGAAAAAGCTCTTACATAACCTTTAACTCTACCCAGAGTATCAAACTCGTAGGCTCTATGAACATATATTGGTTTATTGATCAGATAAAACTTCTTACACAAACATAATAATTCAGAAACAAAGACCCAGTCTTCTGCAGTTAAAATTTCTTTAAATTTAATATTATTTTTTTTAATAAAATCTTTTTTTACAATAAAATTCCAGCATGTTGGTCTAAATTTACTTAAATTTTTTGTGCAGCTTATTAATTCAGATTTTTTTTCTAATTTGAAAGTCTGATAGTGATCTTTCATTGCTAGCTTCTTTTTTTTATTATTCAATATTAAACTTTTAAGAACAAAAATATCTTTATTATCAAATTTTTTTAAATTTTTTATAATTAAACTAACGCCTCCATCCTGTAATTTGTCATCACTATCAATAAAACACAAATAATCTCCTAAAGCTTTTTTAATACCTATATTTCTCGAATATGAGACACCTTTGTTTTTTTTGAGTCTTACGATTTTAACAAAATTATATTTGTTATAAAAATTTTTTGAAATTTGATATGATTTATCTTTAGAACAATCATCGATTATAATAACTTCAGCATTTTTTTTAATTTGCTTACATACGCTATTAAGGCATTCCTTCAAATATTTTTGTGAATTATAAACAGGAATAATAAAGCTTAATTTTAAAGACATCTTAAATTTATTTGTTTTTTTTGCTCATAATATTGAATTTTCTTTACTTTTTAAAATATATCAATTATTACCTTTACTGTTCAATTATTGAACTATATCTTAAAGATTGTACAATTTACAACTTAAAGATAAAACAATTTAAATAAGAATGATCAAATATAACATAGATAACATTAACAAAATAATTAAAGACACAGGAAAACAAGTAGTTTTATTTGGCGCTGGTCAAATTGGAGAGATGTGCCTATATGCGATGCAGCAAAAAAAAATTAAAGTTGATTTTTTTTGTGACAGCATGAAGAGAAAACAAGGTTTAAATTTTAATGGTATAAAAACTTTATCACCAGAGGAATTAAAAAAATTAGATCCACATACAAATATTTTTATTTCAAATAATTATGTTTCGGTTGTTAATGAACAACTTAAGAAAGATAATTTTAAAAATATTTATGATTGTGTTGAACTTTTTGAAAATACAAATTTTGATAGTTCCAACTTATCTCTTCAACCAGCTAAAATTGAAAGATGGATAGCCTTTTATAAAAACATGACATTAAAAGATGAATTTATATCAAAGGGTTTATTAAATATAAAATCTTTGGATGTTCAAGTAACTGAAAGATGTTCTTTAAAATGTAAAGATTGTTCGAACCTAATGCAATATTATACAAATCCTCAAAATAGTGAATTAAATGTGATGCTCAAATCTATAGATAGGTTTATGGAGTGTGTTAATCAAGTTTATGAATTTAGAGTCTTAGGTGGAGACCCTTTTATGAATAAAGAGCTTCATAAAGTAATAGACCATTTAGTCAGCTATGACAAAGTCCAGAAAATTGCTGTATATACAAATGCAAGATTTGTTCCGACAGGAGAAAATTTAAACTGTTTGAAAAATAATAAAGTAGTTGTTGATATTTCTAATTATGGTTTGCTTGATCCCAAAAAAAAAGTTGTAGACAAAATGATCGAGACCTTAAAAAAGGAAAATATTAAATATTCAGTTGCGCTAGTTAATAATTGGCAAGATTGCGGTAGAATTACTCCGTTTCAAAAAAGAACTGAAAAAGAATTACATCGAGTATTTAATAATTGTTGCAATAGCGATATTTTGAGTCTGCTGCATGGAAAATTATATAGGTGTCCTTTTTCTGCTAACGCAACTAATCTTAAAGCTATACCTTATGATAAGACTGATATAGTAGATCTTTTTGATGAAAACGTGCCTATAAAAGAGTTAAGATTAAAAATTAAAGAACTTACCTATGATAAAAAATCTTTAACAGCATGTAACTTTTGCAATGGTAGAGATTATCAAACGCCTAAGATAGATGCTGCGATACAGGCTCGAAGACCAATGCCTCTCGAAATTAAGCAATAAAGAAATATAAACTTTATTAGACGATTTGTGGAGAGTAGAGTTTAGTCTTTAGTAAGTTTATAAATTGTTTGAGCGGCTTTTTTATAACCTTCAATATTGTAATGTCCAAATAGTTCAAATGGAAATAATTTTAATGGATTTTTTTCTTTCTCAAAAACTTCTTTATGGATATCAATAAAAGGAATGTTTAATTCATTTACAATATTTTTTACTAAATTGTAATTTGAATTATTATAATTTATTTTATAACGATTATATTCTGGCAAGTATACAAAATATAATTTTGAATTATTTTTTTTTGTTAAATCTTTGGTTAATTGAAGTATTTTTTTAAATTCTGGTTCTGGTGCTGGTGCACCCCCGCCTCTTAATATTATTGATCTTATATTATAAATTTTGATAAATTTAATAATTTTAAATTTTAAATTTTCTTTTTCTACTTTTATAATATTGATTGATAAATTGTCAATTTCATTTTGTTTAAATTTAAGATTTTGAGAAAAATTTAAATCTTTCAAATAACTAATTAAAATATTATTTTTTTTTTCATTATTTAAATCAATTAAATCATTTCCTTCATAATAAACCCATATAACTTTTTTGACATTTTTATCTAAATACTCTCTTAAAGTAGCAAATTGAATTAAAGGTCCACTTCCACTTTGTCCTAAATTCAAAACGGATTTATTTGATAGACTTCTTAAAACCGATGCTAAATCGTTTGGTCTATTTACACAATTTCCTTGTACGAAAGAATCTCCAACCAAAAAAACAATATCTTTTTTATCCCAATCTTCATCAGGATTGTTAAAACCATATCTGTCACTTTGATATATAGAATAATAACCATTTTCATTACAATGGAGTGTTTTTGAATTAGATATCCCTGAAAGAGCATAAATTGAATAATTATTTTTTTTAAAATAATGTCGTGGAGGAACCCTGACTGCAATTTTTTTATCATTTTTTATCAATTCTTTATAAATTTCTATTATTTCTCTTCTGTCCCACTTATTACCAGTTTGCTTTTCATAAAGTTGCTCTTTTGAAAGTTGATCTTTTGAAATTTGCTTTTGAGAAATCAAATATCCTTCAAATAAATATAATGATACGACCAAACTTAAACCTGAAATAATTAAATATTGTTTTATTTTGTCATTTAAAAAAAATGTAATTATTGAAAAAAAAATTAATATTGATGAAATTGAATAATAAGTTTTGTAATAATTTCTATTATTACCATCCCAAATAATTTCTGATTTATAAAAAGTGTAAATCAATAATAAAAATGAAATCGTTAAAATTGTTGGTGAAAATATTCTTTGTAATAAGTTCATTAAAATATTTCAGTTCCTACAAACCCATCTCTAGAGGTTGGTGATTTAAAATAGTAATTTGAGCGTGATAGAAAATAACAGCACCAATAGCAAAAATAATTACTTTTGAATCATCAATATTTTTGTAAACAAATTCTTTTAATATAAACTTATGTATCGCATCATAAGAATTATGTTTTACAATATTTTTTCTTCCAATTAATTCATAACCTGAAGACCTAATAATTTTATAAATAAAATTTTTTAATTTACCTATCATATTTACAAATATTACATTAATTTGATTTTAATAAATATAACTTTTCATTAAAATTATTATTTTTAACCTCAATAATTTTGCTAATAATAAATTTTTCTGGGACATAAATACTGTCCCAAGAAACCATCCTTTCTTTTTCATTATAAAAAGTGCATTCAATTAAACATAAAATTAGGTGAGTATTATTTTTTTCAAAAAATCTTAGAAATAAAAAATTTTTTCTCTCAAAAGATAAATGATTAAATTGTTCAAGAGGTAAGATTGGTAATCCAAAACCTCCTGAATTTAAATTTTGATTATAATGGTGAATTGTAGGTCCGCTTATCAAAGTTACAGGTGCATTTTTATACAAAGTCAATTTATCTTTTATTTCATTTGTTGGAATATAATTTTTATATTCATAACTTGGTTTTTTAATTAATTCATTTGATAATAAATTTTTTGAAAAGATTTCTTTATTGGAATAAAATGATAAAATTGATGAAATAATTGTAAATACTATAAAGATTTCTAAAAAAATTGATCTGTACATTTTTACGTTTTCTGAGGAAATTCTAAAAATTAAAACAAAATAAATGAAAAATGGTAATAGATTAAAAACATTATTGGGATGACTTCTTACAACAAAATAACTTGTAAAACTTATAAACAAACCAAACCAAAGTGAATTATATATAAAATTAACTTTATTGTTTTTGTAAAATGAACTTCTCAAGATTAAATAATTAATAAATAAAAAACTTAAAAACAATAATGTTATTCTTGAATTCACTATATCTTTACTAAGGGTTGTTTTAAAATTTAAAACATATTCGTAAAAAAAATTTATTTCTTTGTCATATACTACAAAATAAATTATCGATATTAGAAAAAAAATAATAAATAAAAAAAAGATATTCTTATTTCTTTGTTTAAATAAAAATTTATCTAATTCTTCACTAAAATATAAGAAATATAAAATCGAAAAAAAAGCTAATGAAAAAATAGAAAAAGTAATGAAGAAAAAACTTTCAAAACTCCAAAGCAAAGATAACAGGAAAAAAATAGAAAAAAAAACAGAGTTTAAATAAAATTTTTCATTATTATTTTTTATTAGATTAGATAAAAATAAGATTGTCAAAAGTGATGGCAAAAAACGGTAAACTGATGATGAGGGAATAAACATTGCTCCCGATAGATTAGAAATACCAACATTTGCAAAAATTAATGAACATGCAAACAAAACCAACAATATTAAAGGATATTTAATACTTTTTAAAATTAGATTTATAAACAATGCAAAAAATATAATAAAAAAAGAAATGATTAATATTACCAAACTAAGGTTTAAATCTATTTTTGTAAAAACAGAAAAATATTTTATTAATAAAATGCTTAAATATCCATATTGACTAACTGTTTCATATAAAAGCTCATTATCAACTAAAGAGGAATAGGCTGGGCCTAAATACCAGCTGTAATGAAATGAGTCTTTTTCTGCTGAGAGTAAAAAGACTTTTATTAAAATTAAAAAAATTATTGTAGAAAATATTAATTGTAAAATACTAAATCTTTTTTTTATTATTTTGTAAAAAATAAAATAAACACAAGATAAAAACAAAATTTTTATTAATTGTTCATAATTAAAAATCTTTACTTGATAAAATAAACCGCTGCATAGAAATGATATTAATAAAAAAGGAAAAAAACTGTAAAAAAAATCATTTTTCAATTTTAAAGATTTAAAATCTTTAAAAAAAATTAATGATGCCAAAATTATTTTAACTAAAATGAAGGATAAAAAGAATATGGTATTGTTACCTATTTTGTCGCTCCATATAAAAAATATTAGAAAAAATATTAATGAGTATATAAAAAAATCAATTTTACTTTTAATTTTAAAGTTTACAAAGTTGTTTATTAAAATCAAAAAACTTATCTCAAAAAATAAAAGACATGAAATTATAAACAAATTATCTGATATTTCTCCTTCTCCAAAAAAGCTTTTTATTAAAAAAAAAGAAATACTAATTAAAAAAAAAGATATAAATGAATAAATATTTAATTGATTTAAATTAATAATATTGGAAGTAAGTTTCATTTTCTTTGCTGTGAAAATATAGCAATTTTTTTAACTAAAAGTTAATTCTTTCTTTTTCAACAACTAGGGGTAATTTTCTAGTATGTGTAAGAATATTCATGACATATTCTCCGATAAAACCCAGCATAAAAATTTGTAGAGAAGCAAACCCAAAAACCCCTATTATCAAAGGGGCTACACCCCATTCAAAAGAATCCCAAAATAAAAGTTTATAAATTAAAAAAATCAAGGCAACTAAAACTGAAAATATACCTGCAAAAAAACCTACCATTGTCATTATTCTTAGAGGTATTTTTGAGTGTTTAATTATACCTAAAATTCCAATGTCATATAAGGAATAAAAATTATTTTTTGTTTTTCCTGCAGCTCTGTTGGGTTGATGAAATTTAATCAGCTTAATATCTTCTGTAATCTCTGACACCAAGCCTCGAAAATAGGGATAAGGATCATTTATTTTTCTAATTTCTTCAATAATTTTTCTATCAAATATTCCTGCGCCTGTGGTGTTCATCATTAGAGGAACTTCTGATATAGATTTTATTATTTTATAAAAAAGTTTTCTAATTAAATTTTTTACATTTCCTTCTTCAGATGATTCTTTTTGACCCAAAACAACAGGATGTCCTTTTTCCCATTCTTTAATATATTTCGGTATTAATTCAGGAGGATCTTGAAAGTCTGAACTCATAACAATTACTGCATCGCCTGAACTTTGAAGTATTCCGTGAATAGGAGATTTTATGTGACCAAAATTTCTAGCATTGATTATAACTTTTAATTTTTTATCTTCAGTAGCTATTTTTTTTAAAGTTTCTATAGTTCCATCATTAGAATTGTTATCTATTACTATGTGTTCATAATCGTAATCTAGTTTGCTCATTTCACTAGATATTTTAGAACAAAGTTCTTTGATATTACCTTGTTCGTTAAAAGTTGGTGTTACAATACTAATTAATTTCTTCATTTAAGATATTTATAATTAAATTAAAGTAATGATCAAATATAAAAAAAAACATTAATTTAATTAGCCTCAAATATACGTTTGCTTCTTGAGACTTTGGGCACTAGCATATTTTTATCAAACTCTTTTCTAGGTAATAAAGGAGATAAATCTTCAATAGGATTACCAAATTGTAGTTTTGGTATAATTTTTTGATCAGGTTTTAATATCACTTCTATAAACTCTGCTTTGTTACTTTTTAGTGCTTTTTTTAAAACTTTGTTTATATCTTTGTGACTTTGAATTTTATTGTAATGTATCCCATAAGCCACTGATACCTTTTTAAAATCCGGGTTAGTAACACCTTTTCCTGAGGCCTCATATCTTTTATTAAGATACAATTCTTGAAATTGTTTTATTATTCCATAGCCGTTATTATTCATAACAATAATTTTAATTGGTAACTTGTTCGCTACAATTGTTTGGAGTTCTTGAATATTAATTTGAATACTTCCATCTCCATCAATACAAATAACCTTAGACTTGTTTTTAACTATTGAAGCTCCTATGGAAGCAGGCAAAGCATATCCCATGGGGGAGTTTCCAAATGCAGAAAATAATTTTTGACCTCTTTTTATTTTAAAGGCTTGTATTGCCCAAGTTAAATGTCCTCCATCATCAGCAATTGTTATTGAATTCTTGTTTAAAATTTTTGACAATTCATTAATAAAAACATAAGGGTTAACAAATTTTTTTTGCTTATAGTATTCACTTTTAACTATTGGGTATTTTTTTTTCCACTCTAATGATTTTTTTAACCAATTATTTGAAGTGAATTTATTTTTTGAATATTTTTTATTAAAAGTGTCAAAAAAATCTGATAGATTAGAATTTATCTTTAAAAATAAATTTAAACCTCTTTTTTTAGATAATTCATTTTTATCTATATCTACTGAAATAACTTTTGATTTTCGAGCAAATGTTCTGGGAACTCCTCCTGTAATTCTTGTATCTAGTCGAGACCCTAAACATAAAAGTAAGTCAGAGTTTTGAACCGTGAAATTTGCTGCCCTGCTACCATAAACACCAACATTACCTATGTATTTTCTATTATTGCTTTCAATTAAATCTACTCCACTCCAAGTGGTTACCACTGGTACGTCAAACTTCTTTAAAAATTTATAGAGTTTATGCTCGCTTTTGGAAACCTTTATGCCTCCCCCCAGTAAAATTACTGGTCTTTTACTTTTTTTTATTAATGAAACAAGACGTTTATTATTTTTATTAAGTAAATTTAAACTTTTTATTTTTTTTGGTGGTTTAAAACTTTTTAATTTGTTTGGATTAATCTTTTTTTTTTGAAAGTCCATAGGCAAGTCAATAACAACCGGTCCTGGTCTACCTGACTGAGCTAAGTAACAAGCTTTTTCTAACACATATTTAATTTCATTTTCATTTTTTATTTTATAAGAAAATTTAGTTATGGGCTTAGTAATTGATACAATGTCGGTTTCTTGAAAACCAATTTGTCTAACATTTCTTGTTCCTCTTTGAGCACCCTGTTGTTCGTAACTATTAACTTGTCCGGTAATATGTATTGAAGGTATAGAGTCAAACCAAGAACAAGCTATACCCGTGATAAGATTAGTTGCCCCTGGACCAGAAGTTACCATTGTACAAGATAAATTAGGACCCAAACGTGAATATGAGTCTGCCATCATAGCTGCAGCTTGTTCGTGTGCTACACATGTGTATTTAATTTTTTTAGTTCTTGAAAAAGCATCGACCATAAAAGATATGGCGCCACCTGTAATTAAAAAAACATTTTTTATTTTTTTTGAAATTAAAAATTTTAAAACATAATCAGATAAAATCATTTTATTTTTTATTGAAGCATTTTTTGATTGTTTTAACAACATAACTAAGCTCTT
>MDSW01189976.1_pt1 | contig 11662 bp, 5 predicted proteins | sample 811171 | NCBI WGS metagenome assembly MDSW01 (sample SAMN05326641, study PRJNA326480) | marine metagenome | isolation source: seawater | place: Atlantic Ocean: North West | collected 2012
TACTACTGGCAATTTTCTAACCATAGAAAGTGCAATTTGACTTCCAAAACCTGCGCCAAACCGAATAGCGTATTGAAGGTCTGGATACTCACCTCCCTTGGAAAGATTCAGTGAACCTAAAGATTCGTCTTTTTCTTTAAAGTTGGCAATTGGAGGAATCCTATTTGTCAGCATGCCATAAATCATGGATGCATCTTCAATTCCAACTCCCATTGGATGACCCGTGAATCCTTTTGTATTCGCAATAACCAATTTGTCGGTTGATTCAGTAAATGCTTTCCTTAATGCAGCAACCTCGGCCTGAGCTGAACCCCCTCTTGCGGGAGTGTATGTTTCATGAGAGAAAAATACTGTTTTTGAAGCAATTTGATGACGATTTATATCGTGCCTTTCCTCCATCTCAGTCATGAATTGATGAAACGTTTCAGCAACATGGTCGACATCAAGTCTTGTACCATGGAAAGCAGAATTAGCAATTCTTGTTCCGAGGATTTCACAAATACCTTGCACGCCTCGTTCTATCGCATCTTCTTCCTTTTCAATAACAAAGGCTGCAGCACCCATACCTAATACCAAACCATTCCGGCGTTTGTCGAAAGGAAGGGCGACTTCTTCCACTATATTTCCAGTCGCAGCCGCACCTGAGGCCGCAAATCCACTTCCAATCCAATCCCATAAGTCATCACCGGTCACATCATCTGCTGAGATGATGACTACTCGGTCGCATCGACCCATCGTGATCCAATCTTCTGCAACAGAAAAAGCAGCCGTTGCAGAAGCACATGCCAGATTTATAGTAGTATTTGGGCCTCGGATTCCTACGTATTGAGAAAATTGACTATGTCCCATGTTAAGCACTTTGAACAAGAAACCACGATCGTAATTTCCATTTTCATCTGCTCCATTTTTCCCAGCTATTGCGAAGGCTTGTTGCAAGCCGGGGAAACAGGAAGAAAAAATGACGCCAGTCCTATCTCGATAAATTGAAGGAATTTCCCAAGAGCGGATAAGTCGAAGGCCGCCTTTTCCAACTTGTTCCACTGGGGTAAGAGGTATCCCTGCGTCTCTCAAGGCCAATAGCCCCGCAGCACAAGCAAGTTGGGTTGTGATATCCCAAGCAGTCATGATTTTTTCTTCCACGCCGAATTCATTGTTAAGATCAAAATCTGACTTAATGCCTGCTAATTGAGGAATATCTCCAAACATCTCTGCAGGTTCCATATTCACAGATCCATCCCTCCCTTTGATGAGCCGAACGATATTTTTGTCCAGTAATCTTTGCTTGTATTGGTCAGATACCTCGGAGATACAAGTTTCTCCATTTACCAATCTTTCAAAGACATTCGAATCGAAAACCTTCTCTCCGCCTGGCAACCCAAGAGAGACACCTGTAACGACGAGAGGGGATTCTTGCTTGTCCTGAACCCTGCGAATAGATATTGGAGAGAGGTTTTCGGATACTTGGTTTCTTTTGATCACATCATTAAAAAATTCTGAAGGGGGATGTTGTACCCAGGTCACAAAATCATGAGGGGTCTTAAATGAGGCTGGTTCAGCATCCATGTTTACATCAGATGTGCGCTTTATTTCAGAAATCACTTGCTTAACATCATTTGAATTCAAACCCAAACCTTCGACTAGATCTACTTGTCCATGACAAAATGAAGAGGGATAATGAGAATATTTTCCGATCACCGATTGTACGAACCTCGTTTTTGCCACCTCAAGCGTTACGAGAGGGGGGGCACTCTGTGTGTTCTCGGTCGTAATTGTTAGTTTTTCAGGCTTCGAAGATTGCTTATGGGCTTCAATTGGGCCTGCTCTAAAAGCTTCAGAATAAACGTCTGAATCCAGGCCCGGTTCATTTGGCAATCTACCTGCAAGAGTAAGTGCACCGACACTGGTCAAAAAGGAGGTGATGCCTCCTTGTTTTGGATGATTGGTATTCAATGCAAGGTGGGATTTCTCTTCAAGAATTTGGCTAGCAAATACGGTGAGTGCCCTTTTCGGTCCCACTTCAAGGAATACTCTTGCACCAGCATCATACATCGTCTGAATCTGTTTTGTCCATTCGACTGGCGAGGCCATTTGAGGAGCCAACTTTTCTAGGATCGAAGATTTTGCATCATCTCCACTATTCGGATAAAATTGTCCATCTACGTTTGAGGTGATGGGTATGTTTGGCCATTGAATATCCAAACTGCTCAAAAATCGATAAAGTGGTTCATTCGCTGGAGCTACAATTTCAGAATGGAATGCATGAGATGTAGCAAGTTGGACTGATTGAAAGCCTTCTTTTTCAAACAAAGATATTGCCTGCTTAACAGGTTCTGTTTCCCCAGCAATAACCGTCATTTTAGGTGAGTTTTTGTTTGCTGCAATGACATATCCATCTATTGAACTAATGATTTCTTTTACTTTTTCATAGGGGGCGGTAACACTCGCCATAAGACCTTTATCTTCAATCTCAACACTTCCCATTTCAGTACCTCGGGCGGCTGCAGCTCGTAAGGCACCGTCCATGTCTAGAATCCCCGATGACATCAATGCACCATATTCTCCCAGTGAATGTCCAGCAACCATGTCTGGCTGATATCCATATGCATTCAACAAGCGTTCAATAGCCAAATCTGCGGTGAGCATTGCCGGTTGTGTATATTCAGTTTGCTTGAGTTTTTGCTCTACTGATATTTTTTCTGATTCAGACAAGTTGTCTCTTAATACAAATGAAGATATTGTTTCTCCGTTTAATACATCAGACATCGTGATGTCTGCCTTTTTCCAGATATCCATCACAGGTTTGAACCGTTTAGACAAATCGTAAGTCATACCCACATACTGAGAACCTTGACCCGGATACATATGGGCAGTCTTTGCGGCAGATGGAAGGGGCGGCTGGTTAGAGACAAGTATGCTCTGTGCTTGCATGAACCCCCACTTTTTGTCATCCTCTAGGCCATCTATTGCCATGGTTTTCTTCTTACGGAATTCATTCCAGGACCGACATATAATAGCAACTCTAAATGGATCTTGCGCATCGAACTTAGCATTTGTTTCCAAGAAAGAAACAGACAAACGTGCACCATGAGGATCTTCATCGAAATTGTTTGATGGAATTTCAATTTGAGATAAAGTCGTTATTACTGAGTGGGCATCTTTGCCTGAAAGTAACAAGAGACCTCCTTCGATTTCCATTAATTCAGCGTGCGTCATCGTTGGACGAGCAGATGAGTCTAAAATAGAGGGAACTTCATTTAACCCTCCCGTGGAAAATAATTGTTCTCCACTGAGTACTGAAAGAGCCGCTTGGTGAGAATCAGTCCATCTTTTTGCTAGGTCTTTGTGATATGGACCAACATACTCCTCCATTGTAACGTGAAAATTAGTTCCACCAAAACCAAAGGCAGAAACGCCAGCTCTTCTTGGGATTTGCTCATCACTGTGAGACCAATCTTTAGATTGGATTGGTACAAAAAATGGATTTTTTGTCCAATCAACATTTTCATTTGGTGTAACAAAACCTGCACTAGGAGGGATAATGCCATTGTGTAAGGCAAGAGTTGTCTTCAGCATTCCCGCCATTCCAGCCGCAGCTTTAAGATGACCAATTTGACTTTTAATTGATCCTACTGCGACCTGATCGCCAGTTCCTAAGTTGGAAAAAATTTGGTTTAGTGAACCAAGTTCTGTTGCATCGCCGACTCTGGTAGAAGTTCCGTGGGCTTCGATCAATTTCACTGTTGCAGGATCATATCCTGCTTGCGCATATGCCCTCGAAATCGCTTGAAGTTGGCCTCTTTGGCTTGGCGCAGTTATTCCTTTGCCTCTTCCATCACTACTCGCCCCAACGCCTCGTACAACAGAATAAATTTGATCACCATCATCAATCGCATCCTGCAACCTTTTGAGAATCATCACTCCAGCACCTTCACCCATGACAAAACCATTTGCTCTAGCATCAAAAGGTGTTGAATGAGATGGGGAAAGTGCGCCGATGGCTGAGAACTTTGCATAAGTAGCGGCATCCATTGTTCGATCACTTGCTCCACAGACAGCCATGTTAATTTGTCGAGATTGAAGTTGTCTGCAAGCATCGACTAATGCGGCCATTGAAGATGCGCATGCGGCATCTGTGGTGTAATTTGGCCCCTGCAAATCCAATAGATTGGCGACTCTTCCTGCCACCACATTTGCTAATTCACCTGGCATGGTGTCTTCATCGATTTTAGGCAATCCTTCATTCCATTGCGACAAAAATGCTTCTGCATCAATTTGACCTGATTCGTTAGCAATTCTTACCGCTTGATCACCATGTATTCGAAGTGTAGCATGGGCACGAATCTCACCGCCAAGTGCATTCGCAAAAATAACGCCTGTGGAACTTCTATCAAATGGTTTCCCGCCGTCACCATATCCTGCATGGTTCAAGGCCTTGGCAGATGTCTCGACAGCCCATAATTGACAAACATCAATTTGTGGCAAGGTCCCCGGTGGCTGTTTCCACCTTCTCCAATTAAATTCAAAACCTTCAACAAAGGCTCCAATCTTTGAATATGTCTTATTCTCCATAACCTTTCCAGGTACTCCGTCTGGGTCAAAAAAATCAGTTGGATTCCAACGACTATTTGGAACATCTTTAATCGAAACATGAGCTTGTAATACGTTTTTCCAAAAGGATTCGATATCTGGTGAATCGGGAAGAATACAAGACATACCCACAACCGCAATCGGTTCGAAGGGGCCTTGTTCTGAAGCAATCTGACCGTTTGCATCTTCCACGAAATTTGCCTCCTTAATTTTCCATGATGCTGCTGGGAACCATCGTGATGGAATATCCAGCATCTACCATGATGCATTGTCCTGTAACGCCAGAAGAAAGAGGGCTAGCTAACCATATGGCCGTTCCAGCAACATCTTCCTGTGAAACATTTCTTCTCAACGGAGCATTTTCTTCTACGTGGTCAAGAATTTTGTCAAATCCCGGTATGCCCGATGCTGCAATAGTTCGGATTGGGCCTGAAGAAATGGCATTAATCCGGTGGCCTTCGGGTCCAAGGTGACATGATAATTCTCTCGTCCAACACTCTAAGGCAGCTTTTGCCATGGACATGATCCCATAAGAGGGGACAAATCGTGTTGAGGCGGCATAGGTGAGCGTTATTGTTGAGGAACCCGGATTTAGATATGGTAAGGCAAATTTAAGACATCTTTGTAATGAATTAGCTGAAATTGTCATTGCAGTATTAATCTTATCATCGTCAACAAACAAAATTGGGCGGTCAAAACATTCCCGTGGCGCAAATCCAATTGCATGAATGAGTATGTCTGCTTTTATCCCTGGATTCTCCGAGGAAAACGCATCAAAGAATGCCTTAGTATCCTCATCAGTGGCAACATCAAGTGGATAAAATCCAGCAATCGCAGGTAGTTGCTCCCTTAGTTTGAATACACGGCTCATGAATCGTTTCTGAAAGCCAAGATGAAGCGTTACTCCAGCAGCAGCTAATTGCTTACAAATAGCCCATGCAATACTATCTTCACTGGCAACTCCAAACACAAAGGCGTGCTTCCCCTCTAGCCCAAGCATAAGACAACCTCGATTGAACAGGTGTTGTTTACAACACCTAGTCTTTGACTATTGCCATGAAGTGATGACAAAAAGGAGTGATTGGGGCGAGGAAGGAGGATTGCATCAAAGATCTTCAAAATCAAAATCAGATTCAAATTCATCATCACCTAAATCTTCAAAATCGAAGTCATCGTCGTCGATATCAATCACTTCTTCAATTTCTTCTTCAATTTCCTCTTCAGTTAACAATTTTGATTGAGAAGACCCTGAACTCTTTCTAATAACCTTGGCGAGTACAACGAGTATTATGATAAATAATACTGCACCACCGGCAAAGACGGAGTACATTTCCACATCATCGCTGCTAAATGATTCAATTGCGCCTAATGCAGCATTTGATTCATCTTTTTCCAATGTGATTTTACATGAGATTTGTTGAAAACCATCAGTTTCATAATCATCATCAGGAGTTGCCCACATCGATATGTAGAATGTCACATCCATCTTGTTTGGAGCCGTCTCAGGAGCAACAATAGTGAAGCTATCTCTTTGGGTCTCACTGATTTTCATATTGCTCAATACTCGTTGGTTACCAGTATCGGTTAATGAAATCCCTGCTTTTTCAAAATTTACGAAGGAAGTTGAGGATTTATCCATTGTCTCATGAAGTTTGATGATAGCATTATGATTAGAACCCTCAAGATTTGAGTTTTTGGTAATGGTAAATGGTATGATCACATTTTGTCCTGACTTAAATGATTCAGTACACCCATTATCGAGAGTAAAATCGTAATTATGATACCATTCAATCACGACCTCTGAAGATTCGGTAGCTGTACTGCCTAAAGTACCGACTGGGACTACAACTGGCTCACTCCCAACACTATCGACAGTAGCAGTCATCTCCACTGTATAGGATGAAGTATCTGCCTCCATCCCCTGACTACCTCTGACCGAAACCACGACAACTTGTTCCTCTCCCGCAGCCAGTTGATATGGGCCCTCGGGTGAAATGTCATAAGAAAAATCGCCAGTTGAATTTTCCTCATTAACTTGGAACGATACCTCTTCTGCAAGTTGATAGGTGTTGGTAATTGTACACGTAATTTCTACATCTTCATATTCACCAGGTCTAACATCCATGAGGTGCTCTCCGTTACTCCCGCTACCATCATCGCATTCCAAAGTAACGTTGGAAACAACTTGGGCTTGCGTACCATAAGAGAAATGTGCTAATGACAATAGAACCATCACTGATACCAACTGGTGAAGGAACCGCATGATAAGCGCAACGAGAACCTAGTCAAGAAGTTGACTCTTAGAAGTCGCCATAAATCTTCTTTGGCAAAGTAGAATGCGTGTGCCATAAGATTTCAGAATCGATGCCTTTTTCCATGAGTTGTCTAGTACGTTTTGGCACAGTTTTTGGCCCTAAGACAGCGCCAGGCCTCTTTGGGTCGTCCATGTAATCAGTTTCGAGAAAAAAACCACTTTTGTTTTCCTGTAGAGTAGAAAGAATTTCATCTACTGATCCTTTTCCCGCAAGAACACTTGGAGTAAGCCCACAAGTATGGCTATCTGCAATATTTGAAGGCGCATAATGCCGCACCAACTTTGAGCGATCTAAACCGGCTTTATCTGCCATTTCGGCCAACTCAGCATATGTTTGATTTGAATCGCCTTCAACATGAAGTTGAAGAGGAATATCCTCTTTCTTTGCAAGTTTCATGGTTTCAAGTAAAAGGGCATTCGAACGGTTCCAGATGTCCTCGCTGACCGGCCAATGGGGCCGCCCTACCTCACCAATTCCATGCGCTTTTTGTTCGTGAACAAAATCAAGAGCGGCATCGATACTATTCCAATAGTTTGTTTCTGCATCAGCGCCCAAGGTCTCAAATTGGTGGGCAAAAGCGGCGGGATGAGGGCCCAATATGACTTTGACACCTAGTCCCAGTTTGCGAGTCGATTCAGCCATTTGGATGGTTTTTTGGTAAGCATCAACATGCCCTTTTTTGGTAGTAGGTGGCTGTGAAAAATCAGGGCAATGGACCAATATTAGGTGAGTTCCACCAGTTTTTTGAAAAATTTTAGCCGCTTCAACATGCATACCTTTGGGGTTCATGTGGAAATGATTGTCTAAAATAGGCCCATCATATATCATGGCTTATCCTCTAAAGTACACTTCATATCCCTAAAGAGACCTAACCAATGAACGCCAGCCATTGCAACAATATTTGGATGAGTTGCTTGAAGGGCGACACATCTTCCAGAAGGCCATATCAGTAACTCGAGATCATGACGCGTGTCTTCGACACGCAAACATCCAAGTCGGTCATCAAAATTGGTCTTCCCACTACCCAGTTTAGATTTCACATTTTGAAAATCAAACCGGACTGGGAAATCGAATGAGGCTATAACCGGACCCGGCTCTGCAATGAGGCCAGTATCGTCTCTACCCAAACGCAATAACACCTCTTTAGCAGCTGCTGTGGCTGCTTCAACACGGTGGACTCCGTGCACAATGATCCTTCCCTCTTCATCAATAATGATAGTAGCCCTAGGGTTTTCCAAGGCTTTGATCACTACTTTACCAGAGGGCTGAGCATCCAATTGCTCAATCACTTCTTGATGGCCCACGGGTTCAGGACATACAAAACGAACAAGTTGATTTTCGACTCTAACTTCAATTCCACCAGTCATTTATCACTCCTCCTCTGTCATAGCCGAAGTTGCATTCAAAAATGAAACCTCCTCCGGCTTGGGATTTTGATTTAGCTCATTTAACAGAGTAGTTCTCCAAACATGATTTACTGGAATCAGTAGTCTTGCGTTTGAACCATGTATTGATCTCAAGTCAGCCAATGCACCTCTGATTCGTTGTGAAAATCTCCGATCCCTTGCTTGGTTCAATTCTAGAGAAGAACGATCCTGTAGCATTAACCACCAAGTGGATGAAAGAACGGAAGCAACGAGAAAACCAGGATCGTCCGAATGTTCTGGCATCTTGCCATGTTTCTTGACGAATTTGAATTTCTTTCTCCAAGAACCTCCAACTCTTATCATGGAAAAAAGTCGTCGAAATTTCGTCATTTCTGATGCTTCGTCAGTTAAGTGTTGAGACCAACCATCATCATCCATATCAGGTTCTGCGAAATAAACAGGTCTATCATGAAGGAAGGCGAGCCTCTGCAATCTTCTTGGCTCGGGATCGGGAAAACGACCAACACTTAAGTGGTTTAATTGAGTTAATTCATCTAAGTAGATACCTGTTATGCCCCCACCCAGTAACGCACTTTCCAGATTTACACCAGGATCTTCGCGTTCGTACTTATCTTCCTCATTCCATATTGCGATTTCAGAAGAAGATGTAAGCAAGCATAAGCCATCCCACTTTTCCCTTGTCCTCAGCGCTCGAGGATACACCATGGTGGGAACGACTGCATGGAATATGACCTCACCTCCATCAGGATCGGCCCAATGTACGTCTTGCCAAGAAAGGTCCATTCAATCAACCGTTGTTTGTTACCCAATCTTGTAATTGTTCTATTGACCAGCCCATGTCAAAGTAACCTTGAATGGTGGCTTGATCCCACTGAGGGAATAATTGCAATGCACGCTGCATTTCTGAACTAACTCCTCCATATCCACCAGTTCCATAATCCGTTGCCGTGGTATAATCGGAGCTTCCTCCCCCTGATGCATCATAACTTCCATATGACTGCTGAGGAGCCACATAGGCTGATTGTTCTGGCAAATCAACAAGATCTTTCTCATCATCTTCGTATTCAAATTCACTTTCGCCACTTCGCCTCACTAAAACAACTATCACAACAAGTAGAATCAGTACTAAGGCCGCTAAGCCAGAGAAGAGAATTGTGGTCAGCCCACTGTTATCTTGTTGCGAAGATACTCTAACTGTGAAATCCTTCTCAAATGAGGATCCATTCCACAACTCTACCGTAGGGTTATTGACATCGACGATGAAAAAGTACATACTCGTCGTTGGGTCAACAAACTCTTCTAGTTTTACTGTAACTGTCATTGATTCACCTGCAGGAATATCCTGAGTCGTAATTGAAGTTTCATTTACGGGAAATCCATTTTCAATGACTGAAAACACTGCAAGTGTTACATTTCCGGTTCTTGTTCCTGCGTTCAGCAAATTAATATCGAGTGAAACAGCATCTCCCACCGCAGGTCTTTCTGGAGTCATCTTTACCGAATTTATGCTAAATGACGCCTGGTCAAATTCTAAGCGGTATGACGAACGTGCGGCATCTGGTCCATCTGTTGAGGGCTCCAATGCCTGAACTCCATTATCTGTAAGACCTCCTCCGTCAATCGACCAACCAGCTGAATCACTACCTTCAACCCACATGTATAATCGTACATTTGGACCAATGTTGGTTTTATCGAGGACGAAATCAGATGGCCATAAGTCAACACAATCACCAGATAATACATAATCTCCACCAATGATTTCGACACTTAGAGGGGATGAGAGAGGTTCCCAGTCATACTCATCATCGTGCACAGACCAGTACTCATTTTCTACTGGATCGGTAAAGTACCCCCACTTGACAAATACGCTGCCAGATTGGATGTAAGAATTCTCTTCCACCTCTACCTCGACATCAACACAATCAAGAGTCGAAGATGGCATAATAGTGTCTATCGTGTTTCCATTAGAATCTCTAGCTCTCCATGAGTCTTCAACGATTTCTGGACGTTCTCCATCGATTTTTATGACAAACATACCACAGCCAAATTGGTCCGAACCAGCACATTGCACATCGGTTAGGTCAACAGCCCCATCGGGGATATCGACCAATTCAAACCGGTAAACGTACTCGTTTGGTTTAATTGGTGCTTCGATTGGGATAGCGAAACCGCCACCTTGAATGATGACATCAATCGTTTCTGCTGCATTATCAAAGTAATTTTTCCCATCACCAAAGGCTTGCTCACGTGTAATTCTCATGGTCATCTTGTCTTCTGGCTGAATATATACGCCGCTAGAATATCCATCTGTAAACACATATTGTCCTTGCAGTAGAATGATATCACCGGGGAAAACGAAGGAATTTGACAAATCGGTCGCAACTGGCTCAACAGTATCAATCAACTGCGGAGAGACGCCAGCCCTGAAATCGAGTTTGAATGAATCGCTGTATGTCCAGGATTGTATCGATGAGCCAACAACAGGAGATGGTATGGCTGTAGCATAATCCTTTATCCTCAATGTAGGATTGAATATCTCATTTCCAATGCCTGGAATGTTCCATTTGAATTGAATCGGGATATCAATAGTAAATTCTGAAACAAATGGGTCCACGACTGGAGCTCCTGACAGATCTAAAATCTGGGCACCATCAGTTCCGTTTTCATCAGCCTCAAGCACAGATATGTATGGAGTAGGAATGTAAGCTGTGTTGTTTACCGGCCAATACGTAATGATGAATTCCTCTGTATAACCAAGACTAATTGAAACATACTCGATGTCGCTCCAGCCATTTCCGTCTCTTGCAGAAACTTGTAAATGGTATGTATTTCCGGCGTACATGGTCGTATTCCATTTCCCTTCATACTCCAATTCCCCGGGATTATACAGAGGCGCTCCAGAAGAATTAACGATAGTCATGCCATTGATAATTGGTGATTGTTTGGACATCGAAATGTACGTGATTAAATCATTTTCAAAACCTGCGCTGCCTCCATCAATTGAATTTCCGGCTAGATCAAATCCTGAAATATACAGACTTACTCTTCCCTCTGGATCCATTCCACTGTTTTCAAGGTCACTAATTATTCCTGAGTAATTCGCTATTGAGTAAGCACCGTCGCTCTGAATTTCAACCAAACGATATTCATTCAAATCTGCGTTCTTATCTCCATTGGCATCGTCGGCTCCCTCAACCCAATAATGAAGTGTCAAGGATTGAGGTGGATTTGGAATGTCTTGGGCTGAAAATTCAAACCTTTGGGCTGAGTTAGGAGGTATCCATGTGTTATCATTCAGGGGCTCCCACAGCGTTCCTCTCTTGACCTGAATCTCTGTGATTCGGGGCGCATAATTATCAATTGAAATATTAA
>MDSW01200889.1_pt1 | contig 11662 bp, 11 predicted proteins | sample 811171 | NCBI WGS metagenome assembly MDSW01 (sample SAMN05326641, study PRJNA326480) | marine metagenome | isolation source: seawater | place: Atlantic Ocean: North West | collected 2012
TGTGGAAGCGCAGTAATGCGTGCAGCTGACCAGTACTAATAGCTCAATTGGCTTGATTTATGCACTGAAAAAAATTTTTAAAATTATGATAATTGCTAGATATATTAAATCCTTAATATTTATAGTCCTAATAGTTATATTGTTATTTATATCTTTAAAGATCGATTATACACGAAGTATAATTAAAAATTTTTATTATTTTGGGTACAAAGAAATTTTAACTTTTAAGTTTTCTAAATGTGTGCCAAATAAACTTAATGATACAAATATTGATAAGACGATATTAATCGCCGGACATACATATGGGTTAGCTGATCATACAAATAATGCAACTTATCCAAAATTTTTATATGCTTTAGAAGCAGAAACTAAAAGGAATTTTAGTGAACATGTAAAAGTTGATAAAATAATATTAGCTGGAGATATAGTTAAAGAGGCTAGAATAAAGAATTTTTTGGAAGTAGAAGAAAAACTTAATAAATTTACTAATGACCTTTTGGTAGCACCTGGAAACCATGATTATGGCCCAAAGGTTTTAGGTAATGAGCAAAATCAAACAGATTTTATTAAAGTTTTTAAAAAAGCTTTTCAAAAATTTGTTATTAAAGGTAATCTTTTTTTAATTTTAGATACAGCCACAAATACTGGAAATATTACAGAGGAACAAATTGATTTTATTAAAAAAGAATTAGATGGAGATAATTCTATTAATAAAATATTTATAATTACACACCATATAATCTGGAGTGATATGGCAGTTAAATCTGGTTTTAAAGTTGAGCCCAATCTAAACTTTATTAAAAATAATAATTTTGATGAGGTACTTTCAATTTTTGAAAAATTAAAATTTAAACATGATATTTATTTTTTTGCAGGTGACTTGGGTGTAGCTCCCATCCATACTAAATTATTTTGTGAAAAAATTGACAATATTCATTATATTGGAACAGGAATGGGAAATGGAAGGCTTGATAATTACATAAAAATCAAGATTTCTAAAGACGGAAAAAAAATTGGATTTGAACCAATATTCTTTTAAAATTATTATAATTCAATTATTAATGAATTATTAAATTTAAGAATGGAAAAAAGAAATATAAAAATTAGTTTGTATTTATGAAATCAATTAGCAATGATGATATAATAAGTTTAAAAAAAAATGGATTTACTAATGTAAAAAGTTTTTTTGAACAAGATGAAATCTTTAAATTATCCAAAGAAATAGATAAAATTTATCCAGACGATATTATTAATAGCAGTCAAAGTTTAAACGAAAAAATAGAAAAAAAAGCGGAAAGTAAAATTAACCAAGATAAATTTAATTATTTAGTTAAAGGTTCAAATAATGATGGAACTTTTGGAGCACCAATTTTAGGTTGTTCAGAGCTAATAGATACTTTCATGCAAAAATTATTTAATAATTTAAATTTTCAAAAAGTTTGTGAAAATTTAGTTGGTAAAAATTTCAAAATATTTACTTTTCACTATAGGGTCTTAAAACCAGATGCAAAAAGGCTGATGTTACATCAAGACGATTTTTGTCAATTATCTTTTCAAATTCCACTTAACGATATTACGGAAACTGACAGCTCAACTTGTTTTGTTGAGGGATCGCATTTAAGTAAGGATTTTATACTTAATGAATTATTTGGCGGTGTAGATAAATATCTACCTAATATACTTTTAAAAAAGTGTTATAAAAAATATGAAGCAAAAAAAGGTGATCTTGGTATTTTTCTAAATAAGACTTTTCATGGAACGGATATTAAAAAAAGTAAAAATTATTCAAAGTCAATTTTTATTGCTTTAAATGCAGAAGGAGGACATTTACATAAAAAGATTTATTTGGCGCCAGACAAGACTCTTTATGGGGAAAATTTTAAGAATTCTATAGGTGAACAAATTTTTGAACGTTTATTTGAAAATAATTTATTAATAAAATTTAATGATAAGTATTTTACATATCAAGATGATCATGCTGTACCAAAAAATCTTATTTCGTTGGCAAAAAATCCTAGAAGCAAAAGAGAGATTTTATGTTTGGATAATACGAGACAAAATAAAGATAATTATGTAAATCAATTAATATTTAACGAACATAAAGTTTCCGCCAAAACTAGATTAATAATATTTTACTTAAAAATCATAGTTAAAAGTAAAAACTTTATAGCATCGATTATAAGATAAAAAGTAATGTGATCGCTTAATTTATGTTATATTAAAAATTAATTTTTCTGTTATTATATTTTATGGATCAAAATACCTTAGATTTTTACTTAAATGAGCAAGTACAAATTAGTGCATCCAATTTTATTGAAGCAATAGTATTTTCGGCAATATTGTCTTTATTAATACAATTTGTTTATATTAAATTTTCCTCAACTTTATCAGATAAATTTGAATTTTCTAAAAATTTTGTAATATTGGCTTTGGCTACAACTCTAGTTATTACAATTGTTAAATCATCTTTGGCACTTTCACTTGGATTGGTTGGTGCGTTATCTATTGTAAGGTTTAGAGCAGCAATCAAAGAACCAGAGGAATTGGTTTATTTATTTTTAATTATTGCTACAGGATTGGGATGTGGAGCAGGTCAAATAATGATAACTGCAATAGGAGTATTGATATCTTTATTCATAATAATTATTTATTCGATCTTTATAAAAAGAAACCAGTTGCATGGTGACCAAATAACAAATTTTACTATTATATTTGCACAAAGGATTCCTGGTGTTGAAATTGATAGAGTAATATCAAAAATAAAGAAATTTTGCCTTGAAATGAAATTTATATCTTTGTCATCTACTGATAATGAAACTACTTTAAATTTAGATATAAAAGTAAAAAGTTTTGAAAAATTAAATCAAATTTCTAAAGAAATTGAAAAAAAATATAATAATAGTAAAGTTTTATTTTCAAAAAACAACTCCTTATCTCTGTAAAAGATTTAGATGTTTATAAAAAAAAATTTAGAGAAAAAAAAAATCTCTTTTAATTTAATAGCTAAAATTTATTTTTTTTTTTCTTTAATTGTAATCTTTTTAGGGACCTTGCTTATAATTAATACAGGAATTTGGCAAAATAATAAAAGTGAATTATTAAACAGATTTTATTTTAATGGTATTAACAATTACACAAAGTTGATAAATATTGTTGCACATTCAACTAAAAAATTTGGTTTCAAATATAAAACAATTGAATTAAATATTGCCTACGAAAATCAATTAATTATAGAAAAGAATAGAAAAGATTTAGTTGAGAATTCACTTTTTTCTGGATCTAAAAGAAGACAAAGCGACACTTTTGAAATCGTCGAAGCTGAGTTAGTTCATAATAATAAAAACTATGATGCCAGAATAAGACTTAAAGGCGATAGAACAATCCATTTTAGAGATAAAGATAAATCATCTTATAAAATTGAGATATTAGGCGATGAAAGACTTAATGGGATGAAAAAATTTTCTTTTATTAAGCCTAGAGTTAGAAATTACATACACGAATGGTTATTCCATGAGTTTTCGGGAGAGGGAAATTTAATAAAATTAAATTATGAATTTGTTTATCTCTACATTAATGGTTCCAATCAAGGTCTTTATGTTCTTGAAGAAAATTTTGGAAAAGAATTAGTAGAGAGAAATAAAAGAAGAAATGGACCAATTTTTACTGTCTTATCAGAGTATAGCTGGGATATTTTTAATTCAGAGCTTGAAGTTTATAATAAAAAATATTGGTATAATAAAGAAAATATTAAAATTTTAGATTTTTCAAAAAAAAAACTTAAAAGATTTCTCAATGGCGAGCTAGAAATTAACGAAACTTTTGATATAAAAAAGTGGGCATGGTATTTTGCAGTTACTGACTTAACCTATACATTTCACGGAGTTAACCCCAATCAAGTAAAACTTTTTTATAATCCAGTAAGTGGTTTATTTGAACCTATTCCTTATGATGGTCATCGATTTAATAAAAATTTTAATAAAAATTTAAAAACCTTTGAAAGTAGATCAAATTTTGAAATGGCATCAACTTGTCTAGACCCAAAATCACCATGTAGAAATAAATTAGCTAATGATGAAGACACAACAGATCAATGGAGATTTAGATTTTTTTATAAAAAGGATGGATTAAAATTAAACAAAGATTTTTTTGAAGCCTATATAGAAGCTATCAAAATTATTAGTGATAAAAATTATTTAGAAAAATTTTTCTTAAAAAAAAATAAAGAAATTGAAAGAATAAATTCAGCGATTTACTCTGATTACTTCTTTATTGATAATGCGGCATATGATAAATATGGTCCTGGATTATATTATTTTTCTAAAAAAGATATTTTCCATCGAGCAAAAGTTTTAAATGATAAAATTAAACCGCTCCAAAATAAAATAAAAGTAGTAGATAATACTAGTGAAATTATATTAGAAAATAAGGACCCTATAAATTATCAACTGACATTAAATAATTTACATTGTGAAAATCTTGTAAATGAAACAAATAATTTTGTCAATTATGATCCGAATTTACCAATAAGGTTTGATCGAAAATTAATTTTTGAAAAAAAAGATATTATTGAAAATACAAAATGTACTTTTGCTGAATTTGTTGATAATAAAGGAAATAAATATATCAAAAAAATTCATTTTGAGCCCAAAATAACTTTTAAAGAGACAAAAAATAAAAAATTTTTAGAATATTTTATTAATAAAAATGGTCAGTTAATTTTAAGGAATAAAACTACTACTATTAATGAAAATTTATTTATACCAGAAAATTTTCTTGTAACAATTAAACCAGGAGAAAAAATAATATTGAGTGACAACGCTTTTATTTTTTCGAAGTCACCCTGGAAAGTGGGTGAAAAAATAGGTAGGGTAGAAATTCGTGGAAAAGAAAGTAATTTTGGCGGTGGCCTTTTCATTTCTAATTCATCTAAAAAGTCTTTATTTATTAATACTGATTTTTCATATTTGTCTGGTCTAGAAGAGCAAAGATTTTTTGATTTCAATTATAAATTATTTGAAGTTAAAACTATTTACAGAGGTAATAAATTAAATGATTATTTTTATAAAATAAATAATTCAAAAAAAACAGATTATGGTTTTTTGGATGGAAGAATATTATATGGATCATTAAATTTTTTTAATACATCTGCAGATTTAATTAATTGTAATTTTTCAAAAATTGACTCAGAAGATGGAGTAAATTTTATAACTAGTGGCTATTTAATTAAAAATGCAAAATTTGAAGAACTTAGTGGAGATGCAATTGATATTGATTTTGGCAGCGGAGAAATAAGTAATTCGTCATTTAAAAATGTTGGTAATGATGGGGTAGACCTTTCTGGAACTGAAAGTTTTTTATATAATTTAGAATTTGAAAATATTTTAGATAAAATTATAAGCGTTGGAGAGGATTCAAACGTTAAAATTAGAAATTTAAAAGGATCTAAATCTTTCTTAGGAGTGGCTAGTAAGGATGGATCAAAAACTTATTTAAATGAAGTAGAATTTGATAGAGTCAATATACCTTTTGCATCATATATAAAAAAAAAATCTTATAAAGCAGCTCATCTAAATATAAAAAATATAAATAAACTAGACGTTTTTGAAATATTAGGTTTGAAAGATGAAAATTCTGAAATATTAATAAATGGCAATAGTAAAGGCAATATAGAGAAAGACATATTAAAAGTTATTTATAAAAGACTACCAATTGAAAAAAATGATAGAAGGATTTAAAAATAAAAATTTTTTTGAGAGAATTGAGAGAAAATGGATTTTTAATAAGGATTTAATTAATCTTAAAAGTTTAAATATCAATATTTGTAGAAGTAAATTAAAATTTCAACAAGTTTTTTCTAAAAGAAATGTTAATTCAATTTATTTTGATGATTTAAACTTGTCTTCTATTATTGAAAATTTAGATGGTGTAATGAATAAAAAAAAATACAGGATTAGATGGTACGGAGACAAAAAAATTATTAGTAATTGTTCATTAGAAATTAAAGAAAAAAAAGGTTTTGTGTGTAGAAAATTAGTAAAACCTATAAAATTAAAAAATAAAATTTTTTTTAATTATGATGGCATAAATGATCTTAAAAAAGAGATTTTAAAATTAATTGACTACAAAGTAAACCTCACCCCAGTTCTTTCCACACATTACGTTAGGGAATATTTTTTATCTACTTTGAATAATCAAATTAGAGCTACTTTAGATTACAACATCTCTTCACATTCAATAATTAAAAATCAAAATTTGATTTTCAAAAAAAATTTTGGTGATTATATTTATGAAATGAAATATCAAAAAAAATATGAAAATTTGGTTAGAAATAATGTACTTAATTTAGCTAATAGATATTCTAAAAGCTCTAAATATGTTAATTCTGCAATAAATAAACCGATTTATTTTTCATAAATGTTAAATAATTATAAAAAAACATTATATTTTTTAATATTTTTTTTCACTTTTAATAATTCTTTTTCTTCTGAAATTATTTCTAAAAACGAAATTTTTCCATTTAATTTGGACAATAGTATTAATGCATTTATAGAAATACCTGCAGGTACTGATGAAAAATGGGAAATGTCACTAGATGGAGAAAATTTTACTCAAGAATTGCAGAAAAATGGACCTAGGAAAATTGATTATCTTCCTTATCCAATTAATTACGGATTTATTCCACAAACTATATTATCAAAAAGAGTTGGAGGTGATGGTGATACGTTAGATATTATTGTTATAGGTCCTCAAATTAATAGAGGTTCAATTGTGAAGGTTAAAGTCATTGGTATGATAGAGATCTTAGATGAAGGAGAGCTAGATACAAAAATTTTATCAGTATTGATCAAAGATGGGCTAAAGATATCAGAAGTTAATTCTTTAAGTGATTTAAAAGAAAATTATATTGGAGCATTAGAAATAATTTTAATATGGTTTGAAAATTATAAAGGCAAAAAACTTAAAGTAAAAAACATTTTAGGGAAAAGAAGATCTATGGAAGAAATAAAATTAAGACATAACGATTTTTTATCTGAAATTAAAAACAAAAACTAAGCTATGTAAGGACGTCTTAATACCCAGCTGGCTGAATTTATTTTTACTAATATTCTTCCTATACCAGTAGGTGTATTTCCGTATCTTTCAAGCCAATCGCTAATATCTTTGTTTTGTTGAGCAGTGTATTTAAATTCAATATCAGTTGGTTTATTGAATTTAAAATGTTCAATATTTTCACCTCTAGGAGTTCGCATCCAATCTGCTATATTGTAAGTAAAATTTGATTTAGGATTATTTTTGCATCTATCATCACCCCAAATATTATGAACTCTGTTTACACAAAAATCGTTTACATCGTGTAACATTTTTTGTTTATCTTCCGATATTTCGTTGTAATTTAAAAGCTCTTTAAACATTGAAAATATATATTCGTTCCACTCAGAAAACATTTTTGTGGCAACAGCTCCGTAGGTTTGTAAAAGATTATGACCCATTTTTCCTGCACAAAGTTTTTTGTAGTTCTCTTCCTTTTTACAATAATCATTCAACTCATCATAATTATCCCAAAGTTCGCCTTTAGTATCTTTGATAAAAGCTTCTAAAAAGTTTCTAAAACTCTCTGGGGCTTTAAGAGAGTTTTCTCTAATTTTTGTCAGGAAGTCTATTATCGGAATATTTTTTTGTCTAATAAGTTTGAAGAAAGGATTATAAAGTTCATTATTGTAAATTGATTGAATTAGCAAATGGTAAACTCTACATTCTACATATTCTTCAAATGTCATAGAATCTGATGAAGTTACTATTTCTTCTATCTCGACAGAAATTTCTCCGTTGTCTAATTTTCCAAAATCTCTAGGTATTACTCTAAAGTGAGATTTAACCCCATATTTTTCTCTATGAGCATCTGTACCCATTTCGGTTCCATTTAACAACATAAGATTGTAAGCTATTACTGCATCAATACCACTCTCAAGAAGGCTAGCTAAAGTACTTTTATGGCTTTTAAAAGTTTCACCAGGCAAACCAACTATAACCTCTGTGTTGCTTGGCAAACCGAGTCGAGCATATTCATCTGCTAACATAGTAATAACTTCTAATTTTATATTTTTTCTTTTTATATTTTCTAAAACATCAGGGTCTACACTTTGTACTGAAAGCCCAAACTGAAGTGAGCCATTTAAAAGTCTAAAAGCTTTAGAAATTCTATCTTTTCTATTTTTACCAGTGGAAGCTCTTGTATATCTCGGATAATTCACATCTTTTTGTAGTCTGTTTATATGTTCACATATCTCATAATCTCTTTCATACATTCCAAAATTAGAATCCGTTATTGTTAAATGTGAAACATTTAATGGGACCTTTTCAGCAATATAATCAAGTTCAGCATGTACTCTGTCTAAGGAGTAATAATTAACTTTTGTAATGAGTGAGTGCCCTTCGTGACAAAAGCTACAAGTGAAAGGACATCCTCTATTAGTTTCTATCATAGGACCTAACCTGCCATCAAAAAATTTATCCATGAACCCACTAAGATATGGTGAAGGTATTTCATCAAGAGTTTTTCTTCTTTTAAGAAATGTACCTTTAAGCAAATTTTCTTCGTCAATTCTGTGAACCATGCCATGAATAGCGGTTGATTTCATTTTTTGTAAATTATCTTTATACTCAAAAACTCTTTCAACTAAATTGCAAAATGCATCCTCTCCTTCAAGATAAGCATAGAAATCTATCAAAGGGTTTTTTAAAATAAATTGAGTTCTTTCTTTATCCTCTAAAGGGATGTTTGGACCTCCCATTACTGTAACAGTATTTGGGGATATTTTTTTTATCATTTTGAAAAAAGCTAAACCTAAGTTTAAATTCCAAGGATAGTTACTCATACCCAATATATCTGGAGTATGTTCTTTAATAGCTCTATCCAGATCTTTTGGATATTTAAAAAGTTCAATATCTACTCTTTCTTTAAATTTATTTTTGCAATAAGCTGCAACGAAACCTATGTTAAGTGGGAAAGCATCTGTGGCTAATGATATAGTATCATAAGTTAAGTCACAAAGATAAATCTTTAAAGGTTTCATAATAGATTTATAAAATTTTTATTAGAAATTATATAGCAATATTTTCTTGACTGTTCAATACCTGAACGGTATATAATTTTCGAAATATGCCAAAAAATGTTGAAAATAACACAAACTTTGAGGTTTTAAGGAGCATAGATAATAACCCTGGATCAAGTCAAAGAAAATTAGCATCCAAATTAGGTTTTAGCCTGGGAAAATTAAACTATTGTTTGGGTGCTCTTAAAGACAAAGGTTTAATTAAAATAAAAAATTTCAAATCAAATAAAAATAAAATGAATTATATTTATCTTTTAACGCCTGCTGGAATAACAACTAAAACAAAACTTACAATTAAGTTTATGGAAAGAAAAATGAAGGAATATGATGAATTAGCTGCAGAGTTAAAAAAAGGTAAAAACTAAAAAATAAAATGTGGGCTGTTATAAAATATAATAATAATCAGTACAATTTTTTTAAAGAAAATTTCAGAAAAATATGTTCTGATCAAGTTGAGTTTTATAATCCTAAAATAAGTTATAAGAAAAAAAATCATTTGATAACAAAGTATATCTTAAAAAATTACGCTTTTATATATTGTTCAAAATTTAAAAATCAAAAAGAATTAATTAAATATAAATATATTAAGGGGTTAAAATTTTTTTTAGAAGGATATATTGAAAATCAAGAACAAATCCAAGAATTTATTAATTTATGTAAACATCATGAGGATAAGAAATTTAATATAAGTAAATCTTTTTTTTTAGCTCTTAAAATGAATAAGATTAAATTCTTAAATGGGCCGCTAAAAAATCTTATTTTTGATATATTTGAAAAAAACAAAGATAAGAAAAATTTTAAAATCAAATTGGGGCAAATACCTTTAACAATACAAAAAAAATCAAGTTATTATTTTCTCCCAATTTAATAAATTTAAACAAATGAAAAAAAATTTTAAGCGTTCTTTTTCATTGTGCGGAGCTATGGAATTTTAAAATGGAAAAAAAAGTTGCAATTATAACCGGTGGTTACAAAGGCAACGGCAAAGCTATTGTAGATAAATTTTTATCAAATAATTATAAAGTTTATAGTTTAGATATTGGTTATAAAAAAAATTATTTTTCAGATAAAATAATAAAACTTAAGACTAATTTAGAGAAAATATCTGAAATTGAAAAAGCTATAAGGTTAATTAAAAAAAGAGAAGACTCCATTAATGTTTTGGTAAACAATGCTGGAATTTCTTTAAAAACAAATAATAAAAATTTTTTTAAAAATTGGCAAAAAACTTTAGCCATTAATTTGACTGCTCCATATATCGTTAGTCTATTATGTTTACCAATGTTAAAAAAAAATAAAAAACCCAGTATAGTAAATATTTCTAGTCTAAATGGTAAAGTTGCCATGTCCAACAATCCCTCTTATAATGCTTCGAAAGGTGGCATATCAGCCTTAACAATGAGCCAGGCGCTTGATTTTTCAAAATATAAAATTAGAGTTAATGCTGTAAGTCCAGGTTATATTAAAACAAATATGACAAAAAAATCCTATAATAATTCTAAAGAGTATAGAAAAAGAATTAGTAGAATGATGATAAATAAATATGGCTTACCCAAAGACATTGCTAATGCGGTTTTCTTTTTAGCATCAGAAAACGCTACATATATCAATTCAACTGAAATTGTTGTAGATGGTGGTTTTTTAAAGAAAGGTATTTAAAGTGCAAAAAAAAAATATAATTATTTTTGGTGGATCTGGAACCCTTGGCAGAGAAGTTTTGTTTAATTTAGCTAATGAAAATTTTAATATTGTCTTTTCATCAAGACTAGTAAAAAAAAATAATTACAAAGGTATTAAAAAAAGTGCTGTTCTCACAAATTTAAAATGTGATGTTTCTGATGAGAAAAGTATAAAAAACTTCATAAGTAGAGCTTATAAGATACTAAAAAATGTAGATTGCGTAATCGATTGCACAGGTATTTTTTATTACGATAAATTAAAAAATATAACCACAAAGTCATTATTAGATATGTTTAACGTTAATATTTTTGCAACGGTTTTAATAAATAAATATATTGAGGCTAATAAATCTAATTCAAAATGGGTTAAAATAATTACCTGTGGCTCATCCTCAGCTGTTATTGGTGCAACAGATACAATTTCATATTGTGCTTCTAAACATGCTTTAATTGGTGCAATAAAGTCTCTTAATCAGACTGTATATAAAAAAAAGATTATTAATTATTGTCTTAACTTTGGAACTTTAGATAGTAAAATGAGTAAGCAAATCAGAAATACTAGAAATCAGAACCTAATTAGCCAACAAGACATAGTCAAAAGTATTTTATATTTGATTAATCTTGGAAAACATGGTTTGCCTGAAGAATTATATTTAAAAAGATTTAATTAAAATGTTAGATATCAAAAAATATTTTAGCAACAGTTCTTCAACTATATCTAATTTGGTAAAATTTGAAAAAGAGATAAATTTAATAGTGGATGAAATTTTCAAAACTCAGATAAGTGAAAAAAAATTGCTAGTAGCAGGTAACGGTGGATCATGTTCAGATGCTGAGCATTTCACAGGAGAACTGCAATGCACATATAAA
>MDSW01077306.1_pt1 | contig 11661 bp, 16 predicted proteins | sample 811171 | NCBI WGS metagenome assembly MDSW01 (sample SAMN05326641, study PRJNA326480) | marine metagenome | isolation source: seawater | place: Atlantic Ocean: North West | collected 2012
AAACAAAACAAAAAAGAGGATTTAGGGCTATTTCTGTAACACCCAGAAATAGGGCTAATTCTTGGCGTTTCTTCAGGGTATCTCTCAATATATAGCTAAGAAAATAATTTCGCCTGGTGTTTTTTTTCATCTCCAGGACGGGTGTTACCCTTTTGCTGGTCATTTGCTGGTCATTTGTGGTTATGTAGGAACGACCAGCAAATCAAACAGAGAGATTTAACCTAAGTAGATGGATGTCACGGTATAACTATCATCAAAACAAACACGAATCTATGATGTCAATCCCGCAATACAAGCGTGACTTCCTCACTCTCATCTCAAACGGATATGATAAACTCATGCACACCGTTATCGTCGACGAGATCGGAGAGTCCCCCATCTGCGAAGAAGAGTGTTACATTCGCAACAACTTCCTCGAGTTTGACAAGTCATTAAACGCGTATGGGTTTTCAGTCTATAAATTTTGTGATACAGTTGACCGCCTCGATGCCACGGGGTGCGCGGACTTTAACGCCGCCATGTTCTACCTCGACAAACTCGGGTTTTCTATCGGTAAAGCATACGACGAATCTCGTGTGTCGTTCAAAGACCTTCGGATGTATTTCGGAGCATCATGGAACCGTAAGTGTGACGAACTATATTATAACATGTCTGGCACCGAGCGATATGAGTACTCGAAGTTCTTAGAGTTTTAGAAGTTTCTAGAAATTTTAATACTAAAACCAGAAAATTTTTTTATTTCAATTCTTTTCCCTTTTACAAAAGTTTTCGGAGTTGATCACCGAGCGTGAACAAGGTGGAAAGCTAAAAGAAAGAATATTTATAAAAGTTTTTCGGAAATTGTACAACGCAATAACCTGGAATTTTAGCATCATCAAAACAAGCACGTGCGACCAGCATCCGCGGCCATACCTAGGCAAAGTCGAAAAAAATGGGAATATGGGTCCTTTTTGTCCGATTTTTTGTCGATTTTTCAATATTTCTGTTCAGCGATTTTCGGGATTTTTGAGCCCCTTTGAGAAAAAATTTGAAAAAAATGGTCAAATTTGGGATTTTAATTGACTATTTTCGAATTATAGACCGTCAAACTGGTTTTTGGAAATATGGACCACACATTTCCATTAACCAACGAAACCCCGCATACGCAAACCTCGTGATTGAATGAGAGATCACAGAAGTTGGGGAGGATCACGGAAGTTGGGGAGGATCACAGAAGTTGGGGAGGATCACGGAAGTTGGGGAGGGTCACAGAAGTTGGGGAGGATCACAGAAGTTGGGGAGGGGGACCGCGAACGTGGGGAAGGTCACGGAAGTGGAAAAAATTTGTGAAGTGATAGTAAATGGGGAGGAGTGTATACAATGTCTTCACAGAAGCTTTCGTTATTGGTGTCATGAACGCCATTCTTATTTTTACTATCAATCAGGTGAATACTAAAGTCGAGGGACCCGTGTTACACTTTGTAGCGGGTGCTCTTATTCACATCATTTTTGAGTATACTGGGGGTAATAAGTGGTGGTGCGAATTAACTTATTAATTTACATTAAGAATGCTATGGATATTGCTTATAGTTTATGCTATTCCATATACATGTTTTAAACTAGTGTACAGCGAACGTCGAAAAAGGGGATTTTCACCAAGAGGGTCATCATTCATATTACAAGAAAACACACTTCAGCGCAGCGCTTGACGGATAGAATTAATCAGACGACGCGCACCCGATCGAGTTAAACACGCTCGTGTAATATGTATCGTCCTATCATCGTCTGAGAATATATCCACATCCTCTTCAGAATACGATGCAAGACTCTCATTAATGCTCATAGCACTTTCCATCAACTCGTTCATTCTGCGGCGAATACTATCATTAACCTTATCAAGATAATTTCGGTAAAAATGACCTTGCGTCGAAATATAGTAAGGTAATTCAGATTGAAACCTCAACCATTCACTGTGTGGAATCCACAACCCCCGAGCCGCGTCATTCAGGGGGAATTCCACACCATATCGCCTCTCCGCGTCGGCGATGGCACTTCGTCTTACAACCGAGGTAATGTTGCGTCGAATACGTCCCATACTTTCAAATTCCCTTCTTATTTCGTCTAACTCACTGTCAAAAGAATCCAGAAAATCCGTTTCATCTCCAAGAAAAGGAAGATCTCCCGAATCCGAATCCGAACCAGAATCGGACTCCGGATCGGAATCAGGAATGTGATAAACAGCGAATGGAGCTCTCTGAGGAACCACGGTGGGTGGTGTTGATCGAGACGTCTTGTTGAAAATGTTCTTCATCGTGTTACACATTTTCAAATAGTCACCCTCGGGGAGAATTTTTGAATTCTCATCGATGAGCGCCATAAGTTGGGTAAGGTCTTCCATCTTGTTTGTTTGTTATTTATTCACAATCATCACGCGACTTAGGTTCGATTAATTCATTTAAAAATATATTGTCAACACAGGACATGTACCAGACCTCGTACGACAAGTCTGAATGTCAGACCGGAATAGTACACATAGGTTATGGAGCATTTCATAGAGCGCATCAAGCCGTCTATATTGACGATTACATGGAAAAGACAGGTGACCTTCGTTGGGGTATAGTAGCTGTCAATTTGAGAAACGAAGGATTTCGAGAAATCGATAATTACATCTTAAAAACCCCCTCCGAATGTAGAATGGTTCGCTCACATCTCGATTATATTGATTGGACAAAGAATCGAACTATAGCAAAACACATGCTCACCCTTCCCAGTGTACACCTGATTACGATAACCGTAACAGAAAGTGGCTACACACCGGGATCACCCCTTTTCGAATATCTCGCATGTGGTCTGAGAAACCGAAAAATGCCAATAACGATCATGTCTTGTGATAACAGTCGTCATAATGGTATTGTATTAGAGACACAATTTTTAGCATATTTATATCAGACGAACCAATTTGAATTGGCCGATTGGGTTCGTGAAAATGTAAAGTTTCCTTCGTGCATGGTAGATAGAATTACACCCCGTACAACAGATATACTTCGTAACGAAATAGAAGACAAATATATCGGGTATGGACACTCGGCAGTTCAGACGGAAGAGTTTACACAATGGGTTATTGAGAATAAATTTGCGTCGGAATTTCCGGATTTAACGTGTGTGGGTGTTACCATTACAGAAAATATCGAACCATACGAAGAAACTAAAATAAGAATTCTCAACGGTGGACATACGTCTCTCGCTTACATAGGCGTTTTATCTGGTTACGAAACTTTTGACCAAGTTATGAATAATCCTATACATCGTAACCATTTCAAAAAATTACAAGAGACTGAAATTATACCATCCATAGATATCGATCTTCCATTTGATATACATGAGTACGTAGAAATGATAGAAGAACGCATTTCAAACGTGACAAACATAGACTATCTCGAACGAATTTGTATGGACGGGTTTACAAAGTTTCACACATTTGTTGTACCTTCACTTAGAAAATGCCTCGAACAAGGTATTTACCCTATTCACATTTATAAAAGTATAGCTGCGTGGTACATATATTCCAAAAAATTTGCGAAGGGTTGTAAAAAAATACGATACAGCGAACCAAATTGGGTACTACTCGAACCACTCCTTCAGGATGGTAAAATGAACGATTTTGTCACGAATGAACGATTGTGGGGGGATATTCCTAAAGAATATATAACATTTACACGCGATCTAAAAACTATTCTCATGTCCCAAACATACGAAAAGGAAATCGACTTACTCTCAGATGACTAACGATTTTGGTAATTCCTAAAAAATTCATCAATAGACTGTGTATATGTCATAGGTTGATTTTGATCAAGAAGAAATGGAGGTGGTTTTACACTCTTGTGTATATGTTTAATAATGTTACACATTTTGATATAATCCCCCTCCGGAATTCTGGTGGCATTTTTATCCACCAATTCGAGAAGTTCATGAAATTTATCCATATTTTCATTGTATTATATATTTTCTACATAGCACTTAGGTATGGAACATCTTTCAAATATTATGGCGATTTTGGATGATGATAAATTATTCCCGACACGCACGGAATGGGCGTATGTCGAAATATGTAATGAACTAAAAAAACTACATTTAAAATTACAAGAACTTTCTGGACGCGTAGAATCATCAGCTACGATAGATCCGTCTGCGCCCCCATGTAACCGCATTTAAGTCTTTCGAGGCGGTGATTTTCCCTATGCCTGAATAATGTGTATTCATGAATATCACCACTCAACATCACTTGACCTGGTGTTTTCGTGTGCTTAACCTGTCCCACGCGAACCATATCAACACAAGCCATCTTCATTTCATTGGGTGCGGAACTGTGGTGAATGGCGAGTATCGCGGCATCTTTCCTCGTTTCTTTTGGTACAACATCCCCGTCATAACATATTACCACGTGCGCACCCGTACATCCAGTTGCGTGCATCCACCATTCGTTCGGAGAGCTCGTAGACGTCAGTATATCGTTTTCTTTCGCAGATTGTCCTATTTTAATAGGGATACCATCTAAAGAAATGTACGTCAACATGTATCCTCTTATATTATAATCTTTAATAGTTATATATGAAAGTTGTATTATCAAAGAGCCCTAAACCTGAAAAAAAATACAGAGTACAATTCGAAGATGGCACATATACCGATTTCGGTGGTAAAGGGTATTCAGATTACACGATACATAAAGATCCATCGCGCATGAAACGTTATCTCATGCGTCACGGAAGAATGGGTGAAACTTGGTCTAAAAAGGGTATAAAAACGGCTGGATTTTGGTCTCGTTGGTTATTATGGAGTAAACCTTCGATGGATGAGGCTAAAAAATTAATGTCTACACGTTTTGGAATTCGTTTCATTTAAAAGAAATGATCAGTTCTGTACAACTTCGCCTGGTATGTCGCGGCTTTGCCCATAACGTTCACGTTTTCGTTACCGTATAATTCGCGACATCCCAAATCATCCATACAATCACGACCTTCGTGTGTAACTGGTATAGAATACGCTTGTTCACCTGGTGTAGATGTATAATAGTGATATTGATCGCGTCGCCCACGCACTTCTTTACCGTATAATGGAAGTGTTTCTTCATTTTCACCGACTAAAACACCCATTTGCTGAACATATCCCGGTTTATATTCCTTTATCGGGGGATCCCTAAATTCGGGATTTCTACGAACTTCCACTGGAACTTCCACGGGCACGTGAACAGGAACACCAACCTTTACAATTCTTTTAGGTCGAAACGTTAAGAGATAAAGTATCGTAGCCACCAAAACAAAAATCATCAAAGTATTCGTAATAATCTTATTCCTATTCTTCATTTATATAAGTCACGAATTTTATCTAACCCTGGAATTCGATCTAATCTATATTGAACGAACATCCATAAAAAGAATAATAAACTTTTCAAAAAATTATTTGATGCGGTATCGTCCATCTTATATATGGGTCCTACGACACGCCCGAAAAATGTATTTTCTTTATTTTCACCCGTGAGATGCATCTCCATCTGAGTAAGTGCGCACGTGTCATCATTTACGGACCAATGGAAAAAAATAAATGGAACCAGAATCGTATAAAATTCTAAATTTTCACGATTTTTCATAAATGGAACCACGAGCATCGTCACAAGAAAAAATAGATGAATAAAAAATATAATATTCATTCTTATTATGGATAAAGAAAAGAAATTAAAACAATTGTCCAAAGTAAAACCCAAGAAAGAATGGCATCCCCAACAGGAAAAAATTTTGAAAACGTGGGGTGAAACATCCGCGTGTTATCGCTATATGCACAATCACGCATATCTCGTATACAAGAAACAGAGTATGCGATTTACACTCCCGGTCATCATTCTGTCAACAATAACAGGTACGGCAAACTTCGCACAGGGATCATTTCCAGAGGGAATGCGTGGAGCGGTTCCTTCGATCATTGGTGCGATGAATCTCATCGCGGGTATCATCGCGACGATTATGCAGTTTCTTAAAATTAACGAACTCATGGAAGGATTCCGAGTCGCATCACTTCAATACGGTAAATTGTCTCGTACGATTCGATTAGAACTTACTCTCCCCCTGGAAGAACGTTCACAAGATGGATCCACTATGATCGAAAATTGTCGCGCTGAATACGATCGACTTATCGAACAATCTCCACCCATTCCATATTTCATCATCCAGTCTTTCGAAAAACAATTCCCAGATGATTCAGACTTTTTCAAACCTGAGATTATGCACATTCAGCCTATCGACATGTTCATAAGTGAGGATGATATGAGATATGAACTGAAAAAGGAGCTAAACGCTATAAGAGAAGATCCTCGTCTGACAGAGCTTGAAACAGTCGTTATAAAATCTGAGACAGGCGACGAGTGAGATAAAGTACCATCATAAACAATATGATATTAAAGAGTGCGACACATAGTACGTAAGGAAGAACCTTCCTTTTCATAGGTTCGATTATCCTGGTTTGCAGTGTTTCGTTCTCCAAAAAAATATCTAATGCTTGTTCAGTGAGATCATCTTTAATGGACTCTTTCATTAAAATAATACCACAAAAAAAGGAACGCCCGCCAACGCTTCATCATAATGAAATAAGACTACTCAAGGAATATATCGATCAGGGTAAGAATGTATTCATATGCGGTCCTGTCGGATGTGGAAAGTCTTTCGTGGTAAATGATATTCTAGACGGGACAAATAGTATTGAGTTACATTCCGAACTTTTTCATAAAAAACACTCATTCATGAATATTGTGGGTGATACGAGCTCACATATATTGATTGATGGTTATGATCCATCTGTTTACGGTCATAAACAAATCGTGGATAGGGTTTCAGAAGATAAAGAACGTGTGACAAAGGGATCTGTAATCGTAACATCAACTTCCATTCATATAATTCCAAACTTTGAATTAATACTCATTCCCCGACGATCCCCCGATGCCATCGCATCACTTGTGTGTGATAATCCTCGCGCACAGATGGCATCTGAAAAATGTAAAGGAAATATAAGAGATTTTTTTGATTATCTCAATTTCTCAGATGAAAAGGACGTGTTTAAATCGTCGAAAGACATCATAGTAGATATTCTCTGTCACACAGGGTCGTTTGATGTTTCTAGCGCTGTTCACGAACATGGACATATAGTAGATGTTGTTCACGGTAATTATACTCTCTCAAAAAATGCGAATCATTCGGCTATAATAAATTCATTATCTTTGGCAGACGTATACGACACTATCATGTATAAAGGTGACTGGGAATTGATGCCATATTATATAAATTCTGGTATGGCGATACCTAAACAGTATATGGGAGATCCTTTAAAATCTACACATATTCAACCCGGTAGTACATGGACAAAATATGGAAATTATAAAATGAGGTACAATAAATTACGCTCAATTCAAACGAGACACGCGAATAGTATAGGTTTAGAAGAACTTTGTGTAATTCGACAATACGCAATCGCGGGAAACTTCGAACCTTTAATAAATTATAAACTTACTCCAAACGATTTCGACGTGATGAATCATTTAGCAGTTGGAAATAAATTGAAAGCGGCCGAAGTCACCAAAGTTAAAAAGAAGCTTCGTACAATGATCAATGAGTAGTACCGAGAACTCGGACGACGAAGAAGAAAGCTCTGTACGAACCGTGGGGTGTGATATTTATTATTACGGGGATGTTGATCGAGATACCACACTCGATTTCTTAGAAGCGTTTAAAAAACTAGAAACCGATCTACTCAAGAAATCTATCGACCTACCCGGATATACACCCACTATTCGAGTACACATTCATAGTGATGGAGGAGATGTATTTTCCGGACTAAATGCGATGAATACACTAACCAATTCTCGTGTAAAGGTTATAACTATCGCGGAGGGTACATGCTGTAGTGCTGCGACATTTATTCTTTTGGGTGGTTCTGATCGACGAATGGGGCGTCACGCGTTTATTCTCATTCATCAATTGTCTTCTGGATTTTTTGGAAAATACCAAGAGATGAAAGATGAGATGAAGTCGTGTAAAAAGATTATGCGCACAATAAAAGACTTGTACAGGTCGGAAACGTCAATTCCAAAAGAAAAATTGGACGAGTTTATGCGGAAGGATGTATATTTGAATTATGACGAATGTCTCAGTTACGGTATCGTTCACGGGACCGCTTGACGGTGATATATCTCCTGTATAAAACAAATACACCTAAGATGACAATCCCTATACTGATTGTATTCATATTAAAAGGAATAGTGGTTACTGGAGCAGGCTTAAGTCGCTCCATTCTTTCGTAATTTACTACAGGAAGCATTCTACTACTATGAATACAATTTTTACTACCGATAAAAACGGCAAAAAGAGATATCTCGACATACATGTCGAGAAGATTAAAGACACTTGGTGTATCGTAAAATTGACTGGACAAGTCGGAGGAAAAGAATCTAGGTCAGTAATTGAAATTCCCTTGGGATATGAAAGTGCAATGAAACGCGCAGATACCATGTGGAAAAATGCGAACACGAAGGCTACTGCGATTCTTCCCATGTTGGCGAACAAATGGAGTGAACGAGAACAGTACATTTCAGAACCGTTCTATGTTCAACCCAAACTAGATGGTGTTCGACTCTTGGTTTCAAACAAAGGTGGTATTTCCAGGACGGGTAAAATCGTACCCGGTACAGAACAACTCGGGAAAGGTCTTAAGGATGGACAATATCTAGACGGTGAATGTTACGATCCAAACCTTACATTCGAAGAAATAACAAGTCTCTTCAAAACGGATCCCACGAAACTCACGTTTCACGTGTTTGATTATTTTGATCTGAACAAGCTCGATCTAACTTTTGAAGAACGCATGAAATATGTCACGGTCGAGACGAGTTTGATTATGAAAAAGAGTATGTTACATCTCGCTCACGAAGTTTTTATTAAAAGGGGGTACGAGGGAACCATGATTCGAGATCGTCACGGTGTATATGAAGTTGGACAGAGAAGTAACTACCTTCTTAAACACAAAGATTTTCAAACGGAGGAATATGAAATTATTGACGCTACAACGGGACATGGACGAGATGCAAACTGTGTGGTTTGGGTATGTAAGACGCGAGACGGTACGAAGTTCAACGTCCGACCAGAAGGTACACTGGAAGATCGCGAGTATAAATACACAAACAGGGAACAGTTTATTGGTAAAATGCTTACCGTAAGATTTCAGAATTTGACAAACACTGGTGTTCCTAGATTCCCCGTTGGAATTGTAATTAGAGATTATGAGTGATATATTTGTAATGAACAAAATTGCTATTGATATCGATGAGGTTCTCGTACCTTTTGTAAGACCTATGGCTTCCTGGGCCGGACATAAAATGCCGCGTGGTAAAAATTACGCATATGTGTATCGAGACATGTTTAATATCACGGAAAAAGAATCTAAAAAAATGGTTCGAGAATATTATAAATCAGATGATTTTATTTTACTACAACCGACCATTGGTTCTCAACCAATTCTTAGACTCATACGTCCAGGTGTAGATAAATTGTACGCGGTAACTGGTCGTCAAGATTGTGCCAGGGACGTTACGGAAGAGTGGCTCGATTTTCATTTTAAGGATATTTTCGACGATGTGATTCTCACAAATAGTTATACAGATTTTGAAATTCCGAAATCGGATATCTGTAATAGTCTAAACCTTGACACGATTATCGACGATAATTATGCTATTTGTGAATCATGTGAAAAAAATGGGATGAATGCCATACATTTTGGGGGAAGTGATGGTATTATATACCCATGGTGTGAAAAACACTCAAACACTGTATTGAGTTGGAACGAACTGTATAATTTACATTCAATCAGTTTTGATTGACAAATTGCTTGAATTCGTCATACATAGATGAGAAGCGCTGAGAGAGCTCCAAATTAGCACCTTTATTCGGATGAAAAAGCATAGTTTTTACAGCTTCTATATAAATTTTCCTACCCTGTTTAGCCATTTCGCGTTTATTTATATTTTGTCTTTGCGAAAGTGCTACCAGTTTATTCTGCACGTTTTTGAATAGAGCCTCTGCTTTAGCCTTTTTAGCATTCGACTCGGCTTTTTCGGCATTTGCTTGAGCCTTCTTGGCATTCTCAGCAGCCTTCTTAGCAGCTTTGTTAGCGGCGTTCGTCTTATTACGACGATTTGAAGTTTCTCCCCTCGCCGCAGCTCGTGCCGCTCTCTCCGCAGCAGCTGCAGCCTTCGACCTCTCAACAGCCGCCTGCCTCGCCTGATTGTTCGCCTTTTTGGCAGCTTCTCGTGCCTTCTTCGCCTTTAACTTTGCCCTGGCTTCAGCCGCTTTGGCTCTTGAGTCTCTCACAGCTTCATTTCGCGCCATCTGATCGGCCTTTTTCGCGTTGTTGTACAACCACGCGTTGATCATTTCCACGTTTTTACTCATCTATTACGACATGAGAAAAAAATGCCAGGTCATAATAGATGACAACCCGTGCACAACGAGAAAGTTATATTAATACTCTTATATTAACCGATAATCAAAAAAATAAATTTAAAAATTCAAATCTGAATGTGAACACTATTCAAAATGTTGTTAACGCATTAAGAGGCAAGGGTGATCGGAATGTACGAATAAATGGAATATTAAATTCATTATCGAATGGAAACAGGGGACCTCTTAACACTTTGCTGAGACAAAACACTCAATCAGCTCGCAAGCAAAACACACCTACACCTAACCAAAACACTCAATCAGCTCGCAAGCAAAACACACCTACACCTACCCAAAACACAACTAGACCGATGAACAACACGAATCGCAACGCATTAAAACGTGAACGCCCCAATAAAGCAAATAATATAAATAAAATATACAAATATCCATATTTACACAGTGTGGTTCCAAAGACGAAAGCAAATAGAAATGATAATATTGGTAGAGCCAGATCCAAATTTGATGCACGTGTCGGAGGAAGATCCGAAAATGCATTCAATCCAATATTAATAAGTGACGAAACATTAAATTCATTTATAAATCTTGTAAATGATTATAATAAATTTAAGAATCAATTACCTAAAGATTTCAATAGAAGTAGATACGAACAGATATTAAATCACTATAAAATGATTTGTACCCGTGTTAAACGTTACACTTATTCGGATCTAACTAAAACTCAGTTGTCTTTCTTACGTGGATTACAGTTGATATGTGCGGGTGGATCTCAGGCAAATACACCGAATGAAAACGTGGCATTTAATAATTTACAAGAAAATAAAGATAAAGTGTATGACATTTTATCACTTTGTAGTAAAGATACCTTCATAAAACTTTCACGTCAGAAAACAAATAATGGTAGTAATGCTTCGGTTAGAATTTATATAGAAGATCTTAGTAAGAGACTTAATGAAAGAATAAAGGATCTCGATGCTGTCAAGGCAATCACGTTTTATTTAAAACATCAAGCAAGAAATAATAACAATAGACTGAGAAGTTTTGATAGTTATATCGATAGTCTAGGTAAAACTAAAAACACCCTAAAACTTATACCAGAAGATCTAAGAAAACTCATCGGATCATTTAAAGTGGTCTATGCTACAAAACGGGTACACGGATTACCTTTGGCTTTAGAATCGGGTCCCGC
>MDSW01117104.1_pt1 | contig 11661 bp, 8 predicted proteins | sample 811171 | NCBI WGS metagenome assembly MDSW01 (sample SAMN05326641, study PRJNA326480) | marine metagenome | isolation source: seawater | place: Atlantic Ocean: North West | collected 2012
GAAGCAACTTTCCATGAAACAAATGCATCGTGCATAAATTTAAATACAAACAAAAAAATCAAATAATTGGTCAATAGAGATAAGGACCAATCCAAAATATAACTGGTATATGTTTGAATGATATCAGTAGATGACAAGTAATTTGATAGCCAAGAAAAACAGATGGATTGAAAAAGATATAGGAATATAATTAATGCTCCAACAGCACCTATGAAAACAATTGTAAAAATTCTTGATAAACTTTTTTGTGAGAAAGTATCTGATTTTCTTTTCAATTTGATATTCATTCCAAAATACTCATTGATACTTCTTCTCAATGACATTAAAAATGAGGAACTAATGAAAATTAAAATTATAAAACTAAGAATCTCATACCATAAATTATGATTAGAAAAATTGTACTTACTAATAAGATTCATGATTTCACTAATGTTACTCAAGCCTATTTTATCAGTTAGAATATATTTTATAATGGCTTCAACTTTATAATGATCGATAAATCGACTAAATATGGAAAGAAATAAATACAATAATGGAAAAAGTGAAAACAAGGCATAGTATGCAATAGCGGCGCCATGAAAATAAGCACGTTCATCTTTATAAGCAATAAGGGTCTGTTTTGTTATTGATAAAACAGATTTTGCTTTATTTTTAAAATTAAATATTTTCAACTTTTATCTTTTTTACATCATTCATTATACTTTGACTGTAAAGAATAATTGAACCATAATCAGTGCTAAATAAATTTTCAATATAAGCACCTTTAAATAAAGCTTTTTCAAAGCTAACATTAATACCATGATCATTTGCCTTAGCTATAGTGTACTGATTGGGTCTAAAACAAATTTTCTGGTTTGGTAATTTTAAAATATTCCAAGGACCAAAAAGTTTTGCTTCTTCCTTGGATCTTGGTTTATAATAAAACTCATTTGGTGTCTTATGTTTGCCAAGTTTTCCATTTTTTAAATGTGTTATTTTATCACACAAAGCCAATAAATCAGAACCATCATGTGATACGATAAGCATAGATATGTTAGATTTATCTCTTATTTCTTTTAACCTCAATATCAAAGAAGCTTTCAATGCCGAATCCAAATGCGAAAATGGCTCATCTAGAAGCAATACAAGGGGTTTCTTTATTAAAGCTCTTGCTATAGCCAATCTTTGTTGTTCTCCACCTGATAATTGCTCAACTTTTCTATCAGATATTTTGAACAAATTAACCCATCTCAGAATTTTATTAATTTCTACTTTTCTTTTATCAAAAGGCAAATCAGATGCTTTGAGGTTCATGTTTTCATAAACAGTCATATATGCATCTAAAGAAAAATTCTGCTCAACAAGTTGAATTTGATTATATCCATAAATCAACATTGTTGCAGGCACTGGAAGATCATTATTATAAATAGAAATACTTCCAGATTGGGGATCCGGATTTAATAGTCCAGCAATAATTTTCAATAAGGAAGACTTCCCTGCCCCACTTTTGCCAACAATTCCTAATGATTCACCTGGTTTTAAATTAAATGAAATTTCTTTTAATAAAGGCTCATCAAAGGTTAAATTAATGTTCTTTAATTTTAACATTGATGTCTTTTAATAATAAGTGTAGCTATATGACCACCAAAACCAAATGTATTGCTCATTGCATAGTTAACCTCTGTTGAAAGAGATTCATTTAATGGGTAACTAAAGGAATCAGCAAATTCAGGTTCAATATTTTTTGTATTGATTGTAGCGGGAATTATTTGTTCTTTTAATGACATTACAGAAGCAATTGCCTCAATAGCTCCAGCAGCTCCTAAAAGATGCCCTGTCATTGACTTGGTTGCAGAAAGATGCAAATCCTTTCTTTCACCAAAAACTCTTTTCACGGCCTTTAATTCAGAAACATCTCCTAACGGAGTTGATGTAGCATGCATGTTGATATGGTTTATTTGATCTGAGGTTATATTGGCTTCTTTTAACGCTTCATTCATTCCAATTACAGCTCCATCTCCTTCTGGATGTGTTCCTGTTAAATGATATGCATCTGCCGCCATACCACCACCAACAATTTCACCGTATATGTTAGCGCCTCTTGCAACTGCATGCTCATATTCCTCAAGAATTAGAGCTCCAGCACCTTCTCCCATTACAAATCCATCTCTTTCAACATCAAATGGTTTAGAAGCTGATTCAGGATGGTCATTTAATGAAGACAAAGCTCTTGCTGAGGAAAACCCACCCATGGCAGAACCTATAACAGCAGCTTCAGAGCCACCAGTTACTATCACGTCAGCCTTATCCCATTTTATATAATTAAAAGCTTCAATTATAGCAGTGGTTGATGTTGCACATGCAGAAACAGGACAAAAATTAACGCCTCTAAATCCATATTTAATACTGATTAATCCAGCAGCAATATCAACAAGTATCCTTGGAATAAAAAACGGTGTAAAGCGTGGAGTTCCATCACCATTACAAAATTCTGTCATTTGCTCTTGAAATGATTGAATACCACCATTACCAGAACCCCAAATCACTCCTACTCTATCTTTATTAACTTTTTCAAGATTAAGATTAGAGTGTTTTAATGCTTCATCAACTGAGACCAATGCATATTGAGAAAATGGATCGTATTTTCTGAGCTCTTTTCTATCAAAATGATCAGATGGATTAAAACCTTTTAATTCACAGGCAAATTTTGTTTTAAATTTCTCAGTGTCAAATTTAGTTATAGGAGCTGCACCACTCTTGCCGTTTATCAATGAATTCCAATAATCATTTAAATTATTGCCAATGGGAGTTAGCGCTCCCATACCCGTTACAACTACTCTTCTCATATTTTATAATATTATAAAAAACCTAATTCTAATTTGGCTTCTTCACTCATCATGTCCTTATCCCAAGGTGGATCAAAAACAATGTTTACCTTTGATGATTTAACACCATTCATTGCAGCTACTTTATCTTCCACTTCTTTTGGCATTGATTCGGCAACAGGACAATTTGGAGAAGTTAATGTCATTTCAATTTCAACATTAACATCTTTATCAACTTTAACTTCATAAATTAAGCCCAATTCAAAAATATCAACCGGTATTTCAGGATCATAAATTGATTTTAATGTTTCAACTATTTGATCTTCTATATTTTCCATGCAATTTAATTAATGTATTTTAAAGATTCCTGCTTCATTCTATTTACCATACTCAATAATCCATTTGCTCTAGTAGGAGACAAATGATCTTGTAGTCCAATTTTATTAATAAAAAACAAATCTGATTTGATAATATCTTTGGGACTTTGGTTGTCGAGAATATCAATTAAAAGAGATATAATTCCCTTGGTAATAATAGCATCTGAGTCTGCTTTAAACTTCATTTTTCCATCTGTAAAAATAGCATCTACCCAAACTCTTGATTGACACCCTTCAATTAATTGAGAGTCTTTTTTATCTTCAGGATCAATAATTGGCAAGTCTTTTCCTAATTCAATGATGTACTCATACTTCTGCATCCAATCTTCAAATAGATCAAACTCTTCAATTATAGAATTTTGTTTTTCAATTAGTGTCATAATAATCATCAAAATTAGTTTAAAATACTTTTAATTATATAGTATTACAACTATTTTTTAAATTAAAACAAATCGAATCATTATCTGTTTACATTTGTGTATGTCAAAACCTAAATTTATTGAAGTTAAATGTGCAGAAGTACACAACCTTAAAGGTATTGATATAAAAATATCACATGGCAAAATAACAGTCATAACTGGTTTATCCGGCTCTGGAAAATCCTCATTAGCATTTGATACTATTTATGCCGAAGGACAAAGAAAATATATTGAGAGTCTATCAGCATATGCTAGACAGTTTTTAGGTAAATTAGATAAGCCAAAAGTTCAATATATTAAAGGGTTGGCACCTGCAATAGCGATTCAACAAAAGGTAATTACTAGTAATCCAAGGTCAACTGTTGGAACAACTACTGAAATTTATGATTATTTGAAGCTTTTATATAGCAGAATTGGGAAAACAATTTCTCCAATATCTGGTAATGAAGTTAAAAAACATACTACTACAGATGTTATTAATTATTTAAATGAAAAATTTAAAAAAAACGACAAAGCTGTATTGATAATTCCAATAATAAATTCATCAAAAAATAGCATTTCAAAACAAATAGAAACATTTAAAAATCAAGGCTTTAGAAGGCTGTATTGTGATGGTCGTATTATTAAAATAGATGAATATAAGTCTAATAAAAAAGAATTATATCTTGTAATAGATAGAATTTCAGTTGATTTTGATGATGAACAAAACATCCCAAGATATGCTGATTCAATTCAACTTTCATTTACTGAGGGTAAAGGCACATGTGGTGTTTTAAATATAAAAGATAACAGCATTCAATTCTTTAACAATCTTTTTGAGCTTGATGGGATGAGTTTTCAAGAACCAACTGAACACTTTTTTACTTTTAACAACCCCTATGGAGCTTGCCCAAAATGTGAGGGTTTTGGTCATACTCTAGGAATTGATCATGACCTTGTTTTCCCTGATAAATCATTAAGTGTTTATGAAGGTGCCATAGCGCCATGGAAAAGTAACTCACTCAAAAAATATTTAAACAAACTTATCTCAAATGCAGATAAATTTGATTTTCCAATTCATCGGCCAATAAACAAATTAGATCAAAATCAATACAATCTTCTTTGGGAGGGCAATTCTTTTTTCAAAGGAATCAATTCATTTTTCGCTTACATTGAAAGAAAAAAATATAAATTACATTATCGTGTATTATTGTCAAGATATAGAGGTCGAACACTTTGTGATGAATGCAATGGAAGCCGTCTAAGAAAGGATGCTTCTTATGTTAAAATCAATAATTTATCTATTCAAGATTGTGTTTTATCAAGTATCAAGGATAATCTTAAATTTTTTAAAGGAATTAAATTTACAGATTATGAAAAAGGTGTTTCACAAAGATTGATTTCAGAAATAATCAATCGATTGACAGTATTAGATGAAATCGGATTGTCCTATTTAACTTTAAATAGACAATCTAGCTCACTATCTGGTGGCGAATCTCAAAGAATTAATCTAGCCACTTCTATTGGGAGTTCATTGGTAGGTTCCATTTATGTATTAGATGAACCTTCAATTGGTTTACATTCAAAAGATACTGATAAATTAATATCAATTTTAAAAAGTTTAAAAGAACTTGGAAATACTGTAATTGTTGTTGAACATGACGAACAAATAATGCATCATGCTGATGAAATTATAGACCTTGGTCCAAAAGCCGGAATTAATGGTGGAGAATTAGTTTTTCAAGGCGCTTATAAAAAATTAAGTCAAGCTAAAAAAAGCATAACTGCCATGTATTTAACTGGAAAAAAAATGATTGATATTCCAAAACAAAGAAGGAATAGCTTTAAAAGTTTTTTTATTAAAAATGCAGATAAATACAACCTGAAGAATTTTAATCTTGAGATACCATTTAATAATCTTGTTTGTATTACAGGTGTTTCTGGATCTGGAAAATCAACACTCGTAAAAGAAATATTATATCCTGAATATAAAAGATATTTAAACAATAAGAATAGTATAAGTACACTTAAATATTTAAGTGGTGATATTCATTTAATTGATCAAATTGAATTAATTGATCAAAATCCAATAGGAAAATCATCAAGAAGCAATCCTGTAACTTATCTTAAAATATATGATGATATAAGAAAATTATTTTCAAACACCCCTTTAGCAAAACTAAGAAATTATAAGCCTGGTTTCTTTAGCTTTAATGTTGTAGGCGGAAGATGTGAAATGTGTGAAGGTGAAGGAGTAATTACCGTAAGCATGCAGTTTATGGCTGACATTCATCTGCCTTGCGAAAGTTGCAATGGCAAAAGATTTAAAAGCGAAACTCTTGAAGTATTTTATAAAGGGAAAAACATATCTGACATACTTGAAATGAGCATTGATGAAGCTGTAGACTTTTTTAATCAATCAGATCAAAGAACAGATAAAAAAATCTCTGAAAAACTTGAGGTTTTATCAAGTGTAGGCCTTGGATATTTAAAGCTTGGTCAGTCCTCTAGTACAATGAGTGGTGGTGAAGCACAAAGAATTAAACTTGCTTCATTTTTGGCAAAAGGAAAAAATCAAAAAGAGACATTGTTTATTTTTGACGAACCTACAACTGGTCTTCATTTTGATGATATTAACAAACTTTTATTTGCTTTTAAGTCATTGCTAAGCTATGGACATAGCATTATCGTAATTGAACACAATATGGATGTCATTAAATGCGCCGATCACATTATTGACTTGGGCCCAGAAGGAGGAGAAAATGGTGGAGAACTTCTTTTCTCAGGTACACCAGAACAATTTATCAAAAAAAGCAATAATGCCACTTCAAAATATTTAAAAGAAAAATTATTATAAAAAAAGCGGCATGAAGCCGCTTAAAAAAATCAAGTCCTAAAACTTATTCGAATTCAGACAAATCAAAGCTTTCATTAAATTTAATTTCTTTTACCTCACCACTTAATGAAGTAGGGCCAAAATTCATCGATGTTTTGTGAGGGAACAAAAAACCATTAACTTCTTTATAGTCACTATAAGTCACGGATGATTCTCCAACAGATTCGCCTTGTTTTGTAATGCTTAATGACTTGAGCTTTAAAAATGTTTTAACATCATAATAATCAATACTTTGATCATCTCCAATATTCATTTTTAAAACATAGCAATCTACTCCTTCCATGTTTTCAATTCCTAGAAGCTCATAATCAAGCTCCAATTCAGAATAATACTTCTCAGGGAAATAACCTTTACTCATTTTTTTAGCGTTTATTTCATCTTCTGAAAGGTCATTTTTTCCTGTCTGCATATTATATGTATTACCATTTTTGCCATTAAAATAAGAACGCATAAATGTCATGCCCTGCCCTTCCATTTTTAATGCCTCTGTATTTGGTGATTTTTTATAGCTTGTCATAGTAATCTTAAAAGGCATCTGAGGAGAGGAAAACTCACTAATTGTTAGAATTGATTTAACCTTGGATAATTTTTCAGAACGGGTTTTTGAATCACCAGTCATGGTTACTTTAGATAAATAATTATTAATTAATTCATCTTTTGTAATGTCAGCAGGTTTGATGTTTTGAACAGGATTCCCAAAGGCATCTAGCAAATCAATTTTACCATCGGAATCAAATTTTTCAAGAGACGGTAAAATATCTTCATTTCCGACTACAATAATATTGCAGTTTTCAGAAGTTAAATATTTTTTAGCCATTGCCAGAACATCTTCCTTAGAAACAGCTCCAAGTCTTTTTAAATAAGTTTTATAATAATCTTTGTCCAAATTGTATTTTATGATTCTTAAAGCAAAGCGAGAAATAGTTGAAGGCCTTTCAAGAGAGCGGGCAAAACCTCCAGCCATAGATGATTTGGTTAAGCTTATTTCATCATCTGTTACTTCGGATTCACGTATTTTAGCAAATTCTGAAAGAATTTCAGTAATCGCTGAGTCAGTCACCTCATTTCTGAAATTTCCTCCAGCTGAGAAGGTCGAACCATTCTCGTCTAAATCAAGTGATGAATAACAACCATAAGTATATGCTTTGTCTTCTCTAAGATTTTGCATTAAACGATTTCCAAAACCACCACCTCCAAAAATTCCATTTAGGACCTTAAGTGCAATTTCATCTTTACTTCCAATCCCAATATCCATTGGAAAAGAAATGTTTATAACAGATTGAACAGCTCCAGGTTTTTTAACAAAATAAACCTGATTACCCTTGCTTCTGGTTCCTCCTGAAAGATTGTTTTTAATAACTTTTTTATTACTCTTCCATGATGAAAAATAAGAGTTTAAATATTTACGAGTTTCATCTTCAGTAATATCCCCAACTACAACTAAATAGCTTTCAGCAGGAATAAAAGATCTTTCATAAAGATTTTTAACATCATTTAATTTAATGTTTTTCAAACTTTCCTCTGTCATAACTTCCCCATAAGGATGGTTTGGGAAATTTATCTTATCAGAAGCATTTGATGCCATAGAAGATGGATCTGATTTTGTATTCAACAAAGCTGATTCCATTTGTTTAATTATTCTATCAAATTCAGATTGAGGGAAGTTCGCATTTAAAAGGACATCAGACATTAATGCCAAGCCTTTATTCGCATGCTTTTTTAAACAAGAAAGTGATAAAGACCCGGAGGAAGCAGATATTGATGCGCCTATATAATCAATTTCACCATCGAGCTCATCTTTAGATTTATTTGATGTACCAGACATAATAAGAGAACCCATTATTTCAGAAAGCCCTGTTTTTTCATTTTCCAATACAGGGTCTCTTCCCATCATTAATGAAAATGATACTTTAGGTATTTTATGATTTTCTGATAACAAAACAGTAATTCCATTATCAGTTTTAAAAACCTTTGAATCTTTAATGTTGATTTGAGGTGCTTCACCAGCTTTAGGTCGAACAGATCTATCAATTTGTGAAATCCCTAAAAAAGGGAATAGCATCAATGTTATATATGTAATTTTTTTCATGTTTATTTTGCTTTTGGTACATAATGAAGAATAATTCTAGCATCTTGATTATAGTATTTATTTGCTACTCGTTTTATATCTTCTCTTGTTACTTTTAAATATTCATTTAATTCTGTATTTACCTTGTTAGCAGAACCATAATAAACATGATAATTAGCTAAATTCTCACAAATACCAGCAATGGTTGAATTTGATGAAACAAATTGATTTTCATATTGATTTCTAATTTTTTCAAATTCTTTTTCACTGATTAAATTGTCTTTAACCATTTGAATTTGTTTATCAAATTCTTGCTGAATCGTATCCAAACTAACACCTTGAGCTGCAATTGCTGCCATTATGCCAAGCCCTGCATCTTCCAATCCATAATTAAAAGAAAAAGCAAACATAGCCAACTGTTGTTTCTCAACAATTGATTTGTTAATTCTTGAACTAGAACCACCTGATAAAACTTGATTAAGCATATCTAAAGCATAAGTATCTTCATGGGTTTGACACGGTAATTTGTATGAAACAAAAAGTGCCGGCAATTGAATATTATCCTCAATCGTTTCCTTAATTACACCATTTAAATTTGATTTATCCTTTTGGGTTCTTTTAACAATTGTTGGAATATTAGATTGCGCCTTAAATATTTTTTTTGCCTTGCAACCTCTAGGTTTGAAAGCGTTTTTTTTATTAAACTTTTCTTTTGAAATATTATATGTTTTCTCAAAATTTTCATTGTCTAGATTTAAAAAATCACGGTAAAGGTTAATAGCCATACCCTTAGGAATACTTCCAAAATATTTATCAACCCATTTTTTAGTTTGAGCAACATCAAGATCTCCTGCTATAGATAAGGTGGCATTAGCTGGCACATAATAATCTTTATAAAAATTTACATAATCAGATTCTTCAGCAGCATCCAAATGCTCCATACTACCTATTGGAACCCAATTGTATGAATGTTCGGCAAATGCTCTTTTAAATGTATTCTCCATAAAAGATCCGTAAGGTTGATTGTCAACTCTTTGTCTTTTCTCTTCTTTTACAACACTTCTTTGAGTTTCAATTCCCAAACTATCAACTTTGGCATGAAGTAAACGCTCACTTTCCAACCACATTCCTAATTCAAGTTGATTTGAAGGTAATAATTCGAAATAATAAGTTCTATCTTGAGAAGTATTGGCATTAAGTGTTCCACCGTTTCGTTCAACTAAATCACTGTATTCTCCCCTACCTATATTTTCAGAACCTTCAAATAAAAGATGTTCAAAAAAATGAGCAAAACCTGTTCTTTCAGGATTTTCATTTTTGGAACCGACATGGTACATAACAGATACCGCAACAATTGGTGTTGCATGTTCTTCATGAATAATCACATGTATTCCATTGTCAAGATCATATTCAATGAATTCTATTTGCTTCTGTGAAAAGCTCAAAAAACTTTGCAAAAACATTGCGAAAACTATAATTATTTTATTCATTTTTTGTTTTTTATGAGAAATACAAATAAAGTGAAAAAATCAATGCAAAATATTTAATCATAATAAGCTATATTTATTCTTATGATAAAAAACATATCCATACCCAAAACTTTAATATGCATATTATTTGGAATAATCATGTGTTTTATTGCACCATATATCAATGCTCCCATTAATGGTTGGTATATATTTTCTGTGTTTAGTGCCATTATTTTAAGCTTTATTATTAAAGCGCTACCAATGGGTTTGGCTGTTATTTCAGGTTTATTTACGCTAAGCATAAGTAAGGTAATTACTTTCGATGAAAGTCTTTCATCTTATTCAGATTCAACCGTATGGTTGGTTTTCGCTGCTTTTTTGCTGGCTCAAGGAGTGATTTCTTCAGGTTTAGGAAAAAGGATTGCATTGCAATTAATCTATTGGTTTGGAAAAAACATATTTGGAATATCATATGCTATATGCCTAACAGAATTAATTTTAGCTCCAGTAGTTCCTTCAAATACTGCTAGAGGTGGTGGAATCATTGCCCCCATTGTTGATTCTATTTCACGTTCATTTCAATCAACACCAAAAAAAAGTCCCTATAAAATTGGAGCATATCTAACTGTTGTTGGTGCTCATGCAAACCTAATTACTTCAGCTATGTTTTTAACCGGTATGGCTGCAAACCCGATATTATCTGAGGGTATTGAAAATATTTTAGGCATTCAATTTGGATGGTCTGAATGGGCAAAGGGGGCATTTTTACCTGGGATTGTTGGCTTAATTATTCTGCCATTATTTCTATATTTTATATACAAGCCAACAATCAATAGAAATATAAATTCAAAAGATATTGCAAGAAAAGAAATGGGGAAAATGGGCTCAAAATTATCTTATATTGAGAAAGTGATGTTGGTCATTTTGATTCTTTTATTTTCTTTATGGACAACTAAATACATTCATGGCATTGGAACATCAGAAGTGGCATGGATTGGTGTAATTGCCATGATTTTGTTTAAAGCGCAAAAATGGGAAGATGTTATTAAAAACTATAAAGCCTGGGATACTTTTATTTGGCTAGGAGGTCTTTTAACGATCTCCGTATTGATGACAGACTATGGAATTATTAATTGGATTGTTAAACAAATTCAAGTGTACACTTTTGACTTAACACCAATAATAACCTTGATCATTTTAGGGGCTTTGTATTTTTATTCAATGTATTTGTTTTCTATGTTAACTGCTCATATAACTGCCATTGCTTTTCCATTAATGGCCGTTGCTTTATTTTTTAATTGTGAACCGATGTTAATCGCAGCAATATTTGCTTATTTCTCATGTTTATGTGGCTGTTTGACAAACTATTCAACAGGACCTATCATTATCTATTTCGGAATGAGATATGTACCAAATTACAAATGGTATCAAATAGGTTTTGCCATGTCTATTTTCCATCTCATTATCTGGTTTGGAGTAGGATTGGCTTGGTGGAAGTTTATTGGCTGGTGGTAAATTAATTAAGTATTATTTTTTTTGTCAATTGATAATTTGATGACAATGAAAATAAAGACATATAGTAAATTCCTGACTTTAATTCCAAATCAAATAATTCACATTGTTTATTGATTGCTCCTTCTTTGACAATA